>Ga0180301_10000858_pt1:0-2500 | contig 23983 bp, 12 predicted proteins | sample GuaBasSediGuay16_FD_121797 | JGI IMG/M metagenome (GOLD analysis project Ga0180301, IMG submission 121797) | Subseafloor sediment microbial communities from Guaymas Basin, Gulf of California, Mexico - Guay16, Core 4569-2, 12-15 cm | ecosystem: Environmental > Aquatic > Marine >...
GTTAATAAAGTCAATTTCTCGGCCGTGAACACAAGCATAGCCGATGAAAACGGAGTATTAAAGGTATTGCTTGGCAAAAAACCAAAATTTAGGATTGAAATAAATGGCAAAAAGATGGATGAAATTCCTGCAGAGCCTGTTAAATTCAAAGAGCTTTGTTTTGAATCCCAGAATCTTGTTTTGGATATAAAAAGAGCGGGAACAATTCAACTTAAAGGCAAAAATATAAGAGTAGACGCGAGACTTTTGCCGCCGAAAGCTTTTAAAGACGATAAATGGTAATACATGTGACAGGCTGCGTTTTTTCTTCGGCGGCTTCTTTTTATCTAAAGGTTTTACTGTCCGAAAGGCGGCTTGGGTAGAAGCCGGCGTCTCTTCTCGGGTCGTTTTTTTCGTACAGTGAGCCCACGACCGTGGAAATATTGGGTTTAAAAAAACCGTTGCCAATGATAAGGAGTATTAAGGCCGAGTAAAAAAACGGAAGCGGCGGGAAAGCCATGGCGAAATGCCCAAGTGCCATCAGTATTCCTCCTATCAGAATACATTTCCTCTGTCCAAGATATCTGTCGGCTATATATCCGCCCATGAGCGGGGTCAGGTAAACGAGGCCGGTGTACCAGCCGTAAATCTGCCCGGATTTTTCGGTTGAAAATTGGAGCGCTTTCACCATGTACAAAACGAGCAGCGCGCGCATCCCGTAATAAGAAAATCTCTCCCACATCTCCACGAAAAACAGAAGGAAAAGGCCCTTGGGATGTTCCTTGTGGAATTTCATTTCTCCTCCGAAACGCAAATTTACCGTCTTTTGTATAATACCATAAATGAAAAACGCTTAAAATCGAGAGAGGTTTGTGGGAATGATGGAGCCAACCGGGCAGTCGAATAATTTACAACGGTTGGTGAGCCATGGCCGAGGAGCAGAATTACTCCGCTTTTCAGGGCCCGTGAGAAGGGGTTTGAGATAAATTTACTATCGGATTGTAAGTTGGAACATGCCGATTATGTCTCGCGATTTGTGTTCTTGCAACCAACTTTATATGCCGCGCGATTTATTGCATCTTAACATCTTATATAGCATCATGAGATTGGGATCGACAATTGGTCTATTGGCTCTCATTTTACTTTCCAGAGAATAACAAATTCTTTTTTCATTTTCTGTTAAAGGAACAAGGGCTTCTATCACGGAATTTATTCTCGTTTCTCCGGACCCTATTCCGTCGAATTTTTCATAATGAATAAATTTCCCGGAACCGGGCTGAACGACGTTGTTTTTAAGTGCTACTTTGAATAAAAAGGTATTGTTGTAAACTTTACTCCCGGCGGGCAGCATTATTGTTTTATTGGACATGTCCACAACGGCATTGCCCTTTTTAAACATGGACAACACATACGGAAGAACGTCCGCGGATATAACCATACTGCTCGGGTTGTCTTTTCGTGTGTATGCCTTTCCCCGGACCTTATTGGAGGTTTCGAAAGATATTGTTAAAGGCTGGTCTGTTCTGTAAAACATATTCACAGCGTTTCCGGTTACATGCACACCGGTAATTCTTCTTGTGTAGGAGTCAAATACGGGAGCGCCCGAGCTGCCTCCAAACGTGTCCAGATTGGTTATGAATTTGTTTTTGCCCACCCTTTTAATTTCAGCGTCCGCAGGGTCGGTTATTTTCACGCTCATTCCCAGTGGATATCCTATGGTGAAAACTTTGTTACCCTTGACCAAGAACTCCCCTGTCCTGTCTATTGGCAGGGGGTCTATTCCGGAAACACGCCTATCAAGTTCAACCAGCGCGTAATCTTCTCCATAGTTTATACCTCCGCGCGTAAGTTTCCTTATAAGAACCCTGTTTATATTATACACCTGCCGGGGGGAAAAAGTAGATGAATAACGACCTTGGGCGTATTGCTTCCATCCGAAGACGATATATGTGTTCTTGTAATAATATGGGTCTTTGGGATTGTATTCAATGCAGTGCCCCGCCGTCAGCACCAGATAAGGCGATACCAGGGAACCGGAGCAGTAGGACAATACTTTTTGCTTCTTGAAATCAGCGCTTTCAGCGAGTGAATAATTGTCTCCCAGGGTTTCGAGCTTCAACGGTTTGTAAACTTTCCTGGATTTGTCAAATCGCAAGGAGTCTCCGGAAACGAAAGCCGCTACCGATTCACTTAATTCCCGCAGAGATTTGTCCACCTTGTACCAATCTCTCATGGTATTGTTTCCGTATATAGCAATGTTCTGCGCGCTCGCGTTGGTCTGATTGGACGCTACGGCGGGAGAAGGGACAGGCAGGTTTACATCGCGGTTTTTTATATCCTGAACGCTTATGTCTGTGAAATCGTTCGGGGCATCCCTGAAACCTAATTTATCTATATTATGTTTTGGGCTGGAGAAATAAAAAAGATAAAAAAAACAGGTGAAAATTCCTATTATCAATAATTTTTTCATATAAATACCTCCTCCCCTATATTGCTAAGGGAGAGTGTTACTTATATTCCT
>Ga0180301_10000858_pt1:5000-23983 | contig 23983 bp, 12 predicted proteins | sample GuaBasSediGuay16_FD_121797 | JGI IMG/M metagenome (GOLD analysis project Ga0180301, IMG submission 121797) | Subseafloor sediment microbial communities from Guaymas Basin, Gulf of California, Mexico - Guay16, Core 4569-2, 12-15 cm | ecosystem: Environmental > Aquatic > Marine >...
GGTCGGTGCCATCTATAACAGTGGATAGAGAGAAGTGTCCGGTGGTCAGTTTTCTGACCACTTGCCGCTAAAAACTGTACACTGTTTTTTCAGGGTGGCCATTCATACATAGCCGGGCTCATAGCTCAGATGGTTAGAGCGTACCCCTGATAAGGGTAAGGTCGGTGGTTCGATTCCACCTGGGCCCATGAAGGGGCAGTAGCTCAGTCGGGAGAGCGCCTGCTTTGCAAGCAGGAGGTCGCCGGTTCGACCCCGGTCTGCTCCAAAGATTGGGAAAATTTCAAGTTCTTTAACGGATCTATGATTTGAATTTAAAGCAGATTACCGGCGAGCCGGTTCCCGCCATCGCGCTACCGGCGGACAAGTGACCCCGCTCAGGGCCAGGGGTTCTAATCGCTGGCTGCCCAAACCACTTACTGCGGGAGAGTCTTTAGATGAACATTTTTCAGGCAAGGATTAGGTGAAATGGTTTTATGAAACGAGTGTGTTTAATGCTGGGATTATTACTGTTAACCGCCTTTTCGCTGAAAGCGGATGTAATTGGTTTTATTGAATTGGAAAATGGTGTTAAAATGATTGTGCAAAGTGAAAAAGTCGGATGTCATCCTGTTGAGCTCAGGTTATTTAATAAGGGCGAAAATAAAGAATTTAAAAAGGTTTCTATTGATAATTGTGAATGGGAAGTAGAAGGTATAAATATAAAAAAGGCGGATTTTTCAGGAAAAGAAAATAAAGCCAAACTAATAAAACTTAATGTGGCTGATGGTAGTTATTATGCGCCGATTTTTGGCACAACTTTTATGGTAGAAAATTCTGCGAAGGTATATTTTGAAGATAAAAATGGTTCGCGTAAAGAAATTAATCTCGGCTTGAAAGGCGGAGAAATAAAGGGAATTAAAGTAATGAAAAACGGCATCGCGTTATTCATGAATGAAAGGGCGACTAAAAGCAAGATGGAAAATGGGAAACGCCTTTATGGGATAAGTCGGACAGGTAAAAACAAAATTGTGTTTGTAAATAAAAAAGGCATAGTAAAAACCAAGAAGTTCGCGAAAAACATGGAGAATGTTTATTTCATCGACATTGAAAATAATTTGCGACATAAAATTGAGAAAAAGTATATTCTTGAAACAGAAGAGTTTGAAAGCGATGGCAAATAACATCATTTATTGCTTTTTATTTTTTTGTTTTGCTTTTGCGGGAGTTTTGTATTCCGTTGAATCAAAAGCCGATATGCTTTTTGTTTATGAAGAATCGAATGGTTTTAAAGATAGCGGCGACAGTAGTTGTGCGTCATGCATCTATTGTCCCGATTTAGGCGGTCCGTGTTATTGCGGATGTTTTTTGGAAGAGACTCAGGAGAATGGGGATTCTCCTGGCGCGCCGCCGCTACCCGCAAAAGCGACAGATTGTTGGTATACCGACTGTTGTTGTTGCGTGACATAAATTTAGCTGTTATTCAAAACAAATTTAGAAGTAGGTTCTTTGATAATCAGCAAGACAAGGATTGGTTACGTTCCGTAATTCTCCTCATGGAGTGGGAACGAACTTAATTGTCTTAAAGCCAAGCGTCTTTATTACAAACAAAAGAGAGAACAATACGACCTGATGAAATTTAAAAATAAGGTCAAGCTACAAGGGTATATAGTGGATGCCTTGGCGCCAGAAGTCGATGAAGGACGTGGTAAGCTGCGATAAGCCTCGGGTAGGAGCAAACATCTTTTAATCCGGGGATTTCCGAATCGGGAAACCGTTTGAGGTAAAACCTCAAAATCTTTAAATGAAGGGACGGCCGTCAGGTCGTTTTATAGTTTAAAGAGGACAACCCAGGGAAGTGAAACATCTCAGTACCTGGAGGAGAAGAAATCAAAGAGATTCCCTGAGTAGCGGCGAGCGAAAGGGGAGAAGCCCAAACCGCCGGGATTTATTCCGGCGGGGTTGCAGGGCTCATCCGGTTCAAAGCCATGGAGTTACAAACCGTTAGTTAGTCGAAATGTCCTGGAAAGGCATAGCGCAGAGGGTGATACTCCCGTAGACGAAAACGAGGCGGCTCCAGATGAGTTCCTGAGTACTGCTGAGCACGTGCAATTCGGCAGGAATCCGGGGAGACCACTCTCCAAGGCTAAATACTCTCTGGCGACCGATAGTGAACCAGTACCGCGAGGGAAAGGCGAAAAGAACCCCGGGAGGGGAGTGAAATAGAACCTGAAACTGTATACCTACAAGCTGTCGGAGCGCTATGTCCGCCTTCGGGTGGAAACGCGTGACGGCGTGCCTGTTGAAGAATGATCCAGCGAGTTACTTAGGCCGAGCGAGGTTAAGTCGCGGAAGCGACGGAGCCGGAGCGAAAGCAAGTCTTAATAGGGCGATTAGTTCGGTTTAGTAGACTCGAAGCCAAGTGATCTAACCCTGGACAGGGTGAAGTTACCTTAACCGGTAATGGAGGCCCGAAGTGTTTAACGTTGAAAAGTTACTACATGAGCTGGGGTTAGGGGTGAAAGGCCAATCGAACTTGGTGATAGCTAGTTCTCCCCGAAATAGCTTTAGGGTTAGCGTCTGAATTTAAACAGTGGGGGTAGAGCACTGGATGATGTAGGCTGAGCGACCCTCGGTCCGAATTCAACCAAACTCCGAATACCATTGTGTATATTCAGGCAGTCAGTTCGTGAGGGATAAGCTTCACGTGCAAGAGGGGAACAGCCCAGACCGCCGATCTAGGTCCCAAAGTATGTGCTAAGTGGTAAAGGATGTGGGTTTACCCAAACAGCTAGGAGGTTGGCTTAGAAGCAGCCATCCTTTGAAGAGTGCGTAACAGCTCACTAGTCGAGTGAACCTGCGCCGAAAATGACTCGGGGCTAAGCACATCACCGCAATCGCGGATTTGCCCGCCCGAGGGCGGGCAAGTGGTAGGGGAGCGTTCTTGTCGCTGCGAAGGCGTACCGGAAGGAGCGCTGGAGCGTCAAGAAGTGAGGATGCTGGAATGAGTAGCGATAAACAAGGTGGAAATCCTTGTCGCCGTAAGCCTAAGGTTTCCTTGAGCAATGTTCGTCAGCTCAGGGTCAGTCGGGCCTAAGTCGAGGCCGAAAGGCGTAGATGAAGGACATCCGGTTAATATTCCGGAACTGCGATAGACGCGTCATGACTCAAGGGGTGACGCAGAAAGGTAAGCCATCCGGGTGATGGTTGTCCCGGTTTAAAGCCGTAGATGTGGCTCTGCAGGCAAATCCACAGAGTCGTTAAGTCGAAAGCTGAATACGACTGCGGGTAGTGCCGCGGGAAGTGGCCCAACTACGCTGCCAAGAAAAACCTCGTGGGGAGTTTCTGTCGCATCCGTACCGTAAACCGACACAGGTGGGCGAGCATAAATGTGCTAAGGCGCGCGAGATAACCTTCGTTAAGGAACTAGGCAAAATAGCCCCGTAACTTCGGGAGAAGGGGTGCCCAAGTAACGGAGTGGCCCGCAAGGGCTGTTTTGTGAAAGGGCCTCAGTAAATGGGGCTTCGTGACTGTTTAACAAAAACTTAGGGCTCTGCTGAAATCACAAGATGATGTATAGGGCCTGATGCCTGCCCGGTGCTGGAAGGTCAAGGTGAGCTGTCAGCTCGCAAGGGCGAAGCAGTGAACTTAAGCCCCAGTAAACGGCGGCGGTAACTATAACCGTCCTAAGGTAGCGAAATTCCTTGTCGGGTAAACGGAAAACTTGCCCGAGTAGTGTGGCAACATACTATTAGTAAAATGGCTGTATCGGTGGAATCTAAAGAGAGACAGTTTAAAGGAGCTGTCTAAGTGCGACTCTATGACAATACCGAGGGAAGTCTTAGTGACCCCGTAACGACTACACGCCATCTCCCGCCCGAGGCGGGATGAAGATATAGTCTGATTCTTGGAGAAATTCAAGAAAATGATGAAGTTCCGACCTGCACGAATGGCATAACAAAGAAGCCGCTGTCTCAACGAAGGGCTCGGCGAAATTGTGGTGCAAGTGAAGACGCTTGCTACGCGTAGCAAGACGAAAAGACCCCGTGGAGCTTTACTGTAACTTGTCATTAAATTACGGTTTTAGATGCGTAGAATAAGTGGGAGGCTGTGAACGGCGCCTTGCGGGGCGCCGGGAGCCGTCAGTGAAATACCACTCTTCTAATGCTGTGGTTTTAACTTTGAGCCGTATATCCGGCCAAAGGACAGTGGCAGGCGGGCAGTTTGACTGGGGCGGTCGCCTTGACCGCCATATAAATTAGGGGCTCCCCGATTTTTCGGGGCTAACATCTGGCTGTATGCTGGAACATCCGTCTGTGAAAAACAGTTAGTATCTGGCAGGACTGTCCTGGAATCTGGGCAGTGAAACTTTGCCAGTGCGGACAATCAGCAGGGAAGTCTCCGCCTTGGGCGGATGACCCCTCAACGACTATACGCCGGAGTCTGTCAAGAGATTGATAGATATGATATAGTCTGATCTTCCAAGCGATTGGAAGTCTCTGAACAAAACTTCCGTAGAGAACCGTGTTCTTTATGGAGATAAGGGAGTCTGTCGTTTTGGTATGAATTCGAAAGAAATCGGGCAATATAAATCCAAACTGAAATTATCCGACATTCAGCGTCAGGTGATAGTGGGATTGTTATTGGGAGACGCTCATCTTGAAACTCAAAATAAGGGCAGGACATACAGGCTGAAGATTGAGTATAGCGTTAAGCATTCAGATTATGCCATGCATATTTACGAGTTGTTCAAGGAGTGGATTCTAACTCCGCCGCGGATTAAATCGGATATTACTCATAATAATATTTGTTTTCAAACCGTGAGTCACGCAGCGTTTAGATTTTACGCCCATCAGTTTTACAAAGATGGGAAAAAATCCGTCCCGACAAAATTGATTCACAAACTTTTAAGTCCGAGAAGCATGGCTTATTGGTTTATGGATGACGGCTCGATTAAATCCAGGCAGTCCGAAGGAATTATTCTCAATACTCAATGTTATGGCGAGAAAGAGGTTGAATTCCTCGCGAAAACATTGAAGCGATTGTTTGGATTAAAGGCGGAAAAAAGGAAACAGAAGAAAGGCTGGCAGATATATATCTCCGGTCATTCTTATGAAACTTTTCGCAAGATAGTTGACCCATATATCGAGACTTCAATGCGATATAAAATACCAAGCGATAGAAAAACATAAATGCCTAAAAGGTAACGGAGGCGTCCCAAGGTTCCCTCAGGGCGAATAGAAATCGCCTGTTGAGCGCAAGGGTAGAAGGGAGCTTGACTGCGAGGCCGACGGGCCGAGCAGGGACGAAAGTCGGGCCTAGTGATCCGGTGGTTCCTTGTGGAAGGGCCATCGCTCAACGGATAAAAGCTACCCCGGGGATAACAGGCTGATCGGATCCAAGAGTCCATATCGACGATCCGGTTTGGCACCTCGATGTCGGCTCATCGCATCCTCCCGCTGAAGCAGGTGGGAAGGGTTGGGCTGTTCGCCCATTAAAGCGGTACGTGAGCTGGGTTCAGTACGTCGTGAGACAGTACGGTCTCTATCTGCTATGCGCGTAGGAAACTTGAGAGGAGCTGGCCACAGTACGAGAGGACCTGGCTGGACGAACCTCCCGTGTTCCAGTTGTCCTGCCAAGGGCATAAGCTGGGTAGCGGCGTTCGGTAGGGATAAACGCTGAAAGCATCTAAGCGTGAAACCCGCCTCAAGATGAGGTTTCCCTTAAGACCCCCGGAAGACTACCGGGTTGATAGGCTGGATGTGTAAGCATGGCAACATGTTGAGCTAACCAGTACTAATCGGTCGTTCGGCTTGACCTTATTTTTTGATTTCATCAGAGTTGTTTTTCCGAGAAGACTTGGCTTTAAGATTTGTCCTTATAGTTTTGCTGTTTACAAGACCGGTGGTAATTCCGGAGAGGTTACACCCGTTCCCATTCCGAACACGGAAGTTAAGGGCTCCAGGGCCGATGGTACTAACGCCCAATCCGGCGTTGGGAGAGTAGGTCGCTGCCGGTCTTGTAAACGGCAAAGCTTGGATGTGAACTGTCGCTCCTCACGTTCAATTAGAGAACGGATGTGGTATAAAGAGTGAAGGGTGAGGAGTTTTGTCAGTTTTTATAAAACTTGGGCAGATGAAGAAAATCAAGAAAATTTCCGAAATTTTCGGGAGGCGGCAGGGAATTAAGGATATGTTAAAAATATCAGTTGAGGATTTTAGCAAATGAAAATTACCAAACAAAATAAAAAAGAAATCTCTAAGAAATTCGGCGAGAAGTTGAAAGAAACGGATGTAATTTTTACCGACTTCCACGGGCTTAAATTCAAGGAAATCAATTCTTTGAGGCAGGGCCTCAAGGAACTTAAATCAAACTTTTCGGTAACCCGGAACACAATTATTTACCATGCCCTTAAAAACGCCAAACTTGAAATTAAGGATGACAATCTTACTAAAGGTCCGACAGCTGTTATTACTTTGGAAGACAGCGAGGAAATAACAAGGGTCGCAAAGGCCCTTTTCAAGTTTGCCAAAGACAATCCCTCATTGAGAATAAAAGGCGGTTTTTTGTCCAGGGAATGGCTTGCGCCTTCCGGTTTGGAAAGACTTTCTAAAATTGGTTCTAAGCAAGAACGTCTTGGGCAGCTTGTATCGACACTTTATTCCAATATGTCCCGGATAAGGTTTGTTCTGGAAGCTCCGGTAAGGGATTTATCCTTGATTTTAAGCGCGCTCAAAGATAAGAAGGAGAAAGAAGAAAAAAAATAATCCTGGCAGTCCGCCGACGCTGTAATGGCGGATAAACCGTAAAACAGAGAGTAAATAGTAAGTAGTAAAGAGTAAATAGTAAGCAAGGAAACTTCTTATTTTACTGATTACTTGTTACTGAAACTTACGGGCTGCTCAGAAGTGAAAGGAGAAAAAAATGGCTGAAAAACTCACAAAAGACCAGATAGTAAACGCTATAAGCGACCTCACCGTTATGGAACTTGCCGAGCTGGTAAAGGCAATAGAAGAAAAGTTCGGCGTTAAGGCTGCTCCAGCTGCTGTGGCAGCTCCAACGGCTGTCGCTACCGCCGCTGCTCCCACTGAGGAGAAAGATGAATTTACGGTTGTTCTCAGCGCCCTTGCCGATGCTTCAAAGAAAATCAGCGTTATTAAAGTTGTGCGGGAAATAACAGGATTGGGTTTGAAAGAATCTAAGGATCTGGTGGAAGGCGCTCCGAAGAACGTGAAAGAAGGTGTTGATAAAAAAACTGCTGAAGAACTTAAGAAGAAACTTGAAACGGCCGGCGGAAAAGTCGAACTTAAATAAGCGGCGGAAGGATAACCATTTGCGCTCGTCGACTTCTGAAATTGAAAAACGATGATTTTATGGAAGGGCAAAGAGTCCCTCTCCCTGGTATTCCTTTTATTGTGAAGACAAGCATTATAGATAGTTCTACCTCAACTCGTTTACACCAGACTTTGTTTTACAGGTGGTCAAAGAGAAATTTTTTAATATTTTGACTTTTTTTGGAAGCGGACGGAAAACGCGATTAGAGAGGTGCCCGTATGAAACAACTTAATTTTTCAAAAACCCAACAGATTATAAATGTGCCGGATCTGCTTGAAATGCAAAAAAGATCCTTTAGGTGGTTTTTGCAGATTGACAGGGATCCCAGGAAAAGAGAAGTTCAGGGTCTTCAGGCCGCTTTTGAAGATGTATTCCCGATTAAATCCGCCGATGAAAGTCTGATTCTAGATTTCATACGCTATGAGCTGGGCAAGACAAAATACTTGAGTCCCGAAGAGGCTTTGGTCCGGGGCGGGACCTATTCCGCTCCGTTGAAAGTTTATCTCAGACTCAGCAAAAAAAAGACGGATGGAAAGATAAAGCAGATTATGGAACAGGATGTATCTCTTTGCGACCTGCCCCTGATGACTGAAAACGGTTCCTTTATTTTTAATGGAGCGGAGAGAGTGGTGGTCAGCCAGTTGCACAGGTCCCCCGGCATAATTTTCGAGGAGGACGAAGATAAAAAGCAATCCACAAAAGGCAAGCCGCTTTTTTACGCTCGGATTATACCTTATAGGGGTGCCTGGGTGGAGTTTGAGTTTGATATAGATAACTGCCTGTGGGTGAGGCTTGACCGAAAAAAGAAGATTTCTGTGTCAACTTTTCTCAAGGCCTGCGGCATAGAAACCAACGGGGAAATACTTCGTCTTTTTTATCCGTCCCTAACACTTAAAGTCAGCGATTCTAATTCCCAGAATATAATAGGCGCTTACGCCATTGAAGATGTTGTGGACAAAAAAACCGGAGAGGTGTTATGGAACCTGGAAGAGAAAGCGACAGTTCCGATAGACGATAAAACTTTCAATTTTTTCAAGGAACGGGGAATAAACGAGATAAAAGTGATAGCCGGCAGGCCGATGGAAGAAAATCCCGCCATACTGCTTAGCTTGTCCGGAAGGAGCCAGCCGAAAAGCGTTTCCGACGCAAGATTTGAGATTTACAAAAAAATGCGCGGTCAGGATTTTATCGTTAAAGAACACGCGGACGAATATTTGAACGAAATATTTTTCAAGAATCTGCGCAGATACGATTTTTCGCGGGTGGGCAGGTTTAAGGCTTTCAAAAAATTGAATGTTCTCTATAAGCAATTGGCAGAAAGCGACAAGAGATATACGGTGCCGGGCGAACGAAAAAGGAATTTATGCATTGAAGATTTAATCGTAACCATAAAATATCTGCTTGCCCTGAACAACGAAATTTCGTCCATGAAATGCAAAGTAAATGGCAAAGAAGAAGAATATTACTTTGTGGTTGACGATATAGACCATCTCGGCAACAGGCGGGTGAGGAGCATTGGGGAACTTCTTGAAAATCAGGTGAGAGTTGCGCTTGTTCAAATAGCCCGGTACGTCCGGGACAAGATGGGAAGAGAAGATCCAAGCGGGCAGATTACCCCGAGAACACTGATTAATTCGGCTCCCCTGGTTGCTATTATACGCAAATTTTTTGGAACTTCGCAGCTTTCTCAGTTTATGGACCAGGTTAATCCGCTGGCCGAACTTACACACAAAAGAAGGTTGTCAGCTCTGGGCCCGGGCGGTTTGAACAGAAAAAGGGCGGGTTTTGAGGTTCGGGATGTCCATTACACTCATTATGGTAGGGTATGTCCGATTGAAACTCCCGAAGGCGCAAATATCGGTTTGATAGTTTCTTTGGCGGCTTATGCGAAAGTAAATGAGTACGGTCTTATCATCACTCCGTACAGAAAAGTGAACAGGGGGAGAATTCTGAATGAAGTGGAATACTTGACTGCCAACGAGGAAGACGATATCTTCGTCGCTCAGGCGAACACCCCGGTCGAAAAAGACAAAATAGCGGTCGGTCAGGTTTACGGCAGACTCAGGGATGATTATGTTTTTGAAGAGACTTCCAGGGTTCAGTATATGGACGTCTCTCCTTTGCAGGTGGTTTCGGTTTCCACTGCTTTGATACCTTTTCTTGAACATGATGACGCCAACAGGGCGTTGATGGGATCCAACATGCAGAGGCAGGCGGTTCCGCTGCTTTTGACGGAAATTCCTCTTGTAGCCACCGGAATGGAGCCATATGTGGCGCGGGATTCGGATGCCTGCGTTATGGCTAAGAATCCGGGAAAGGTAATTTATGCCGCCGCCGACATGATAGCCGTAAAACCGGATAATTCAAACGAGCCGGATATCTATCATCTCATCAAATACAAGAGATCAAATCAAAACACCTGCATAAACCAGGTGCCGATAGTGAAAAGCGGAGAGCATGTCAAAAAAGGGCAAGTTATTGCTGATGGACCCTCCACAAGCGAAGGTCAGCTGGCTCTCGGGAAAAATGTGCTCGTGGCATTTATGAGCTGGGAAGGATTCAATTATGAAGACGCCATCCTGGTATCGGAGAGGCTTGTGGAAGAGGATGTTTTTACGTCTATTTTCATAGAGGAGTTTGAGGTGGAAGCCAGGGATACCAAACTGGGACCGGAAGAAATAACGAGGGATATACCAAACGTAAGCGCCGATTCCCTTGAAAATATAGACCATGAGGGCATAATCAATCCTGCGAGCATGGTAAGTCCGGGAGACATTCTGGTGTGCAAGGTTTCTCCGAAGGGAGAGCAGCAGTTGTCTCCGGAAGAAAGGCTTTTGAAAGTTGTCTTCGGCAAGAAAGCTGAGGACATTACCGATACTTCCCTGAAGGTTCCACCAGGAGTTTATGGAAAGGTGATAGGAAGAAGGGTTTTTGTGAGAAGGGAGAAATTTTCCAAAGAAGAGGAAAGGGCGAAAATAGAGGAGATAAATTTTGAAATGAAGAAACATCTGGACGCCCTGCGTGAATTTAAAAACTCCGTTCTCAGGGAAACCAGGACCAAAAAGGAAATAGAAACCTTTTACAAACTCATGGAGAAAAAAATAAGGGAAAAGTACGCTCGGGAAAAAGAACTTCTGAGGCATTCCGGGGAGCTTTCGGTCACAGTTAATAAAGTGGTCAAGGTGTATATAGCGTTGAAGAGAAGGCTCCAGGTTGGCGACAAATTCTCTGGACGTCACGGAAACAAAGGCGTTGTGGCCAGGATTCTTCCGAAGGAAGACATGCCATATCTTCCGGACGGCACTCCCGTGGATGTGGTGCTTTCTCCTTTGGGCGTTCCGTCGAGAATGAATATAGGACAGATTCTTGAAACTATGCTTGGCTGGGCGGCTCATCATCTTAACACTCAAATGATATGTCCGGTTTTTGACAGCGCCAAAGAGGAGGAGGTTATTGAACAAATAAGACTTGCCAAGGAAAAACTGAGGAAAGACGGAGTTCCGGAAAAATATTTGCCAGACGATTATTGCAGGATTACACTTTATGATGGAAGAACTGGAGAGCCTTTCCACGAAAAAATTACCATTGGCTATATGTATATGTTGAAGCTTATACATCTCGTGGAGGACAAAGTGCATGCCAGGGCCACGGGCCCTTATAGTCTCATCACGAGGCAGCCTCTCGGCGGAAAGGCGCTTTTCGGGGGGCAGAGGTTCGGGGAAATGGAAGTCTGGGCGATGGAGGGCTATGGTGCGGCCTATGCCCTGCAGGAGTTTCTGACGGTTAAATCCGATGATTTCACCGGAAGAACCAAAATGTACGAGGCTACCATCAAGGGCATTTTCCCCCAGAAACCCGGGGTGCCCGAATCCTTTAAGGTTCTCGTCAAAGAGCTTCAGGCTTTGGGTCTGGACGTGGAGCTGATTAAAACTTTGTTGAAGGAAGCGGAAGAAAAGGCGAAAAAGGAAAGCGCAAAGAAACAGAAATCTTCGGTTAAGGCGTAATTTCAGGAGAGGATTATGGATAATCTCATAGAAGTAAATCAGTTTTTCGGTCTTGGGCAAAAGAATGCCAAAAGGAAAGACATAAATTATACGGACTTCAGCGGGATAAAAATCGGCATCGCAAGTCCGGAGAAAATTAAGATGTGGTCGTATGGAGAAGTCAAAAAGCCTGAAACCATAAATTACCGAACGCTGAAACCCGAAAGGGATGGTCTTTTATGCGAAAGGATATTCGGTCCGAGCAAAGATTATGAATGCGCTTGTGGAAAGTACAGGTGGCAGAAATTCAAAGGGATAGTATGCGACAGATGCGGCGTGGATGTTACTGAAAGCAAGGTGAGAAGGGAGAGAATGGGGCATATAATTCTCGCCGCGCCGGTGGCTCATATCTGGTTTCTGCGGAAAACTCCTTCCAGAATCGGCTTGCTTCTGGACATGAAGCCTTCGGATCTTGAGAAAATTGTTTATTATGCCGCTTATGTGGTTCTGGAAGAGGTGAAAGATCCAATAACAGGCAGGGTCGATTTTCCGGTGGGCAGTATATTGAGCGACGCGGAGCTCAACGACACCAGAAAGAAATATCCCAAAATTAAAGTTGGAATAGGTGCGGGCGCCGTGAGAATGCTGCTTGAAAAAATAGACCTGAAATCTGAAATAGACAAAGTGCATAAATTAATGGCTGATTCCAGAGTTGAACTTGACAGAGCCAAGCTGATTAAAAAGTTAAAAATTCTTGAGGGGCTTTACGAGGGAAAGGCAAGGCCGGAATGGATGATATTGACTGTTCTTCCGGTTCTCCCACCGGATTTAAGACCGCTCGTTCCGCTCGAGGGTGGAAGATTTGCCACTTCGGACTTAAACGATTTGTACAGGCGAATCATAAACAGGAATAACAGACTGAAGCATATTGAAACTTTAAGGGCGCCGGAGGTAATGATTCACAACGAAAAGAGACTTTTGCAAGAATCGGTTGACGCTTTGTTTGAAAACGGAGCCAGGGGAAAAGTAGTTCTGGGTGCGGCAAACAGACCCCTGAAATCTCTCTCGGACATACTTAAAGGAAAACAGGGAAGATTCAGGCAGAATCTTCTGGGAAAAAGGGTGGATTATTCCGGGCGTTCTGTCATTGTCGTAGGGCCCAATCTTAAACTGAATCAGTGCGGCTTGCCGAAAACCATGGCACTTGAATTGTTTAAACCTTTTGTTTTGGCCGAACTTATCAAGAAAGAGAGTATGACTCTGAAGCTTGCCAAAAGGAAATTGGAGCATGCAGATGATGAAATATGGGATATACTTGAGGAAGTGACAAAAAATCATCCGGTTCTCTTAAATCGTGCTCCGACTCTGCATAGATTGGGCATACAAGCGTTTGAACCGGTTCTGATAGAGGGTCTCTCTATACAGTTGCATCCTCTTACATGCGCGGCTTTCAATGCCGATTTCGATGGGGACCAAATGGCCGTGCATGTCCCCATTTCACAGGAAGCGCAGGTGGAAGCAAGAATGTTGATGATGGCAACGAATAATATCCTTTCCCCGGCGAACGGCCGTCCTATAGCCACTCCTTCCCATGACATGATTTTGGGGGTAAATTACATTACCAAAGATAAAATCGGCGAGAAAGGAGAAGGAAAGTTTTTTTCTTCTCCACAGGATGCATTGGTAGTGTATTATCGAGGAAAAATCGGGATTCATGCCCGGATAAAGGTGGAGGGAATAAATAAAATTGGAAAAGACGACGGTGACCGGATGAAGAAACCGCATGAGTGGAACGATTACACCACCGCCGGCAGAATCATATTCAACGAAATTCTGCCCGCCAAATTGCGGAAAGAGGGCTTTATAAACAAAACCATCGGCAAAAAGGATATTGCCGAGCTGGTGAACAGGTGTTACAACGACCCTGAAATAGGTCATTATGAAACGGTGATATTTTTGGACCAACTTATGAAAATGGGTTTTTCATACGCTACCCTGTCCGGATTGAGCATTTCAGTGAAGGATATGCTTATTCCCGAAGGTAAGAGTAAAATGATTGAGGACGCCCAGAGAAAAATCAGAAAAATTTCCCAGATGGCGCAGGACGGAATAATTACGGAGAATGAAAGATACAACAGGGTTATAGACATCTGGACCAAGGTTAGCGACACTATCGCAGAACAGATGTTTGAGAAAATGAAAAAGCAGGAGAAAGAGAAACACGTGGGTTCAGAGCCGCGTTTCAATTCAATTTACATGATGGCCAGTTCCGGCGCTCGGGGAAACAGACAACAAGTTAAACAACTTGGTGGTATGCGCGGACTTATGGCCAGACCCCAAAAAAAGTTGACTGGCGGAATAGGCGAAATCATAGAACAACCCATCATTTCAAATTTCAGAGAAGGGCTCAGCGTGCTTGAGTATTTTATTTCCACTCATGGTGGCAGAAAAGGTTTATCGGACACAGCCCTTAAAACAGCCGACGCAGGATACTTGACAAGGAGACTTATAGATGTGGCACATAATGTTGTGGTTTCATGCGAAGACTGCGGAACTATTTCTTCCGTTGAGATAAGCGCGCTTAAAAGCGGGGATGAGGTGATAGAAAACCTCGCGGATAGGATAATGGGAAGAGTGCTTGCCGAGAAACTGAAATTCAAGGACGGCGGCAAGGAAATCACGCTCAAAACGGGCGAGATGATAACTCCCTCCATAGCGGTTAAAATAGAAAAGGCGGGAATTGAAAGTCTTAACGTCAGGTCGGTGCTTACGTGTGAAGCCAAAGAAGGCGTGTGTGCTAAGTGTTTTGGCATGGACCTGACCCGGGGCAGAATGGTCGAAGTGGGGGAAGCAGTCGGCATTATAGCCGCCCAGTCGATAGGCGAACCGGGAACGCAGCTTACTTTGCGGACGTTCCATATAGGAGGCACTGCTTCCCGGGTGGTGGAGAGATCGGAGATACGGGCGAAAGAGGACGGAGTTCTGGAATATCAAAAAGGGATAAGAACCGTTGAAAACAGGAATGGTGATATATTATGCATATCCCGAAATGCGTCTCTTTTTCTCAAAAAAGGCGGGCAGATTATTGATGAGATAAGGCTAAATTACGGAGCCAAGATAAAACCAAACGCGAAAAGGGTAAAGAAGGGAGATATTCTTACAGAGTGGGACCCGCACACCATACCGATAATTACTGAGCATAAGGGGATAGTGAGATTTCTGGATATCAAAGAAGGGGAAACCCTTCATGAAGAGAGAAATAAGGTGACTGGCATTATAGAGAGAAAGATAATAGAACATAAGGGGGCAAGAAGAAATCCAAGAATTGTCATAGAACATGGCGGAAAAAAAGTAGGGGAATATCCTCTGCCTTTGGATACTATAATCATGGTTGAGCCGAAGGAGTCTGTTGAGCGAGGAGACATCATAGCCAAGATACACAAGGAAATATCCAAAACCAAGGATATAACCGGCGGTCTTCCGAGGGTGGCGGAGCTTTTTGAAGTGAGGAAACCCAAGAACGCAGCCATTATTTCCAAAATAGAAGGCGTGGTTTCGCTTGGCACTTCTTCCAAGGGACTTACTGAAATATCAATAAAGAATGAAGAGACGGGACAGGTTGAGACCTACATAGTTCCGTACGGGAAGCATTTGCTTGTCTACGAAGGCGACAGGGTTGACGCCGGGGAGGCACTTACCGACGGTGCGGTGGATATGCATGACCTTCTGGCGGTAAAAGGGCTTAAAGAAGTGCAGAATTATATTGTCGGCGCTATACAGGAGGTTTACCGCCTGCAGGGGGTCAGCATTCATGACAAGTATATTGAGATAATAGTAAGGCAGATGCTCGGCAATGTGAAAATCACTGAACCGGGAAATACGGTCTTTATGAAAGGGGAGATAGTGCCTAACAATCTTTTTATCGAGGAAAACCAGAGAGTGAAGGGTTCTCCCGCTCAGGCTGAGCCGATATTACTGGGTATAAGCAAGGCTTCGCTGGCTTCAGAATCTTTCATATCAGCTGCCAGTTTTCAGGAAACCACAAGAGTTCTGACGGACGCAGCCACAACAAACAAGGTGGATTACTTGAAAGGTCTTAAAGAAAATGTTATCATAGGACATTTAATACCTGCGGGCAGCGGCTTTGCGGGTAGAGTTTTTAATAATGAAAATAAAAAAGAGGAGGAGTAAAGGCGCAGAGGTCGCAGAAGAGGATCGCAGAGGCCGCAGAAGTTTTGCGTAATTTGCGAATATTTCGCGTAATTTGCGGTATTTGAAATTATGGCTACAATTAACCAACTTATAAGAAAAGGAAGGAAGAAAACGGTAAAATTGAGCAAGGCCCCGGCGCTAAGCAGCTGTCCGCAAAGAAGGGGAGTATGCACAAGGGTTTATACCACAACGCCCAAGAAACCGAACTCGGCCTTGAGAAAAGTGGCAAGAGTTAAACTTACCTCAAAGGCTGAGGTTACAGCTTATATTCCTGGTGTGGGGCATAATCTTCAGGAGCATTCCATAGTTTTGGTAAGAGGGGGCAGAGTGAAGGATTTGCCCGGCGTGAGATATCATGTTGTGCGTGGAGCGCTTGACGCGGCCGGGGTTGAAAACAGGAAACAGGGCAGATCGCTTTACGGAGCCAAAAAACCAAAAGCCCCAAAAACTTGAGTTTACGGAGCATAAATTATGCCAAGAAAAGGTTTAAGACCGAGAGAAAGAAGAAAACCCCCAGAGCCGGATTTTAAATACAATTCTGTGCTGGTGTCGAAGTTTATCAATAAAATAAATTACCGTGGGCAGAAAACTGTGGCGGAGAAAACGTTCTACGGGGCTATGGATATTGTACGTGAAAAACTGAAAGAGGACCCACTGAAGGTTCTCAATAAAGCGGTGGAAAATGTTAAACCACTTCTTGAGGTTAAGGCAAGAAGAGTGGGGGGAGCGAATTATCAGATTCCAGTGGAGGTTCCATCTGATCGCGGTGTGACTTTGGCCATGCGCTGGATATTAACGGCTGCCAGGCAGAGAAAAGGCATGGCATTTAAGAAAAAACTTGCTGAGGAGTTGATACTGGCTTTCAGGAAAGAAGGAGCGGCTTTTAAAAAGAAAGAAGACACTCATAAAATGGCCGAAGCCAACAGAGCTTTTGCCCATTACAGATGGTAAATCGAAAGCGCGGAAGAAGAGCGCAAAGAGTGCAAAAGCAAGAAGTAAGAAATAAGAAATAAGAAATAAGAGGTAAGAGTTTTAAGGAATTTCTTTATATATCCGGCCTCTGTTTTCTGACCTCTATCATTTGACTTCTACTGTAACAGAGGAACATAGAATATGGCGAAAATTGATTTGAAAAAAGTAAGGAATATAGGTATCATAGCCCACATAGACGCGGGTAAAACAACCACAACCGAGAGAATTCTTTATTATACGGGAAAGATTCACAAAATAGGTGAGGTTCACGACGGAAACACCGTTACTGATTGGATGCCTCAGGAAAGAGAAAGAGGGATAACCATAACTTCGGCCGCTATTTCCACAATGTGGAAAGGGTATGTTATCAATATTATTGACACTCCGGGTCATGTGGATTTCACAGCTGAAGTCGAAAGGTCATTGAGAGTACTTGACGGAGCGGTGGTGGTTTTTGACGGGGTGCAGGGCGTAGAACCGCAGTCTGAAACCGTATGGAGGCAGGCGGATAGGTATAATGTTCCACGCATAGCCTATGTAAATAAAATGGACAGAACCGGGGCTGATTTCTACATGTCAGCCAATTCCATTATAGAAAAACTCGGCGCAAGTTCAGTTCCAATCCAACTGCCCATAGGGGTGGAGGACAAGTTTGAAGGAATTATTGACCTTGTGGAAATGAAGTCTCACATCTGGACGGGAGATCATTTAGGCGCGGAATTCAGCATAGGCGAGGTGCCTGAAGAATATGCCGGGAAGGCCAAAGAATATCGGGAAAAGATGCTGGAGAAATTAGCGGATTTTGACGAGAAAATAATGGAAAAATATTTGGCGGGAGAGACGAATTTCACCGGCGAGGAGATAAGGGCGGCGATAAGAACCGGCGTTTTGACCGGGAAATTTTTCCCCGTATTGTGTGGCTCCTCCTATAAAAATAAAGGCGTTCAGCCGCTTATGGACGCCGTAAACTATTATCTTCCTTCGCCGCTGGATATTCCTCCCGTCAAGGGAAAGGACATAAACACGGAGGAAGTTATTGAAAGAAAAGTGAGCGAAAGCGAACCTTTCTCGGCTTTGATTTTCAAAATACAGACAGACCCATATGTAGGGAAGTTGAGTTTTTTCAGAGTGTATTCCGGGCGTCTTAAAACGGGAGATTCCGTTTATTTTGTCAAAAACAAGAGTGTGGAAAGAGTTGGACGGCTTTTGCGGATGCACTCGGACAGAAGAGAGGAGATTAAAGAAATTTCTGCCGGCGACATAGCTGCGACGGTAGCTTTAAAAAATGCAGCAGTCGGAGAAACTATGTGCGATACAAAATATCCAATAATGCTTGAAGGGATGAAATTCCCCGAACCGGTTATTTCAATAGCCATAGAACCGAAATCAAAAGAGGACGAGGAAAAAATGGGAGTGGCATTGGGACGCCTGGCTGAGGAAGATCAAACATTCAGAATTAAAACCGACGAGGAAACCTCACAAACGATAATATCCGGAATGGGGGAACTGCACCTGGATATTATCGTTGACAGGCTTAAAAGAGAATTCAAGGTTCAGGCAAATGTCGGCAAACCGCAGGTAGCTTTCCGGGAATCCGTGAAAAAATTCGTGGAGCAGGAAGGTAAGTTCATCAGGCAGTCGGGTGGTCGGGGGCAGTACGGACATGTCTGGATTAAAGTGGAACCACAGGAGATAGGCAAGGGCTTTGAATTTGTGGACGCGATAAAACAGGGAAGAATTCCCAAGGAATACATACCGGCGGTTGAGAAGGGATGTAAAGAGGCCATGGAAAGCGGCGTTTTGGCCGGCTATCCCATAGTTGATTTGAAAGTTACCTTGTTTGACGGTTCTTTTCATGAGGTCGACTCCTCTGAAATAGCCTTCAAGATAGCGGGCGCCATGGCGCTGAGGGCTGCCTGCAAGAAAGCGTCTCCCTATCTTTTGGAGCCGATAATGAAGATAGAGGTTTTAACTCCCGAGGCGTATATGGGGGATATTATAGGAGATCTTAATTCCAGGAGGGCCAGAATTTCCGAAATGGGGAACAGGGGCAATGTGCGGTTTATAAGAGGAACTGTTCCTCTCTCCGAGATGTTTGGATATGCGACGGTGGTGAGGTCCATGTCGCAGGGCAGGGCGTCGTTTAATATGGAGCCCAGTCATTATGAAGAAGTGCCAGCCAATATAGCCAGGGTTGAGATAGAGAGGAGGTCCCAGTCAGCCGCTGCGTAGAAAAAGGCGCAAAATTATTTAATCAAGGAGAAAAGATATGGCGAAAGAAAAGTTTGACAGGACGAAACCCCACGTGAATGTGGGTACGATAGGGCATGTTGACCACGGGAAGACGACATTAACATCTGCGATAACGAAGGTATTGTCCAGGAAAGGCAGGGCGAAAGAGATGCAGTATGCGGAGATAGCGAAGGGTGGAGTTGTGAGGGACGCCTCCAAGATACTGACGGTGGCGGTGTCGCACGTAGAGTATGAGACAGACACGCGGCACTA
>Ga0180301_10000859_pt1 | contig 23977 bp, 23 predicted proteins | sample GuaBasSediGuay16_FD_121797 | JGI IMG/M metagenome (GOLD analysis project Ga0180301, IMG submission 121797) | Subseafloor sediment microbial communities from Guaymas Basin, Gulf of California, Mexico - Guay16, Core 4569-2, 12-15 cm | ecosystem: Environmental > Aquatic > Marine > Hydrothermal...
AAAAAGAGGTATATTGCGATAGCACGAGCGTTGGATGCTAAGTCCTTTGGAATCATCGTGGGTATGAAAAGCGGTCAATTTAATTTAAACGAAGCGATTTCGTTAAGGAGAAAAGCAATAGAAAAGGGGCTAAATGCTTATTTAATTGCTATGGACGAGATAAGAGAGGACAAATTGCTCGGGTTCGACGTGGACGCCTTTGTGAATACTGCATGTCCAAGGCTGGCGGAGGATTTTGTTCATTTCGTGAAGCCTGTTATATCCGCTATGGAGTTCGAGGTCGTTCTTGGTGAGAGGCGTTGGGAAGATATTTTTAATTTAAGTTCCTTCTGGTGGCTTGCTGAATGAACAAATACCGTTATTCAAAACTGAAAAATTATGGCAATCACCGAGCCAACCATTATCAACGCCATTAATATGCCTATTATCGCTCTCTGCCACCTTCCACTACTTTCTTCCTTCTTCCTGTTCACTCTTTTCTTTTTCGCCATCTTTTCTCGGTATATTATATATTACCCCTTTTTATTCCTTTTGCGATTTCTACCGCGGCTTTGCCTTTACGCTAAGCACTTGGTGTGTAAATCCAGGTTGTAGATCCTGTGCTTACTACTTTTTGGGTTGTCGCATTCGTCAACGAAATGACGTAGCATCCACAGAAGCTTTCATTTCCCCAGTCTTCCACCGGAATTGAAATCTTAAGTGTCTCGTCATAGTTAGCCGACATATTTATCATTGTCTGCTCTAACCGCGACCAACTGTTGTTATCCGGTATTCCGAAATACCATTTAAACAGCATGTTTTGAGCGTTACCCGTTGGATTTGAGAGATGAATGGTTGCTATGATCATATCACCAGGAGAATATTCTTTCTTGTCCGTAGAAATGGAAATTTCTGCAATGATGTTGAAGTTTATTTCTAATCTCTCTGGTCCTCTATGCTTAGTGGCATAGCCCACTGGGAAATTAAAAGGGCTATATTCTTCCCACGAACAGATAACCGGTAGGGAATGAATACCAACAGGAGTTCCTTCTTTCACATGAACCGTGATTTTTACCTTCTTCTCATGCCAGGGATTTAACGTATCTATTTCTGCTACTGCGGGTCCTATAACAGATATGTTTCTTGTGCTTTCAAACGTTAACTTGACAGCTCTCGCACCCCCACATGTGCTTCTCACTTTCAAAACAACTTCTTTTGTCTGTCCAGGATAAAACTCTCCGGGTTTTACATCTGTTATGGTAACTTCGCTTCCATAAGCGAAATCCTTGGTGCCAATCTGGTCATTGGCTGGTCTTCCCTCCAGAGATGGCATCGTCGCAGCTAACACCGAAGCAAGCATTACTGCTGCCAGCAAAATACCTATTATCGCTTTTTGTCGTCTTCCCTCTTCTTTCCCTCTCTTTTCATTCATTTTTTAGCTTTTTCACCTCCATTTTCTTTTTATTCTTCACTTCCTATTTAAAATTTTCTGTTTATTCGAAATCCGGCAACGCTGAACAAGCGCGACAACGCACACATCCTGCCTTGTTCTTCCTCCAGCTTATTCCTCCATCATGCAATATCTCTGCTACCGCTTCATATATATAACGCATCCTATCTGGACTTGGAGGCTTCTCATTTTCGAGTAGCGACCCCGGAATAGGACGCAAAGGCACGATGAACGGATAAACACCAAGCTCAGCCAATAACTTACTGCCCTCTATGATAGATTCATTGTTCTCGCCAAGTCCTGCAATCACATAACTGCTGACCTGACAATATCCAAAAATATCGACACTCCGCTTCCACGCGTTCACATAATGCTGAAACGGTATCTCCACCTTGCACGGAGCCACTTCTTTCAACACCTCTCTGTCAAAGCTCTCTACATGTATGCCCACCGTATCAACCGAATCGTAAAGGGCATCTATCATACTGAGCTCCTTCGGCGGTTCAAATTGAGCATGAATAGGTAACCCAGTTGCTTCTTTTATCGCTCTCGCCGTTTCCGCAAGGTAATTTATTCCCTTATCTGGAGTAGCTGTTGTGCCTGTGGTAAGCGTCACATGCGTTACATGGTCCATTTTTTTCGCCGCAATCGCAACCTCAGCAAGGTCCTCCGGTTTCTTCCTCGCTATTGTCGCATCATTCTGCAGCGACAGTTCAATTGCGCAGAACTTACACCGCTTAGGCGTGTTCCAGTACACACAAGTTTGTATTGTGGTAGTAGCTAAGCAATCAGCGCCGTGCAGAAGTGCGATTTTATTGTATGGTATGCCCTTTTTTGTCTTAAGAGCATGAAACTTTGCATGTGGGAACTTCACCTCAATAATTCTTTCTCCATTTCTTTTTATTGCATATCTTCCATCTACATTCTCGTTTTCGGCTTCAACGCTGTATGGAGATGCAGATACAAACCAGCTCTGCGTAGGAACGTTCGCTACCCTGCCTCCAAAAAGAAACATCCCACCAGCAGCGGGCCCTGCACCCGCTTTTCTGCCTTTATCTAAACCCGATACCCTTGCACCCAGGCATAATAATTCAGCTTTTAAATTTTTAGTTTCCATTGCCATCTCTTCCTCTTCCCTATCAATTTACTTATCTCATCGCTCGTCAACATCCCGATAACTCTTCTATTCTCGTCTATCACGGGTAATGCGGAAATGTTATATTTCTCCAATTTTCTAATCGCCAGTTCGAGAGGCTCATTTGAATCTGTTGTTATCACCTTTTTTGTCATTATCTCTGTCAATCCCCTGTGTCGCTTCGCCACCGCCGTTCATATATCACAGGCGGTTACTATTCCTACAAGTTTGCGCTCTTCTGATATGACCGGGATATGCGTAAACTGCGTTTCCATAATCAATTTCGCCGCATCTGCTATGCTCGCTCTTTCGCTTATCGTCTTCGCTTCTCTTGTCATCACATCCTTTACCAGGGGTAGGTCCTTCGTCTGTTTCATCGGTCTGAACATGGTATCTGTTCGCAGTCTCTCTACCGGCAGCGACAATAAAAACTTTCCGGTCTCTACTTCTATTTTCAACTCTTCAGCAATTTTCTTTGCCATATAAAAACTGGAAAGAGGCGATGTAGGCACTTCCTTCCCTCCTATCTCTATCAGTCCTGATTTTAACTCCTCATATGTAACTTTTCTCAATACAGGTCGTTCTCTCCTCCCAACTCCATAATCAAACACCTCTGTTACTATATCCCCATCACTTATTCCTGTTTTCTTCGCTATTCCTTCATTCAGCACCGGTATCGGTATCCCGATGCCGACATACAGAGTCACACCATAGCCATAGAAGGTAGCACCTTTGAGATATTTCGCACGCATTTCCTTCAGGTTCCCGGCGAGCATTAATGTTCCAAAACGGTTAACAGGGTTGTGTTGCGTCCCAGCTCCTACTACATACCCCTTTGCGCCACAAAGAAAAATCCTTGTTCCGACTCCTATGGTCTCGAAGTCAGGGTCGTTAAAAAGGGGAGAAAGAACGCCCGCACCACAATAATTCGCATTCCGGAAATTGGGAAGCAGCGTGCCCATATAGGTGTACAATGTTCTGTCCGTGGAGTTTGTCGCAACTGCATACCTTTGAGATGCATTCCTTGGATTTAGCATCACCGCCTGATTTAGGTCTTCAAGTGTAATTATTGTTTCTATTTCTCTACGGGGATAACAATCCGTGCCGTAGCCGATAGCCTTCATTTCTACGGACTTTTCTGCTACTAAATCTTCTATCACATACCCACCGCCATATTCGGCTCCTTTATCCTCTGGTGGTTGTGTTGCCCCTAAATAGGCATCCACCGCGGCAATTCCGGTATACGCCTCTACATCGTTAAGCCATATTCGCTTCATTTTTATTGGTGGGTCAGCATGCCCAAAGTTGATGAACACCCCTGATGAGCACATGGGACCAAAAGTCCCGGTGGTTACAACATCCACTTCCTTCGCCGCTTCTTCTACTCCTAACTCGCTTACTATCTCACTCATTCTATCTGCTGTCACTACATGAACACTTCCATCCACAATTTTTTCATTTATCTCTTCTATGCTTTTTTCAGTCATTTCTTTTATTTCGCATAGTATATTTTCCTCACAGGCCACGATATTTCAATCCCTTCTTTATCGTATCGCTCCTTTAACGCCTTTATAAATTCATGCATAACCACGTATTTAGCCACGGGTTCCTCCACGCGCAAAATAACCGAGAAGTTTATGTTTGAATCTCCGAAAGTATGGTACCTGATGAAGGGCTCAAAGGTTTTAATCGCTCCCGGAACGGTTTCCTGTACGTGCTTTGCTACATCAATCGTAACTCGCTCCACTTTTTCCAAATCCGAGCCATAAGCAACACCACACTGAACTACCGCCGCCATCTCCAGCACCGGCAACGAGTTATTTACGATTATGCTCTCTGCGAGTTTTGCATTTGGGACAATGACCAGCGTATTTGGCAGAGTTCGAACCCTCGTGGACCGCCAGCCAATATCTTCTACATATCCTGATATACCCCCTTCTATCTCTATATAATCGCCAACGTTTATTGGCTGATCAGAAATAATATGTAATCCCGCGAAGAGGTTCGATAGCGTGTTTTGAAGAGCCAGTGCAACAACTAAACCTCCTAACCCAAAAGCAGCAAATAAAGGAGTTATTTCTATCTCAAAATGGTCCAGAATCATTAAAAAAGCCATTAAATAGATAACAACCGCAACTACGTTACCCATCAATTTCGGCATCTTTTCATATTTCTTCTGCACCCTCAGCCATTGTCCTATCAGCACGCCAAAAATCCGGGATACCATCAAAGCCAGTAACAACACCGTACCAACAAAAAACATTCCATTTATCATTGTGGAATACTTTTCGAGTACCGATAGAGATTTCAATGCGAAATAAAACCCAGCAAAAACGATGAAAATACACAACGGTTTTGTAATTATTTTCAAGATGATGTCATCAATATCGGTCTTTGTTCGAATGGCAAATGCCTTAAGGTATATTGCAAGGATAAAATGAACTACTTTGGCAAGAATAAGGGAGCTTATCAAAATCAAGACAAAGAGAAAATATTCATTTTGAATCAAACTTTCTATTCCTATTACAACCATGTTTTATGTTTGATTACAATGCCTTAAAAACCTTTTATTATATACTTGTTGCAGTAAAAAGGGGTTTAAGCTCTTCCTGTTACACAAACTCGATATCTTTTTACTCTGGCTCGTTTTGTTTCGTTACCGGCTCTTTACCCTATATCGGAAGTTGGTGGAGCAGATTGTATTTGAGCATTCACTCCCCCGAAGTCGCATATATCTCATAAGGCATTATCTTCTTATTCACCTTCTTCTTTCCTCTCAACTTGCTTACCAGGTCGGCGGCTTTCTCCTTCTTCTCTCGTTTCTTCAATCGCTCCATTATAGTTGCCATCTCTTTTTCTTTCTCTACACCGCCGTACTCCTTCTCTTCCTCTTTTACATACCCCTCTTCCTCTTCTATTTCCTCTTCTTCCTCTTCTATTCCTTCAAAAACCATTACATCCACAACCACTTTGACTCAACCCCCTTGTTATCTTTTATTTTTTTCTTTGATCAAACTTTTTTAATAAATTACCTTATCAGGATATAACCTTTTCGCTACCGATAAAAGTTCCTCTATTTCTCTTCCCTCTACCATTCCCGCCCACATCTCTTCCTTATTTAACATAAACGGCTCGTCCAGCATTATTTTCGCCTCATTAAGTACCATCGTTGACCAGCTAACACACTTCACATGCGATCCATACCTTCTCAATAGCTCAGCTTTGAAAAAATCTCTCGTCTGCTCCGGTGCATTACTCAACGCGTATTTTACTCTATCTGACAAGGAAGACCACTCAACTTCCGGTAATTCGCGCTTTGCAAATGCCTGCGACTCCTTCGGATTGAAAAGACAACTGCCTTTTAGACTTTCATCACTATCCCCGATGTAATACATTACACTTTCATCCAGCAATGCATATTGGTTACAGATGCTTATTCCTTCAGAAGCGCTTTTCGGCTCGTAGTTCACAAGCAATGCCAATTTCGTTACCCAGTCTATCCCATCCACGCATTCTTCCACATGCCGCGCTTCCAGTTTCTCTATCACTTCCTTTAAACATTTTCTCCCTTTTTTATCCCATTCCCCTTCTACGACCTTTTCTTCGTACATCTTCTCTATTGCTTCGAGATAAAATAGAAGAATGGAAACAGCATCTGTCTTCCCGCCGTTCTTTAATTTTATCTTCCACTCGCATTCCTGTGTATCCAATGATATTTCCTTGATTGTCCTCACCGGGTCCTCTATCTCCGGTGCATCATCCAGGAACCCCAATTCAAATGCACAAATTACCATTGCTTGCGCAATATCACGCAAGAAAATTGCGTATTCGGAACGAAGTGCTTCGTAATGTATATCGTGTAGTCGCCAGTATTTACGTGCGGCATGTGGCTGGTCTCTCGTGTTTAAGATACCCCTGCCAACGGTGGTGGAAAGAGAAGATTTTTGAACAACAAACATCGCTCTTGGCGAAATAACGAACTTCACTCCCTCTTTTCCGATGGTCTTCCCGGAAACGACATCCCCCGCTCCTGTGAATAATATTCTTGTAACAACCCAGGGTATTAGCGCTTTCTCTACACGGCTCCAATCCTCACATGCTTCCCTTTTTGTTATTATATTCCCATGTGTAGCGTATGTATTGGTCTGTACTTTTTCCCCTTTTCCTATGCGTAAACTACCGCCTGTGGCACTGCTTATAGCAGCGCGAGTGAAAAAATTGGCGACATTATTTTTATGTATAGTCACTTTTTTCTTTAAAGTCCGACTCGCCTCTCTTGACCCTATAAAAGCATATATCTCTGATGCTTTATCGTATGCCACGGCATCGAAGGGGTTATTGTATGAAGGCGTAGATATTTCAAGATGTCCCATATCGTTATAAATCCGGCAGCCATTCTCACCAAATGATGATGTTATTCTCGATTCGCGCGCTTCCTGCGATACTTCGGTGGTGGTGTCCCACTTCACATCGCGTGAAAATCTTCTTCTTTTTAAACCTTGAATTGCTGCGTTAACGAGCAGGGAAGGATTTAAACCCGCCTTTGCACTCACTGGATATTCCTGCTCCACCCCTCTTATCTTTCCCTCTGTCCCGGTCCCAACTCCCTTCCTCATTATGCAGTTATATTTCTTCTTCCTCTTCTTTACCCCTCTTCTCCGCCCTGCTTATCTCTTCTACCTGCTCCTCTATTCTCTCCTCCGTCCATCCATCCAATTCATCAAATCTATAAGTTTTGTTATTGGAATACAACAAATAGTCCAAATAAGGATTTCTGACAATTCTGTTCCTTATTTCACGGCTTATCTCCTCCTCCCAACCCCTTATGTCCTCTTCCTCTGCCAGGAGTCGCACAAGAACTTGCCTTGTCGCTTCGCCTCTTCTCCTCTCTCGTAAAAACACTACCACCGCACTCGGCATCCTCGCAAGTTCCGGATATCTTTCAAAAAGCCTTGAATATTCCTCTCCACTTGGTCTGCCCATATCTATCTTTATCTTAGGCTCACGATTTATCGTTATTTTATTCCAGCTCAGTGCCGCATTTTCAAACTCTGATGCGAGTCTCACCCTCAGCTCTGCTCTGGAATTCTTCGGTGGAAACAACAACGCTTCCCCTATCTCCTCTTCCGTTAGCACTCGCTCCACCCCAATCCTATCCGCAACGCGCTCATATAAGTCATAATCACAGAGATTGGTAAAATCAAAGGAAGCCGCTATCTCTTTCTCCGCTTGCTCATCCATCATAAAGATGCTCCGGTAATCAAATTTACCCTGTGATGTGTATTCATATTCAAAATCATCTATTTCGTTCTTTATCACCCATAATTTCATCACCCATTCTAAACGCCGCACCACGTATGGGTCCTCAAGCAGTCCCTGCCTGAACTTATCACAAAGCCTCTTGAACGTCTCCAGAACGTATTTGTCCCAGTAAGATACCTCTCGTTCCTCAAACAAATCCTCTATCACCGGAAGATAACTCGCCTCCAGGTAATCAATCGCTAACTCTGTTCTCCCATTCGCTAACTTTATCCGCCAATCACCCTCGATATTCGCCGAGATGTCTTTAAATGTTTGAAGTGGATTCCAGATGTCCTCTACATGTGCGAGCTTCTCGGTTTCTATTGCCTCTAATACATAGGATGTGAGAGCATTATTGAGCAGCCGCGTAACCTCAGATCGAACCCCCTCACCCGATGTAATATGCACACGGTATTTATCCTTTGTACTCAATGGCTCGTCACGTGTAGATAAGATCGGCCACTGTGAAGGTGATTCCGTGAGAACCCGCTTAGATACCATCGCTTTAGGTGAAATCACATATTTCAACCCTTCTTTCTCTGCTATAAATCCTCCAGCGCCAAAGAATATCTTCCGAAGCACTAAAAATGGTATGAGTAAAATCTCCTTACCTACAAATTTCCTCCTCTCTACCAGGTAGGATTCATGCGTACCCCTGCTATATCTCTTGTCTATCTCCACATTTGCCTTCCAGCATTGGATGTACGCGGAGCTATTCCCACTTTTCCTGAACTTCTTCCTGTATCTTTCATTTGCTTTCTCTACTCCTATCTGCATGTATAACTCCGCCGCCTTATCATATTTCAGCACCTCGAAGGCGTTTCTGCATTCAGGCGTGGCTATCTCCAGGTGACCGCCGGTGCAAATGTAAATCCGGGAGCCATTTCTCAAAAAGCCGTCGTTCCTCCTCCGTAATTTCGAACATATTGCGTCCGTCCCATCAAAAAAGGTATAATTTTCAAGTGCGTGAATTACTTCATCTACATGATAAAATCTCGCATATCTGTACAAGCCGGGGGATTCTGAACTTATACCCACCCTAAATTCATGCTCTACCCCCTGCCATTTGTTCAAATCGTCCCCCATTTTTTAAAAATGCATTCCTGTTTCTTCTTCTTCTTGCATTCCCTCAAATCCAGATGCTAATATCTCCTCTGCTCGTCGCTGCACAAACTTGTCAAAGCCTTCTTTCAGGTGCTTCATGTTCACTCCTATTTCTTCTACACGTTTGTACCGCTTCTGCAGCTCTTCCGTCTTGCTTCCTGCGTCTAATATCGCTGCAATTCCCTCCTTATCCCACATTCTCCTCATATCCTCGTTGTTGATGATTCCTTTTTTAAGCATCAACAGTGTCCTCTCCTCTAATGCCTTGTCCCTCGCATAGTTGAATATCTGCGCTATAAACCTCCCAGTTATCGTATCTGCCCTTTTTATTCTCCCTATTTCTGTCTCAACGTACTTATCACTGCACATGTAGTCAACAATCTCCTTCACTAGATACGACCTCGCCGCCTCTTCTCCTCCTTCTTCTTTTATCAGGTAGGAGTCAATGGGAATCTTTTTTGCATAGAGAGAAGCAATGGAATACGCAGCTTCTTTATCCGGCTTTGGAACTTCAATTATCTTGTCAAATCTCGCTCTGAATGCGGAATCTATGAGGTACAGTCTATTCGTTGCTCCCACCACCGTAAGGTGTGGATGCAGCGCATGGAAACCTTCCAACAGGTCCAGCAGTTGCCCGGTCACTCTCTCCGGTGCTCCGGAAGAGCCTGTGTACATCCCCCTTTCCTGTGCTAACGCATCTATCTCGTCAAAGAAGATTACACCATAGTCATTTTCTCCCTCTTCCAATTTGGCATTCGCTGCCTCGAACACCATTCGCACATTCTTCTCCGATTCCCCAAGCCACATGCTGAAAAGTTCTCCGGCGCCTACCTTCACAAATTCACAATTTGGTAATGCAGATGCCAGTGCCTTTGCACACATCGTTTTCCCGCAGCCTGGAGGACCATACATTAATATTCTTCGAGAGCATTCTCCATATTTTGAGTAATCATCGGGGTTTATCATCGGAAGGATAATACTCTTGATTAATTCCTGTTTTATCTCCTTTAAGCCACCTATGTCATTAAAACTTACCCCGGGATTCTTTGTTACTTCGTAGCGAGAGATTTCTTTTGCCTTGTAACACTTCTTTATGTCAAACGTGCCTGGAAGAAGCCCCACTTTCATTCCCTCTTTTACCATTTCCCTTTCTTCTTCGCTTAGCCTTTTGTATAGCCTACCACGTCCTTTCCCGGTTGATATTTCTCCAACCCAACCATCGTCGTCCTTCCTCAATTCCTCTATCTCTCCTACCTCTAAATCCACCATCCTATCATACACCTTTGTGATGCCTATGGTGAATCCACTGGGGTTATTTCTGTCGGGGATGCGCCCGATGAAGACATATTTACCTTCCTCCAGCTCCTCTATTTCTCTCTCCGTAAGCGTTCCGTAAGGTAAAGCTTTTAATGCACCATTCAAATTCACAATGGCACCCTCTTCCGTCTTCTCCACTACGAATCCGCAGTCCAAAGGCGGCGATCTTGATTTTGACACAAGTTTTTCCAAATCAGATTTATACGCTTCAGTCTCCTCGTATTTCCTCATCAACCGCCTATAATCACTCTCTAACCGTTCATACTCGTATCTTGGAATATAGTCCCCTCTTTCTTCCATTTTTAATCCCCTTTAATACATAAGAATTGATTTTATAAAAATGAAATGCCTCGCCCAGGTTTTTATATAATTATATTTACAATATATAGAATTATAAGATGAAAGAGGAGAAGAGAAAAATACAGCTCACAGGAGGTTCTACACTCACCATATCTTTACCTATAAAGTGGGCGAGAGAAGCGGGCATAAAGCAGGGAGATGAATTAACTTTGATTCAACGCGCGGACAATTCTCTCCTTATAACACCTGAGAAGAAGGAAGGAAAGCAGATAAAATCTACTGAACTCGAATTCTCGGAGCTTGAAAGCTTTGAAGACAACTTCAGGTATCTTATCGCTCATTACCTCGTCGGATATGACCTTATAAAGCTTTTATCACCCAGCGGCTTCGAGGCTGAGGAAAGGAAGCGGATAAAGGAGGAGGTAAGAAAGAGGCTGATAGGTATGGAGGTCGTTGGAGAGTCGTCAAAGGAAATAGTACTCCAAAGCTTTTTGAAATACGAGGACTTCACGCTCAGGGATGCAATACGGAGTATGTCTGAGATAATATTATCAATGCATGGAGATGCGATCTCTGCACTGGAAAATGGTGACCTGAACCTTGCGGAGGATGTTATAGAGCGAGATAACGAGATAGACCGATTTTATTTGCTGATCGTAAGGCAGCTAAAGGCTGCGATGAGTGATCCCGAACTCGCAAAGAAGATAGGCGTGGGTAGGCAGCGCGATAGCCTGGGATACAGGATAATAGTGAAGAGCATGGAGAGAATAGGCGACCATGTGGAGAACATCGCAAAGAATTCGAAAAGTCCTGTATCTGTACCTGCATCTCTGGGAGTTCATAGCACGGAGGGCATAAAGGAAATCGGTCTTCGTGCTGAAAATATCTTCACCAAGACCCTGGCTTCCTTATCAAATCTGGATATGAAAGAAGCGAATGAAACGATAAGGGAGGCGAATGGACTAATAGATAAGTTAGAAGGAATAAATGAGCGAGTTTTGGCAGAAGAGCTGAGTATTACGGATAAAATACACATTCTTTCTAGCCTGGAGAGTTTGGGAAGAATAGCGAAGTATTGCGCCGATATAGCCGAGGTAACGATAAATATGGGAACGAAAATAGCAGGAGAACTGGAATTTTAGGACATTTCCCCGAGTATTTTTAGACTGACAAAGCCCCCCGTTACCAAATTTGTGTAATATACGATTAACCGCCACAAGACAGTGAACACACCTAATAGAGGTGCTGGTATCAATGCGGAATACAGAGATGCGAGACCGATTTCCGCTACGCCGCTACTGCCGGGAGTCGTAGGAATTGCCACGATTATAAGCAAGATAAATTGTGCCGCGATTGAGTATATCCATACCGGGTCTGCACCGATGCCAAACAGTATGAGCGATGGAATAGTAAACTCAGCGAGCCAGAATGCAAGCGTAAAAAGCAAAGCAAGCCCGATAGTGACTTTTCCTTCACATTGAAATCTCCGTAGTGTATGAAAAAAATTGTCCAGCTCGTGACCGACCTTTTCCTTCATCTCCTCCAGTCTTCTGTATTTTAGTTTTAACTTTGAAAACAAGAAGTCAAAGACTTTCTTTGCTTTTTCTGGCTTTGCAAGACCATAGATTATAATTGCGACTCCTGTGCAAAGACAAGCACCGATGAAAGTGAAAACTGCACATAGAATAGTATTCTGGGAGAATACCGATCTAAATAACAGAAAACTTATTGCCGCGCCAATCGTGACAACTACGACATCCAAAGCTCTTTCTCCAAAAACCACTGCTGTTCCACCTCCAACGGTAAGCCCGTTTTTATTTAGCAGGTAAATTCTTACGGGTTCGCCACCGAATTGTGAAGGGGTGATGCAGGCTGCGAAGTAACTCGCTAAAGTTATTTTCAGCGATTTCAATAAGTTCAAATCTTTATCGCCTCCAACGAATTCGCTCATCAGTTTAAGTCGCGAACTCCACATTATCCAAGCTCCGAAATGCATTCCAATCGCCGCTAACAGGTATAAAGGTTGGATCTCAGCAAGAATATCGTAGGTTTCCAGCGTTGTGGTTAATGAAAAAAGGGCAATTATAGTTATGATGCTTATTGCGAGAGATACTATTAGTAACAGTAATCTTCTGTGGCTGTGGTTAAGCATAAAAATAAAAGAGGGGGAGCAAATATAAAATAAAAATGGTAAAATGTAAAAACCGCTCTTTCTTTTTAGATTAGAAAAGATTTATGCGCAAAGTAATAAGAGACCCTATACACGGATACATAGAAATAGACGATCTTGCAATTGCAATAATAGACACCGTGGAGATGCAGAGGTTGAGGAGAATAAGACAGCTCGGATTCTCTTATTTAGTTTATCCGGGTGCGAATCATACGAGGTTTGAACATTCCCTCGGAGTTTATCATTTGATGAACGTCCTACTTGATACGCTGGGAGCATCGAAAGAAGAAGAGAAGGAACTTCTTGTCGCTTCTTTGATCCACGACGTTGGACATGGTCCTTATTCCCATGTGACTGAGCCACTGATAAAAAAGTTCACCGGGAAAAGCCATGAAGACATAGAGGATATACTTTTCAAAAAAAATGCTGAATCATCCACTAAAACCATTGCAGAAGTCATGGAAGAATACCGTTTGGACAGGAGGAAGATAACCAGGTATATAAAAGGAGAAAAGACGAGGGATAACGATGACCGGGATTTTTCACGGATTTTAAACGGCGAAATCGACGTTGACAAGATGGATTATTTAGTCCGCGATTCGTATTATACCGGCGTGGCATATGGCGTTGTTGACAATATAAGACTTATTCAGGGACTGGGTTTCTTCGATGGAAGTCTGGTTATAACTGAAAAAGGGATATTACCCGCGGAATATCTGCTCTTTTCGCGATTCTTGATGTATCCTACGGTTTATAATCATCATACCAGCAGGATAGCGCAGTTGATGTTTTCGAAAGCCATTGAGTATTTCATCGAATCCAAGTCTGAGGACTACGTATGGGCATTAAGAGAAATGGACGATTCCGAGATAAATGTTACGCTGCGGAATGCAAAGGGCTATCCAAAAGAGATAATGGAGCGAATAAACGAGAGAAGATTATTTAAACGCGCGATATATACAGGCATAAATGAACTGAGCGAAGGTGTAGCAGTGCAATTGGGTGAAGAAAATCGAAGTAGAGAAATAGAAGCGGAAATAAGCAGACGAGCAGGCGTAGATGAGAAATATGTCTTATTGGATTTTCAAGGGGAAAAAGAAGTGGAGTTAAAAGAAGGTGCGGCAAAAGTTGTCTTACAGGGCTTGCGGGGTCGTAGGCAGAGTGTGCGAGAATTAAGGAGTTTACGGGAAGTTTCTTCGCTCGTGTCAATACTCAGTCGAGCATTCCACGAAAATTATAAACTGGGAGTCTATACGCTTGAAAAGTACAGAGTAGAGGTGGAGAAAGCGGCGAGGAAGATTTTATGGCGTTAGGATAACCTCATCCACAGCCTTTTCCGTCAAATTCAGTTTTCAGTTTTTCCCAATAGCACCTCAATCGGCTTCGTCCCATACTCCTTTATCTTTACATTTATCTGCGATATTTCCGTTGATATTTCGTTACCTCTGACCGACTTCCTTCTCCTTTTGCCCTTCTCTTTTGGTCTGTAACCAGGTGGAGAAGTTATTAAAATCCTTTTTCTCGCAGTTCCGGATACATCTCTTCGCATCGGCATACCTTCTTTATCCGAACCGCCAGTTATTTCCAATACATATCCACCTAAGCCTAAAATATCAGCATCCACCGCGTCTCCTATTCGTTTACCAATGAACAGAGCACTTGCTTCTGTATCCTTGCCCTCTACCTTATACGCCTTCCCTGTTTTTGGGTCGCTTATCACAATTTGCATTTTGTTCTTTCTTCTCCTCTATTTCTGTAACCCCCTCTTTCTTATTTTAATTTCATCCCCTTCATCATTTTACCCATCGGCATCCCTTTCATCATTGGTATCTTCCCGGCTCCTCTTCTTGATGTCAGAGATTTCATCATCTTTTGCATCATCCTATGATATTTTATCAGCTCGTTTACCTCCGCAGTGGTCGTCCCGGACCCTCTGGCTATTCTTTTCAGCCGTGACCCATCTATTATTTTCGGCTCGGTCAACTCTTCCTCTGTCATCGAGTCCATCATCACTTTGTATTTTTTCAGTTTATCTTCTGTAACTTGATACATCGTGTCGTCAAAGTCTACATTAAGCCCAAGCCCACCTAAAGGCAGCATCCGCATTAATTTCTTCATCGGTCCCATTTTTTTCACCGCTTCTAACTGCTTATACAAATCCTTCAGCGTAAATTTCCCCTTTAAGATATCTACGTCCATATCCTCTGGCTTTAAACTCTCTTCCGCTATCTCTATCAATGACTTTATGTCGCCCATTCCAAGCAACCGCGAGATAAATCCAGCAGATTCAAATTTTTCAAAATCATCTATTTTTTCGCCGGTCCCTATAAATGCGACTCCTGATTTTGTTTCTGACACCGCGGAAAGCGCCCCGCCTCCCTTTGCAGTTCCATCCATTTTGGTGATGATGATACCGGTAATTCCAATCGCATCATCAAAAGCCTTAGCCTGCACCGATGCCTGCTGACCTATGCCCGCATCCAGAATAAGAAATCGCTGTTCGGGTTTTATAGCGTCTTTTATATCTCTTATCTCCTCTATCATTTCCTTCTCCAGCGCATGTCTCCCAGCAGTGTCTATTATCTCGACATCATACTTCTCAAATTCTTCCACCCCTGCTTTTACTATGTCCATCACATTTTTTTCCCTATCCGGAAGATTTGCACCATCGTAAAAGGGAACGCCTATTTTATCACACAATTGCCTTAGCTGGTCAGATGCTGCCGGTCTATACACATCAGCGCAGATAACCGCAGGTTTTAACCCCTTCTTTTGAAAATATCTCGCAAGTTTCGCACACGAAGATGTTTTTCCAGAACCATGCAAGCCCACCATCATTATTTTCTGTGCCGTTAAAGGGACCACTACGCCCCTCCCTATGATCTTTATCAACTCCTCATATACTACCTTAATCACATGTTCTCTCGGATTCAACGTGAGCTTCTCCTTCAAACTGCGTTCCCTTATCCGATTCGAGAGCTCCTTCACCAGTGAAATCTTAACATCCGCCTGTATCAATGCTCGCTGAATGTCCCGCACTATCTCGTCAACCATTTGCTTGTCTATCCTCTTTGCCTTCGCTATCTTCCAAATCGTCCCCTTCAACGAGCTGCTTAATTTATCTAACATTTTTACGCCCTGTACTTCCTCCGTCGTAACTAACTTTTAGATTTACTTTATTTATATTATTTTTTTAGTGCGAAGAAATCAGCATTTTATATTGTTCAAGTGGCATTATATTTTAAAATTTGCGTAGCGCTCTTCTCTTTCAAGTCAGTAAAAGGGGGACACGACCTAAAATATTGGGTACAGGGATACAACAAAAAATGAAAGTCGGCGGTTTGAGAGATGTAATAGAAATAGCATACAAAATAACAAATGAAGGATTTGGGCCCATCTGTGATAATTGCCTTGGCAGGCAATTTGCAAAAATCTCCACAGGGCTATCAAATGATAAAAGAGGACAAATATTAAAGGAAGTTTTGAGAGCAAGAGGAGTGGAGATAGAAGAAGGTAAATGCTGGGTATGTAATGGCTTATTTGAGAATTTAGAATGGTGGGTCTCAAAAGCGTTAGAAAAACTGAAAGATTACGAATTCGATTCCTTTTTAGTGGGTACAAAAGTAAGCGGGATGCTGTTGGAGAACGAGGAGCAGATATGGGAAATCGCAGGTGCTACTTATGCCGAACCGCTAAAAGCAGAGTTGAATAGGGAGGTAGGAAAGCGAATAGAGATGCGAACAGGGAAAAGAGCTGATTTTGAGATGCCCGAGGTCGTGGTAATACTGAATTTGTGGACCGAAAAAGTGGAGTTGCAGGCAAACCCGGTTTTCATTTATGGTAGATACAGGAAGTTCAAAAGAGGGTTACCACAAACGAGATGGTTCTGCCGCGAGTGTCATGGTAGGGGGTGTAAGAGGTGTAACTTTACCGGGAAGATGTATGCAGAATCTGTTGAAGAACTGATAAGCGGATCAATATTGCCGGAATTTGAAGGTAGAGACATGGTGTTGCACGGATGCGGAAGAGAGGACATAGATGTCAGAATGCTCGGTTCAGGTCGCCCTTTTGTGATTGAGATAAAGGAGCCGAAGCGGAGGAAGCTGAATTTGCAGATGTTAGAGGAAAAAGTAAAAGAAGAGAACAAGGGTAAAGTTGAGGTGACGGGTCTTCAATACGTGAAACGAGAAATGGTAGCAAAGATAAAGAATGCTAAGGCGGATAAGACTTACAAGCTCGAAGTGGAGCTAAAAACAAAAGTGTTTGAAACGCATTTGAAAAAAGCTCTGAATAAGCTAATTGGAGCTGTGATAGAACAGAGGACACCAACAAGGGTAACGCATAGAAGGGCAGACTTAGTGAGGAAAAGGAAAGTATATAATGCAAGACTGGTATCCTTTGATTTTGAAGATCGGATTTCCGTTCTGGAAATAAAGTGCGATGGTGGTTTGTATATAAAGGAGCTCATATCGGGTGATGGAGGAAGAACGAAGCCAAGTTTAAGCGAGTTGCTCGGAACCGAAGCGGAAGTGAAGGAGCTGAACGTGGTGGATGTTGAACTTAAATGAATGAAATGAAAAAACAATTGCCCATAAAAATTATATCCTTTGACGTTGACGGCACCTTAGTGAGCCAGAGATTTACGGATTGCGTTTGGTTACAGGGTATTCCGGAGGCTTACGCTGCGAAAGAAGGACTGAGCTCTGAGCAGGCATTTGAATTCGTAAAAAGCGAATATGACAAGATAGGGGAGAACAGGATAGAGTGGTATAAGATAGATTACTGGCTGCGGAAGTTCGGTTTGGGAATAACACGAGAGGAGCTATTTAGAAAATATGAAGGCGAGATAAAGATATACGAAGAAGTGGAAAGCGTTTTAAAAGTGCTAAAAGAGGAAGGATATAAGCTGATAGTAAGCTCGAACGCGGCAACTGAATTCCTCGATTTTCAAATTCATAGCTTAAAAAAATTCTTCTCGCGTATATTCTCGGCAACATCTGATTGTGGTGAGGTGAAAAAATCAGATGGGTTTTATGCGAGGATATGTGGGATTCTGGATGTGCAGCCGCAAGAAGTGGTTCATATCGGTGACCATTGGATATTTGATTTCGTCAATCCACGCAAGATAGGTATGAATGCGTATTATCTGGATAGGAAGAGAGGCAGGAACAGAAAAGAAAAGAAGGAAGACGAGTTCATTATAAGTGATTTAAGCGAGATTCTGGATAAAAAGATTTTCTACCATAGAAGATACTTGTGAATAGCAAAAACCATTTTCACCCCTGTTCTTCCTCTTCTATTTCCTCCTCTTCCTCTAAGAGGTGGACTTCATCCTCTTTTATACCCAACTCCTTCAATTCCTTCTCCGCATCTTCCCTTTTAACTTTTTTGTAAAAATAAAGATCGTACAGCGCTCCACTTCGTTCCCAGCCGTTTCTTTCCAGTTTTTCTGTGATCTCCGCGGCGCGATAAAGCCGATCTCTGAGCGAATCACCCAATCTTCTGAACTCTTCGGGCTCTGCTTTATCCAAATCCATCTCCCATTCCGGCTTTCCAAAGAGGTATAAACTTATTTCTGCCATAATAATATACATACACTTTTTATAACACATAAAATATTGGATTTCATCTGAACATAGTATCCTCTTTCTTCTTCTCTTCCTCTTTCGTAGCCTCAATACCCGCATATCTGTCAACTTCCTCTACTTGCATTCTCAACGAAGTCAGAATATGCTCTAAATAAGTCGTTGCGGCGTTTAAGTTCTCGAGCATCACATAGGTAGGTCTTTGTGTAATTCCCCTTTTCACTTCCAATTCCTCTGTCGCTTTCGCTATTCCATCAATTGTCTTTCTGAGATAATCCAGCTTTTCTTCAACTAATTCATCCACTTATTCCTCCCCTCCTGCATTCCCATTTCTTATGAGTGCTTTTGACAATTAACCGAATTCATGGGCTGTTTCTATTCACGAGCTCATAAGCAACCCTTTCCGCTTTCTTCTTTATCTCCTCCTCTCCCTCTACTTTCCTATCTTCCATTAAAATCCTTCCATCACAAATTACGGTATCAACACAACTCCCATTCGCAGAATAAACGATATTCGAGATTAGATTATGGTTTGGTACAAGTTTCACTTGCTTTAAGTCCAACAGCACAACATCAGCCAATTTGCCTTTCGCGATGGTGCCCGAATTCAACCTGAACATTTTTGCTGCGTTACGCGTTGCAAGCGCAAAAGCTTCTTCTGCCGGCATGCTCGTCGTGTCACCAGAAAATGCCTTCTGAAACAATGACGCAATCTTCATCTCCTCAAACATATCAAGGTTGTTATTGGACGCGCAGCCGTCTGTCCCAAGTGCAATATTCGAACGCAAGCCAGCCCACTTCAGCTCCTCGTAGGGCATCCTTCCGGATGCTAATTTCATATTCGACACGGGGGTGTGCACTATCTTCACATCCCTCTTCTTTAATATCTCTATCTCTTTTCGGCTCAGATGAACGCAGTGTGGTGCAATCGTTCTTGGACTCAAAAACCCAATACTATCGAGGAACTCCACAGGTCGCATCCCATATACTTCTACGCACTCTCTCACCTCTCTCTCTGTTTCTGATAGATGAATATGAACCAGAAGGTCGTGTTCTTCTGCAAAATCACGCACCCAGCAGAGGCTTTCCTCCGAAACTGTGTAGATTGCATGTGGCCCGAGCATAAAAATAATCCTTTCCGGCAGGTTTTTACTTTCCTCGTATAGCGTTTCATTCCTTTTCATTTGTTCCTTTGCACGCCCTTCATCAAATCCATCTATAAAAACGGCGGATAACGCAGCTCTTATTCCGCTTTCCATAACCGCTCTCACACTTCCTCGCCAGTGCCAGTACATATCGTTAAAGAAAACCGTGCCAGATTTTATCATCTCCAGACACGCAAGTTTTGTTCCCCAATAAACGTCTTCCTCTGTCATCCTCTCCTCTATGGGCCATATCTTTGTCGAAAGCCATTCTTGAAGTTGCATATCATCTGCATATCCACGAAGTAAAGTCATTGCTGCATGTGTATGCGCGTTAAATAATCCAGGAATTGCTGCTTTGTCTTTTCCGTCTATCACAAACTCTGCTTCTTTATTGTTACCTGCTTCGCTAATCGCTGCTATTAAATTCCCCTTGATGTAGATATTCCTCTTCTTCCCTTCCAACAGCACGTTCTTTATCAGGATTGCCATGTTATCATATTTGTACAGTACCATTAAAAATCACAAGTTCTTTCTATCTATTTGCGCAAAACCATAATCTTTTTAAGCTCGTGTGTTGGTAAAAATAACAAGGAGGAGGAAAGGTGAAAACAAAAGGTATAGTAGAGGGGTTAGTTATAGCGACTTTGTTTATGGCGATATTCATACCGGGGGGTGCAGTGGGAGCTGATGATGTGAGCATAGGTATCCTTTACGCATTTACCGGTGACCTGGGCATCTACGGCGTACCTGAGACCGATGCGATAAAACTCGCGGTGAAAGAGGTAAATGAAAACGGTGGCGTGCTCGGTGGAAGGCTCAAGCTCATCATTATGGATACGGAGAGTTCTGAAGTAACAGCCGTGGCTAAGGCACACGAGCTGGTTGATTGGTACAAAGTGCCGGTGATAATTGGAACTTCGGGCAGTGAGACCTGCATGGCGATTATTAATTATACAACGAGCAATGGTGTTCTCCTGATTTCCCCTGCTGTTACCAGCCCTGAATTTACAACCTATCCAGACAACGACCTCTTTTTCAGAACGTGTCCCTCTGACGAATTGCAAGGAATAGCAATGGCAAGGCTTGCCATCAAACAGGGGTATAAAACGGCAAGCACACTGGTAATATGGAATCCTTATGGAGTAGGTTTCGAGGAGAGCTTCAACAAAGCATTTAAAGCTCTTGGAGGAAAAGTATTGGAATCCGTGAGATATGACCCTACAGCTACCTCTTTCGATTCGGTGGTAGAGAAAGCAGCAGCCAAAAATCCTGATTTCGTCATGCTGTGTGCATATCCAGAAACCGGCAGTGCTATCCTGAAGGCAGCATACGAGGAAGGCTTTATGGAAAATATTGATTGGTTGCTTTCTGAAGCGCTCAGGGACGATAAGTTAGCTGAAATGGTGGGTAAGGACAAAGCAGGTAAGTATATCATAGCAGGATTAAAAGGTACAACGCCTGACCCTAGAGTAGCAGGTCCAGCATGTGAGGCATTCAAGCGGAATTACACCGCAGAATATGGAAGAGAGCCAATACAATTTTGCTCGAACAGTTATGATGCGATGGCAGTAGTAGCGCTTGCAATAGAAAAAGCAGGCTCCACTTCCGGAACCGCTATTCGCGACAGTTTAAGAGAGGTTACAAGACCACCAGGCAAAAAAGTCACTGACATCGGTGAGGCATTAAGGCTTATTCGTGAAGGGTTGTGGGACATAAACTATCAGGGCGCTTCCGGTGATCTCCATTTCGATGAGAACGGTGATGTAATGGGAAAATACTGTGAATGGTCCATTGCAGATAATGGAAGTATCGTGCTTGGAAACCCTATTGAGATGGAGGGCCCGGTTGCAATGCCAACACCTTCAACACCAACAATTACACCAACGCCAACCATCGTACCAACACCAACGCCAGCACCATCACCAAGTCCAACGCCAATGCCAGCATCAACAATTACACCAACGCCAACTATCGTACCAACGCTAACACCGTCACCACCAGGCTTTGAAGCTGTTTTTGCTTTTGCTTGTCTATTTGCAGTTGCGTATTTAGTGCGGAGACGAAAAAGAGCGTGAATGAAGCGAAAGGGGGAAAAAGAGAAAGAGCGCGGCGAGAAGATAATAGAGGCTGCGGTATGTCCTTTCTGCGCTTGCTTATGTGATGACGTAGTTATTTCGATAAGCGTCGCGGAAAATAAAATAAAAGAGATAAGAAACGCTTGCACGTTCGGTGTGAAAAAGTTCTTATCTGCCGAGAAGACCGAGCGAAGGATAAAAAAGCCACGAGTAGATGGTAAAGAAACGAGTTATGAAGTGGCGATAGAAAAAGCGGTGAGTATACTGAGAGAAGTGAAGAAGCCTATCATCTACGGGATGAGCAATATCGGATGCAACGCTCAGCGAGTGGCACTGGAAATAGCAAAACTCAAGAAGGGCGTATGTGACATCTCGGAATCAATTTGCCATAATTTCCTATATCAGGAGTTGAGGAAAGGCGAATATCCCTTTTACTATGCTCTATTGGATGAGATACGGGATAACGCCAATGTTATTGTTTACTGGGGTTCTAACCCTCTCAGGTCGCATCCAAGACACCTCTCTAAGTTCTCTCTGTATCCGGTTGGAAGATATGCAATGAAAGGGGTGATGGATAGAGATCTGGTCACTATTGACTTAGTTGACATCGAGTTGAAGAAGATTTCAAGATGGTTCTTTCAGGTGAATCCCGGCACAGGAGAAGATGCTAAAATAGCGGAGATTATGAAGCAACTGGTAAAGAAAGAGACGAACAATGGCGAGCTAAGGGAACTCGTAAAGGATACGGCAGCAATAGACTTTGATACCATAGTAAAAATAACAGACAGACTGAAGAAGGCATTTTATGGCGTTATTTTTGTTGGACTTGGCATTTTTTCAAGCGAAAACGCATTGAGAAACGTCAAAGCAATTTTCGCCCTGGTTGAAGCACTTAACAAAGAAGGCGTGAAATTCGTGATGTTTCCAATGAAGGGGCATTTTAATGTAATGGGCGCGGTACAGCTTTTGTTACGTGAGACCGGGTATCCATTTGGTGTGGACTTTTCTCGTAACAGAATCTTTGAGCCCGGTAAGACAACGGTTCTTGATGTGATAAAGCGAAAAGAAGTGGATGCGGCGTTAATCGTAGGTGCAGACCCTTTTTCTTCGTTTCCAAAAGATACGGTGAGGAAATTGTGCGACATACCCGTAATCATAATAGACCCCTTTGAAAGCCCAACTGCGCAGTTCTCTACTGTTGTGTTTCCTGCTGCAATTGCAGGTGTCGAGGCGGAAGAGATAGCCTACCGAATGGATGGTCTTCCTTTGAAGCTTGAGAAAATTTTAAATTGCGACTATCCTTCGGATAAGTTGATTTTGGAGAGGCTGTTGGAAAGTTTGTAATTAATTTTTTCCTTCGGGAAAAGGGAGGTTACTTTAACTGCTCATCCATCCTCTGGTAAACGCGCAAAAACTGCTTACCTTTCTCCGTCGTCTTGTATTCGCTGCCTGTATTCACGATAAGCCCTTTCTCCTCCAAATAGGGGAGGTACTTTTTCACTCTTCTAAAATTAAGATTCGCTTTATACACTATCTGAGTTTTCTTTGCCTCTTCCATTGCAGCTAAAAGGATATCTACGATTATCTCTGCTCTACTTCTCCGCTTTTTAAGGCGCCCTTTTAAATTTAAATTTTCACCTCTTTCTTTAATATACCCTGACATTGACATTATCCCCTTTCCCCTCCCCCTCCCCTTTATTCTCTATCTCCAAATCATCCTCAAGCACCTTTCTCACCTCCTGCAATTTCGTTAACAAATCCTTCCCTTCCTTTGTAAGCTTATAGGTCTTACTTTCACCTGCATTGCCCCCACTTCCTACAAATCCACGCTCCACGAGGAAGCCAAAATATCTTTTAAAGCTCCTCCAATCTAAATTTGACCTTTGCATGATACGTGTCCTTTTCGCTTTCCCCTCTTCCAGGATTACCTTCAGCATATCCTCAATAATGTCCCATCTGCTTCTTTGTTTTGTTCCTTTTCCCATTTTTTTTCTTCTCTTTTTGCTTTTACTCTTTGTATTATTATCCGAGGTTTAATAAAAGAGTATAAGTAGGATGGGGACATATCAAAGTAATATAGAACGGATATATGTTTATATGATGTAGTTTAAGAACATAGAAAACCTTATATATGAAAATGTTGCAAGAATAAATAAGTGCTTCTGAAAAAAAGAAGCATGTACAGGTAACATGAAGCATCTCGACATAATATTGGAATCACTGTACGATTCGGAATGGCATTCCTTGGATGAAATCGCAGCTCTTTTTTCTTTACCCGAGGATAAGCTAAAAAAAATGTATTTGTATAGCTACCCTTTATTTTAAAACTTTCCATGCGATATTCTTGCAATAATGGTTAGGGTGGTAATCCATCAGCGCAACATTTGGAGTGGAAGCAGGGGTATTTAAATATAGC
>Ga0180301_10000860_pt1 | contig 23972 bp, 22 predicted proteins | sample GuaBasSediGuay16_FD_121797 | JGI IMG/M metagenome (GOLD analysis project Ga0180301, IMG submission 121797) | Subseafloor sediment microbial communities from Guaymas Basin, Gulf of California, Mexico - Guay16, Core 4569-2, 12-15 cm | ecosystem: Environmental > Aquatic > Marine > Hydrothermal...
GTTTGTAGATCCGGTGGTTGCCATATATGTCTTAAGCCCTATTTTCCACCCTTATGTGATTCGTGCAGGTGTTGACCCTGTATTTATGGGAGCACTGGTAACCCTCCAGGTGGCTATCGGTTCCGCCACACCGCCTTTCGGTTGTGACATCTTCACCGCACAACTAATATTCAGAAGGCCCTATATAGAGGTAATACGTAAAATCGCCCCTTTTATAGCGATTCTGGTGCTTGTTAATATACTCATGATAATTTTCCCTGAAATAGCTACGTTTCTTCCAGATATATCTCTGGGGCGCTGAATTAGCTTAAAAGAATGGAAAAAATTCTTTATCTTGATTTAAAAACCAAAAACAGCACAGAGAGAATAAAAATTCCTGTAAGGAGAGTAATTCTTGCAGGATTGTCAGGAAGGAATGAAGAAGAGATAGAGAGACACTTGAAGGAGCTAAAATCGATTGGAATACCCCCTCCGGAAAAGACTCCCATGTTGATGAGGGTTTCTGTAGACTCTGTTACAACAGGTAATTCAATCGAAGTCCAGGGGGAAAAGACTTCGGGAGAAGTTGAATATGTATGCTTATTCAAGGAGGATAAAATAATAATTACTGTGGGTAGCGATCAGTCTGATTTCGAGCTAGAGAAGTTCAGTGCAAAACGTGCAAAACAAATCGCTCCAAAGGTTATCTGCCCTCAGGCCTGGGACTACTCTGAAATTGTGGATCACTGGGATGATCTGATACTCCGTTCCTGGATAGACATTGAAGGCAATAAAGTTCTGTACCAGGAAGAAGCTCTATCTGCGATTTTATCACCGGAGGAGTTGGTAGAAGTGGTCAAAGAGAGGATTGGTTCATCTCTCGAAAATACAGTAATTTTTTCAGGTACCGTTCCGACAGGAATAGGAGTAAAACCGACTACAAAATTCTGGATGGAATTGGATGATCCCGTTCTGAGGAGAAATCTGGCTCACTCATACAGTATCGATTCTTTCCCGGGATATTATTAAGGCTTAAAAAGAGTAACAAGGGGGATAAAATGAAAGAGACCTTTAAAATCGCTTTAACATGGCACGCAGGTGAGAAGGATTTGGAAGAATACAGAAAGCATGTTCCCTCAAACTGTACTCTGATCAATCCCAAAAGTGCTTTCATAGAAGATCTGCTTGCCATTGCTCCCAAGGCAGATGCAATTATTGGAGCGTACATACCTCAGGAGATGATAGAAAATGCGCCCAACGTAAAGATGGTCCAGATTCTCCATGCGGGAGTGGCCACCGCACATCCAGGAGACACCGTACTTGGATTCAGGCTCGATTATCTTGCCAAAAACAACATTTTAATGGGTAATATTCACGGAAACAATCTGGCGGTAGCAGAGCATGCAATGTGTTTTATTCTTGCTCTTGCCAAACAGTTGATTCCTGTAAACAATGCAGTATCGAAAAACGAATGGTACCCAGTGACCGAAGAAACAAAAAGCTATATGCTGTGTGACAGCACTCTTGGTATCGTGGGCATAGGTCATATCGGAGGAGAAGTAGCAAAGAGAGCTAAGGCATTCAACATGAGAGTCATGGGTGTAGACAGGAATCCCCAGAGTGCAAGAATAAAAGAGCTGGCTCTCGATTTTGTGGGCTCCACTTCGGAATTGCCTGAAATCTTAAAAGAGGCAGATTTCGTTCTGCTTACCGTTCCTCTTACGAGGGAGACTTACGGTTTGATAGGCGAGGAAGAGCTAAAGATGATGAAAAGCTCTGCCTATCTGATAAATGTGGCACGTGCTCACCTAGTAAATGAACAGGCTTTGTACAAAGCATTGACGGAAAAATGGATCAAAGGCTTTGCCAGTGATGTATGGTGGTTCTATTCGTACTCGGTTGCCAGTAATGTGGGCAGTCGAAATCCGAGTGAGTCCTGGTTTGATTTTGGTTTCCACTACAGCCTGCCTTCCCGCCTTGGCGTAAACAGATTGCCCAACGTGGTGGGTACAAGTGACAGGGCAACCTATGTGCGTGGAGTAAGCGCAGATTTTATCGTGGATGGGTTGAAAAATGTTTCAGCATTCGCCAGGGGAGAAACACCCCCTAATCTGGTAAACCTGGATCTCGGATTCTAAAGGTCCATTGAGCACGTTTCACAGGAGACGCCGGGCAATTCCAAAAAACTTTTTCAAGGAGGCCAAAAATGATTTACCGTGTTAAAGAAGGTCAGGTAAGCTATGGGGAAGCAATAGGAATAATTCTTCTGGAAAACTATGCTCCCTTTATTCCCGGAGATGTGGCAAATGCCACCACCTATTCCTACCCTGTGAGATTTCAGAGAGTGGAAGGATTCACGGTGGAGAGAATCTTCAAGCACGATCTTACGCTCCTCGATTCCATAATCGATGCGGCAAAGGCACTGGTGAGAGAAGGGGTAAGGGCGGTTACAGGGGATTGTGGGTTTATGGCCATTTACCAGGATAAACTCGCGGACACACTCGATGTGCCTGTCTTTATGTCAAGTTTGCTTCAGATTCCCTTCATTTTGAGTATTATCGGGCAGAAGAGGAGGATCGGGATTGTTACAGCAAGTGCCCCGTCCCTGAATGAGTTTGTTTTTAACAAAATTGGTATACACGATTTAAGCCGTCTGGTAATCGGCGGTCTTGAAGATAAGCCCAATTTCGCTTCAGCAGCTCTTCGTGAAGAGGGTTTCCTCGATTCAGAAAAGGTGGAAGGAGAGGTCGTCTCCGTTGCAAAGGAGCTGGCCGAGAGAGAGCCTGACATGGGTGCGATTTTACTTGAGTGCAGTCTCCTGCCGCCTTACGGTGCGGCAGTTCGGGAGGCTCTTGAGCTGCCGGTTTTCGATTTTGTTACAATGATAGACTATGTTTTTTCTGCAGTAGTAAAAAAGCGGTTTAAGGGCTTCATGTAGTGCTTAGATTTTCGACTTACAGAAAGATCTAAACCCCCTGCTTTAAACAGTAAGAGAGACTTCCACCCGGCTTATGACAGGGAGAGATTATGATTACAGAGGTAACAGATATTCTGGTTATCGGTACAGGTAGTGCGGGGTACTGTTCTGCGATCGAAGCGGCAAGGAGAGGTCGTTCTGTGTTGTTGGCCGATAAAGGGCTGGCAGGGAAGAGCGGCTGTACCGTAACTGCAGAACAGATCGCCGCAGTTATACCGGGGATGATCAGGGGAGACAGTGCGGAGATACACTATAGAGATACCCTGGAAGCGGGTAAAGGGTTAAGCGATCCTGCTCTAGTGAGGATTATGACAGAAGAAGCCCATCGATGCATAGAGAAGCTTGAGAGGCTGGGCGCCCTTTTTACCAGAAATCGAGATGGCAAATATGCTCTCGATCCTATGAACGGACATTCCTATCCACGATCACTCTACTACAAAGATATTACAGGAAAAATGATTATCGATACCCTTAAAGCCGAGGCCGAACGTATTGGGGTCGGGGTGATGGAGGACGTACAGATAATATCACTCATTACAGGTGATAATGGTGTATCGGGTGCAGTGGGGTTGAACTTTCGGTATGCCCAACCGGTATTAATTAGGGCGAGAGCTGTTGTTTTAGCATCTGGAGGAGCGGGAGAACTCTTCCCCCTATCCACCAACCCCGTCCAATCTACGGGTGATGGTTTAATTCTGGCCTTAAAGGCGGGAGCTGTAGTGAGGGATATCGAGTTTTACCAGTTTTATCCGGTTTGTTTAGTTTATCCAAAGACACTTTCCGGGTTTGTACTGGGAATATCCCAGTTTGGAAGATTGTACAATTCCAGGGGTGAAAGATTCATGGAGAAGCACGATCCCGTTCGTATGGAGTCTGCCACCCGGGACATCCTTTCACAGGCCATATTCAGAGAAATTCGGGAAGGGCAGGTCGGTCCACATGGAGGAGTATACCTGGATGCAACAGGCTTAAACGAGGAGATATACGAAGAATATTCGGACGCAATTAGTATTACCAGAAAGCACGGGATAGATCTTAAGATCGACAGGGTAGAAGTGCGTCCGGCGGGCCACTATGCAATAGGGGGGATAAAGATAAACGAAAAGACGGAAACAGGTGTACCGGGTCTTTTCTCTGCCGGTGAAGTTACCGGAGGAATACACGGTGCAAACCGTTTGGGCAACAACAGCATGCTGGATACGGTGGTGTTCGGAATGCGCGCCGGAAGATTTGCGGCAGAATATGCAGCGGAGAACGGCGGGGAAAAAGCGGACATGGAGCAGGCTATAGGAGAGATAAAGCGGGTAAAAACTCTATCAGAGAGAGGGGTGAGGAAATACGCTCCCTGGCAAATAAAGAAAAGGCTTCAGAAAATAATGGATGAAAAGGTGGGAATTATAAAGAGTAAAGATCAGCTTGTAAGTGCAGGTAGGGAGCTTAAAACACTCGAGGATCAACTAAGAGAAGAGACGGGAGTTTCTGCTCGGGGATTCTTCTTTAACCGGAGCTTGAGAGATTATCTGGAAACGGCAAACTTGCTTATTTTAGCAAGGGCTATTGTACTTGCCTCGCTGGAACGGGAAGAATCCAGGGGAGCCCATTTTCGAGAAGATTATCCCGATGTGGTAGGAGATGAGGAAGCTGTAAGCCTTGAGATTACCCTAGAAGGTGGAGATCCTGTGCTGCAAAAAAGGGCACTTAGTGGAGAAACTCAATGAGCAGTGAAGCTTTCAGCGTTAAGATTTTCAAGTTCGATCCATCCATAGATGCAACTCCTTATTATAAAGAATTCCTTATAGAAACAGGAACAGGGCAATCTGTACTCGATTTACTCAAAGAAATATACAGAAACCATGACAGCGATATTTCTTTTCGATTCTCCTGTAGATTGGGTAAATGCGGAGTATGTGCGGTTAGAGTAAATGGCAAGCCGGTTCTGGCCTGCCAGACAACTGTAGAGAATGGAGATGTGGTAATCGAACCACTCAAAGGTTTTCCGGTGATAAAGGATCTGATTGTAGAACGGGAAACGTATCGAGACAGGCTCAAGAGTGCAAGACCCTATCCAGATAGAGCGGATCGGAGCGGCGGGTCATCTGTTCAAAAACTATGGGCCGACCCCAACGCCTCACCCTTTCTATGTACGGATTGTCTCGCCTGCATGTCTTCGTGTAAAGCCCTTTCAAGAATACCGTGGGAGTTTCCCGGACCTGCATTCTTTACAAATCTGGCCCGGTGGCATTACCATCCCCTCGACAGAAGCGATCGCCCCGCTCTTGCTATTCGAAGCGGAATTTCTCACTGCACTGCCTGTAAGAGTTGCTCAAAGGTGTGCCCAAAAGGAATCGATGTATATAAAGAAGCCATAGAGGCACTCGAAAAAAAGCCATAAACGGGGGTCTTAAAAGCCATGAAAGAAGAAGGGACAAAACAGTTCGGTATACTAGGTCTGCCCTACGACACTTCTGCTTCACTGGGATGGCCAGGTGCCAGATATGCACCGGCTAAGATAAGAGAAGCGCTTAAATGGATTCTCAACAGGATAGAAGGAGACAGGATTTTCGATGTAGAGGAGAACAGACTTTTCGATATGTCGGGCACAGTTATTAAAGATTTTGGAGATGCTCGAATAAGTCGTTACGACCATGAGAAGACTCTAACCGAGCTAAAGCTGGCTGTCGATCAGGTTCTTGCAGATGGATTTACTCCGATCTTACTGGGCGGAGATCACTCTGTAACCTGGCCGGGCATCCTCTCCCTGCACGATCACAGAAAGGGTAAAATCGGAATAATACACATAGATGCCCATCTTGATCTTGTAGAAAAATCTCCTGTTCAGGGGCCTCACTCAGGAAGCAGTGAGATAAGGCGAGCGATCGAATTGCCAGGAATATCTGCAACAAATGTAGTCCAGATAGGTGTAAGGGGATTTAACTATCCGGAACATTATCATTTTATCCGTAATTCCGGAATTACCCTGATTCCTCCGGCAAGACTTTACGAAGATGGGGTCGAAGCTGCAGCTTTGAGGGCACTAAAAATTGCCGGAGAGAAAACAGCTCAAATCTATCTAACCGTTGACATCGACGTGCTTGACTCTGCCTTTGCACCCGGCTCAGGGGCTAATGAACCTGGAGGCATAACTTCCTGGCAGTTGATCCAGCTTGTGAGGAGACTGGCGCCCAGTGTAGATGTAATGGATATCGTAGAGGTAAACCCATTGACAGATTACAGGGATGTAACAAGCGCGGTAGCCGCCCGGCTAGTTTTCGATTTTATCTGTTCAAGTTCTCTTTTTAAGAGCTCAACGAAGGGAGGTTCAAATCAATGAAGATATACACTGATGCTCTTGTAGTAACCATGGATGGAGAGCACAGGGTGATTCAAAGGGGTGCTGTTTGCATTGATGGTAAATATATCCTCGGTGTTGACAGTACAGAAGCTCTTGTATCCAGGTGGCCCGATGCGGAAACCATAGATTCTTGGAACATGATCATCCTCCCGGGGTTTATAAACGCACATACCCATCTGTTTCAGGTACTTTTCAGGGGTATCGGATCGGATTTTCCCCTTTCAGAATGGCTATCGAGAATAATCTGGCCCTTATCTTCCCGACTTGGTAAGGAGGAGTGCTATCTTGGAGCTTTACTTGCCTCGGTTGAGATGCTTCAATGCGGAGTTACTACTTTTGTAGACAGTCATTACATTACGATCGACAAATACTGTTACGATGGAATAGCCAGGGCTATCGAAGAGGCGGGCATAAGAGGTGTAATAGGAAGATCAACCGTGGATACCTCTCTCGCTCCTCCGGAGTTCAGAGAAGAGGTGGAAGAAGCGGTAGATGAAGCAACCAGAGTCATCGAGACTTACCATAATACCGCAGACGGCAGAATCACTGTAAGGGTAGAACCATTAAACGAGGCACTTGCCTCTGAGAGGATGGTACTGGCGATGAGGGATCTATCAAAGAGGTGTGGAGTGGGATTTTCCATGCACACAGCGGAGACACATCAAAGGGTGGAGGACTGCCGCAGAATGTACGGTCTTTCGACCATCGAATGGCTCTGGGATATGGGTATTCTGGGTCCCGATGTATTGCTTGCCCATTGTGTGTGGCTTACCAGAAAGGAGATCGAACTGCTCAGGAGTACTCAGACCAAGGTAGCCCACAATCCCGTTGCAAATCAGTACCTTGCCGACGGCGTAGCACCGGTTAAAGAAATGCTGGATAGAGGCGTTACTGTGGCAATCTGTACCGACGGAGCATCGAGTAACAACGATCAGAACATTCTGCAAGCGTTGAAATCGGCAATCCTGTTACAGAGGGTTTCTGTACTGGATGCTTCGGCTTTATCTGCCTCCAGGGCTCTTAAGATGATAACCATAGATGCCGCAAAAGCCATAGGGATGGAGAGCAGTATAGGCTCGATTGAACCGGGAAAACTGGCGGACCTGATTTTTCTCGATCTGAATGTACCCCAATTTGTTCCTGCGGTATCTGCTATAAGTAATATTGCCTTCACCTCTCCTGCAAACTCTGTTGCAAGAGTAGTTGTAAATGGCAGGACGGTTTTCGAAAACGGGAAACACTTCCATCTTGACGAGAAACAGATCGTTAAGGACTGCAATGACAGGGTAATGGAAATAATCGGTAAGGTAAAATTAAAAAAAGCTTATATCTTCGATTCTTTCTGGAATTACTGCTGATCGATTTTTCCGACATTTTCATCCTGATTGTGCCAATGGCTAAAAAAGAGGATTGTGCTTTCTTTAGGGGAAGCATTTATCGATGGAGCTCCCTGACCTCAAGCTGGGAGGCAGTCTTAAGAACCTTGAAGCATTAGGTCAGAGTATATCCTAAACGAGCCTTTATCATGATCATAAGGGCAATTTTCTTGACAAATAGATTTTTTTCGTATATAAAGGATATAACGATAGAATGATATTTCGTTATAAACCTTAGGCATTATGGCAATGGACAATAGCAATTACAATTATAATGAGATAAAAAGCAGAGACAGGCTCGACGAAAAAAGCCCCATACCACTCTATTTTCAGCTTCAGGAAATAATAAAAAGAAAAATCGAAAGTGGAGAATACAAACCAGGCGATCTTATACCTACAGAAAGGGAACTTCAGGAAAAATACGGGGTAAGCAGAATAACCGTAAGAAATGCAATCGAGGGTCTTGTTTTCGAGGATCTTCTCGTTAAAAAGCAGGGGCTCGGAACCATGGTAGCAAGACCTCGCATGGTGGAAGATTTCTCAAACCTAAGAAGTTTTACCGAAAAAATGGAAGCCCAGGGGGCCAAAATTGATACAAAAGTACTGGAAGTGCGTAAAATCGGAGCACCCGAGCGGATAGCCACACACCTTAAGGTAGATCCGGGCAGTGAAATTATTTATGTCAAGAGACTGCGGTTTGTTGATGGTGAGCCTATAGCTCTATTTTCTTCTTATATAAGAGGAGATATCGGAATAGGAGAATGGGACGATTTTACCGGTTCTGTGTACAGATTGATGGAGAAAGAGAAGGGGATAAAAATCTCGGGAGCCGAGAAAATTATCGAGGCAACTTCTTCCACGGGAGAGGAGGCGGAGTTACTGGGAATAAACCCGGAAGACCCTATACTGATCATTCGTAACACTACTTTTGATCATGTTGGTACACCAATTGAGCACGCTGAGGGTGTATATAGAAGCGACAGATATAAGTATATCGTCAAACTAAAGCGTTGATATCTTAGGACGAGTCCGGAATTCAGGAGGAGCTAAACCGGCAGATGTATCTGGGAATAGATCTGGGAACCAGCAGTATAAAAGCTATTCTCTTAAAAGGCGACATGCTAATTGAAGAGAGAATGGAATATCCTGCAGAACTGGCAGGTAAAACCGAGCAGAACCCTCTTGAGCTGGAAAATGTTTTTATTGCCTTCATCGGTTCTCTTAAAACAAAGTATGATCTCTTGAGAAGCGTTTTGCGTGGTATTTGCCTCTGTGGACATGGTCCCAGCATTTTGTTTTGCGATTCTTCGGCTAGACCTCTTACTTCTCTGCTGACCTGGGAGGATCGAAGGGCTGAGAAGGAAGCAGAAGAGATCAGGAGAAGTTTCGAGACTTTCAGGGGAGATGCAACCTCCTACGAAGCCAAGGTGCTATGGTTTTACCGGAGAATGCCCCATCTTTTTAATGGAGAGAATAAAATTCTCTATCTCAAGGATTATCTGGTCTTTAAGCTAACCGGAAAAGCCTTTATGGACAGGTCAACGGCTTCCACCATACATTTTTACGATCGCAGAAACAATAAATGGAAGTTTAGCGAACTGGGCATTCCGGATCATCTTTTCCCTCAGACATTAAACTCATGGGATCAGGCTGGAGTAACCTCAACAGCTTTCAGCAGCCTCAGCGGATTAGAAGATGATATACCTGTGTACGCCGGTGGTATTGACGCCTACTGTGAAGCTCTGGGAGCAGGAGCTGTGGAACCGGGAGATATTGTCGATGGTACCGGCACATCCACTTGCATATCGATGTGCCTGGAAGAGCGGGAGAATGAAGATCTTCATGTGATTCCGGATAGATCTTTAAAGATCGAAATGATCTCCTCTTCGGGCCGTTCAGTAAATTGGATTCTTAACCTATTATCCGAGCGGAGAGAGAATATAGAAGAGCTGGATTTATCCAATCCTGTTCCTCTTCTCTTTCTTCCCTATCTTATCGGTGAGAGAAGCCCTGTATGGGATGAGAAAGCAATGGGGGCAATTATAGGTCTTACCGAGAGTACCGGCAGGGCTGAGATAATTAAAGCGGTTTTGCAGGGAACGGCTTTCTCTATTAAACAGAATCTGGAATTGATTACGTTGAATGAGGTTAAAGTGGAGGATTCCGTCAGGGCTGTTGGGGGAGGAGCTGTGGAGAGGTGGCTCGAGCTAAAAACTAATGTTACCGGAAAAATATATAAAAAGATGAAAGTTAAGGACTCTGCTGCTCTGGGTGCCGCAATACTGGCGGCTTACGGAAAGAGAGATGATGATTTCATTGATATAGTGCGTAGATCGGTTAAAACAGAGAGAGTCTTCTATCCCGATAAAAAAAGAACAGAACAATTCCAGAAATTATACAGAATATATACAGGACTGTATTCCAGATTAAAGGATTGCTTTCATTCACTTTCCGATTTCGGGAGGAACAATGCGCAGACTTAAGAATATTTTCCGTAATAACGGAAGGACGGTAATTGTGGCACTGGATCATGGGATGGCTCTCAACGTGCTCCCAGAACTTGAGGATACCGCTTCTGTTCTGCAAGGGATTATCCAGAGCGGTGTGGATGCGGTGCTTACATCATTTGGAATTGCCGCAAAATATGAGGAACTCTTAAGCTCGACGGGTTTGATTCTTCGTCTCGACGGAGGAAACTCCATGTTGAGTGATAATCCAGGGGGTAAACTTCTCTTTACACCCGAAGATGCCCTTAGGCTTGGGGCAGACGGGGTTGCCTGCATGGGTTTTCCAGGAGCCGTGAACGAAGAGCAGACACTTATTAATATAGCTTCGATGGCTGCCAGATGCAGGCACTGGAATGTTCCCCTGATGGCGGAGATGCTTCCCGGTGGTTTCGGTGACGAGCCTCCTAAAACGGCGGAAAATATTAAACTTTCATGCAGGATCGGAGCCGAGCTGGGAGCTTCCATAATTAAAACAACATATGTAGGAGCGAGAGAAGAGTTCGAAGAGGTTACAAGGGGTTGTTTCGTGCCGGTGGTTATACTGGGTGGAACAAAGACCGAAGATCTGGAAGGTCTATTCAGGGTTGTTCGAGACGCCATGGACGCAGGAGCTGCTGGAGTAGTTATAGGCCGTAACGTGTGGAGGAGTGAAAATCCGCAGAGGATAACCTCTGCACTGGTAGATCTGGTTCATCACGATATTACCACTGAAGAGGCGATGAAGATAGTCGCCGGGAGAAGCTGATGAAACCATTTTGGGGCTTGCACCCGTAAAACCAAAGGTTTTGCCGCTTGTTGTTTAATCTTTCGATTCGGTTAAAAAAGGCAACGGAGGCCGGCTTGTAACCGAAAATTACAGGCCGGTTATAAAATTGCATTAATAAAATCTATTAAAGGAAGGAGAAGAGTATGAAAAAAAGAAAGATTTTACTGATTCTTGCTTTGATGGTGCTGTCAGTTTCCCTGGTCTTTGCAGGCGGTAAGAAAGAAGAGCCTGCACCTGCCCCTGAGAAAAAGGTGGAAGAAGCAGCGAAGAAGCCTTACGAAGGAGTTAAGATGCGGCTTGCAGCAATGGCAGATCAATTTGCCGAATACATGAAGGTTCTGACCGAAAGATACAAGGCAGAGACTGGAGCGGACATTCAAGTGGACATTCTGGGGTATGTGGAGCTATACCAGAAAATGACCCAGGACTACTCAACCGATACAAAGCAGTACGATCTGGCCACTGTAGACATTGTTTGGAGCGGGGAGTTTGCGGTAAAGGGATGGACTGTAGATTTAACTCCTCTAATTGAAAGGGATAAAGCCGAGATCAACACCAACGATATCTATCCGGTCATGTGGGCCATGGGCAGTTGGGAAGATAAACAGGTAGCCTTTCCTATGTCAGGTTATGCCAACAGCCTGATATACCGTAAAGACCTCTTCAATGATCCTGCCGAAAAGAAGGCCTTCATGGATGAATATGGCTACGAACTTGCTCCACCGGAAACGATGAGCCAGATGAGGGATATGGCAACCTTTTTCACCAGAAAGGATAAAAACCTGTACGGGCTTGTGGCAAATGGGGCAAGAGGACCGGCAGTGGCTCAGGACTGGATGGAGTACATGAGGAGTTTCGGCGGACAGATACTGGATGAAAATGGCAATGTAGTGATTGACAGTAAAGAGTGCCTGGAATCGCTTAAGTTTTTTGTGGATATCTTTGATAAGTGGGCACCTCCGGGAGCAATCGGTTACTGGTGGGACGATCGAGAGACCGCCTACAGAACGGGTCAGGCAGTCATGCAATCCAGTTGGAGCATCGCCAGGGCTGGATACGAGGATCCGTCCATATCCAAGGTTGTGGGGAAAACAGGAATGGCAGCACCCCCTAAAGTCGAAGGTAAAGAAACTTTTTATGGAGTAGGCGGATGGGGAATAGGTATCAATGCGGATATCTCAAAGGAGAGGCAGGAAATAGCCTGGGATTTTATCAAGTGGCTTACCAGTCCCGAGGTTCAGAAGGATTGGTTGCTCCATGATGGCCAGCCCATTCGAATTTCCACCGTAAAAGATCCCGAATTGAATCAGAAGATGCCCTGGCTTCCCGTAATGCACAAGGTTTACCAGAACGGGGACGGTGATTACAGACCCAGGGTTCCCGAGTACAACGAGATCCAATCCATTCTGGGTTTAAGAGTAAACCAGGCAATTACCCACGAACTTAGCGCGGAGGAGGCCATCTCAAAAGCAGCAGAAGAGATAAAAGCACTCTATTAGGGAGGATTAATTTTTAACCCAGGGCTGGCTTAACCGGCTTAAGTCAGCCCGCTAATTTTTTAAACCCGCAGAACCGGATGCAATAATAAGGGAAATATACATGCAAATATCTGGTAGAAGAACTATTCATCTTTTTCTGTTACCCATCACAGTCTATCTTATAATATTTTTCCTCTATCCTGTTTTATTCGAGCTCTATATAAGTTTCTTCGATTATTCCCTGGGCAGTCCTAAAAAATTTATAGGAATTAAGAATTACCTCGCCATGCTAAAGGACGAGGAGTTTATAATTTCTCTCCGTATTACCTCTGTGTTTGTGGTCTCTGCAGTATTCTGCCAGCTTACATTCGGTCTCTTGATCGCAATTTTACTTAACCATGAGAGCAGGATTATGAATATTATCCGAACCCTCATTCTTATTCCCACCGTATTTACCCCTCTAGTTGCAGGACTGGTGTGGAAGGCTCTGCTTCATCCGGATCTTGGGCCCGTCACCTACTATCTTCGCCAACTCGGTATCAATATCGGCAGAGGGCTTACTGTGGAGCGCTCAACAGCACTTTTTTCGATTGTAATGATCGATGTGTGGGAATGGACTCCTCTTATGGTAATTATCATTCTGGCCGGGCTTAAAAGTCTTCCCGAAGAACCCTACGAGGCAGGCAGGATAGATGGTGCTTCTGCATGGCACCTGTTCAGATATATTACCCTCCCGCTTCTAAGACCTACGGTTGTTGTTGCTCTTCTGATAAGGACTCTGGATGCCCTTAAAATATTCGACATAATATGGGCTATAACAAGAGGGGGCCCCGGAACTGCCACTACTGTAGCCAATATAAGAATATACGATGTGGGACTACAACATCTCCGTATAGGCTATGCATCTTCACTTTCAAATGTTCTGCTCGTTATAGGTATCTTAATAGGTGTATTATTCGTCAATGTTCTCTATTCCAGGAAATACGGAGGTATCAGGTGACGATATTTAAAAGTTATAGCCTTAAGAAGAAGATCTTTTTAGCCGTCCGTATTCTGATAGTGATAACATTCCTGTTCTTTTTCCTCTATCCCGTATTCTGGGTAATCCAGACTGCTTTCAAGCAAAGAATAGATATGTTCAGTTTACCTCCCCAATATGTATTCAAGCCCGTAATGGAAAACTTCAAGTTTATATTTGAAAAGATGCACGTTTTTCAATGGACCTTAAACAGCAGTATCATCTCTCTCGGTACTGTTGTGCTTTCTCTGATTATGGGAGTACCTGCGGGATACGCCTTTTCCAGAGTAAAGTTCAGGGGGAAGTACCTTCTGCTGATGTTTATATTACTCACCCGTGCACTACCACCGGTTATAATAGTGTTACCCTTCCGCGTGATAATGCATACCATAGGGCTTTTCGGTACAAGAATGGCTGTTATTCTAATAGACACGGTATACAATGCGGCTTTTACTGCATGGCTCATGTCCGGTATCTTCGAAAACATCCCCGTTGATCTGGAAGAAGCGGGAATAATAGATGGATGCACTCCCATTCAGGCTTTTATACGAATAGCCCTCCCTCTAAGTAAACCCGGTCTGGTTACATCCGCCCTTTTTGCCTTTATCTTTTCCTGGAACGATTTTCTCTTTGCCTTGAGTCTGACTTCACCGCCTACCGCCACACTTCCTCTGGGTATGCTCAGTACTTTCGGCATGTTGAGTGTAGGGTGGACCTACATGGCTGCAATGGGAGTTATAGCTGTAATTCCGGTAGTGGTGGTCTCTCTCCTCCTGCAGAGGTACTATGTTAGCGGGTTGACATTCGGTGGAGTAAAATAAACCGGAATAAGCATATATGAGAAAAGTATACCGAAATGCTTCTATCCTTACAGGCTCCGATCTTAAAATGCTCGAGGAAGCCTATTTGATCGTTGAGGATGAGGTGATTACAGAAATAGGCTCGATTAATGCTTTAAAAGACGGAATGGATATGCGGGGATGTATCCTTGTTCCAGCTTTTGTAAATGCCCATACTCATATAGGAGACTTTATAGCAAAGGAAGCGGGGGTGGGGCTTCCCACCTGTAAGGCGGTTTCTCCCCCTCATGGTTTGAAATACCGTTACCTTAAAGAACTCTCTCAGGAAGAGCTTCGAAAGAATCTTCTGGATGCGGTTAAAGAGATGTGGGCTTATGGGATCACGGCATTTGCCGATTTTCGTGAAGGAGGGAGGAGAGGGGTTACCGCTTTATTGGATGCATTAAAGGGACAACCTGTCAAGGCTGTTATTTTCGGTGAACCCGATTGGTCTTCTTCAAAAATCAATTATCCGGAAGAAGCGCAGAGGTTTCTCGATCTTGCAGACGGTGTTGGCATCGGGGATGTGGCAGGGTTTTCCGAAGAAGAGCTGGTCGGCCTTGAGAGGCTTCTTGCAGGCAAAGGTAAGAAACTTGCCGTTCATGCAGCGGAGACACCAGAGGCGCAGGAAGAGTGCAGAAGAGGATGGGGAGTATCGGAGGTAAAGAGAATACTGCCCTATCATCCCAATATTTTCATCCACATGACAAATCCTGCTCCCGAAGATCTGGAAAAAGTAGCGGAGACACAAACTCCTGTAGTCTGCTGTACCAGAACGAACTGCATACTTGCAGATGGTATTCCCCCTCTGGCAAGAATGATCGAGCTCGGTATCCCCCTTGCCCTTGGAACCGATAATTTCATGTTTTCCTCGCCTGACATGTTCAGGGAGATGGACTGGTTTTCACGTATAGCCAGGGCACAGAGCAGGAAGGCAGATGCAGTATCACCAAAACATGTGCTGTCAATAGCCACCATGGGAGGAGCTTTTGCGCTGGGGCTGGAGAAGAAACTGGGAAGTCTTGAGTCAGGAAAGGTAGCGAGCTTTATTTCTCTTGACACCAGAACCATTAATTTTAAAAATGTAAGGGATTATTATTCGGCTATTGTGCACAGGGCAACACCCTCCGATATAAACCTTGTTGTCTCCTTTGGCAAGGAGGTATACAAAGCGCATGAAGATATATCTTGAGTTTGTGGGATATCTTAAACTTGAAGGCGCAGAGAACAGGAGTCAGGTGGAAGTCCCGAACGGAGTTGATGTTTCTTCTCTCTTTAAAAGATTCAAAGTAAGCGAGGAGCATCTTAAGTTTATAGTTCCTGTTGTAAACGGTGAGAGAAAAAGCATTAATTACAGGTTAAAGGATGGAGATTCCCTCTACCTCATGCTTCCCGTTGGAGGCGGAGCCATGTGTGTATTCAACGGAGCCTAACTACCGCCTATTGTAGCCTTTATAGTGTAAAACCCCCCGGCCTCCATAAGAGCAGAAACTCTCTCCTGGATTTCCCTGTCAGGCACAAGCGCTATCATGAATCCACCCATGCCACCTCCGGTTAGTTTGGCGCCCAATGCACCATTTTCAAGAGCAAGATTGCAGAGCTGAATTAGCTTCGGGTGGGAGAGCCCCATATCGATAAGTATGCCGTGATTTTCAGTCATGATACTTCCAACCTTTTCGAGGTCGAACTCAAGCAGTGCTTTTCTCACCTCTTCTACCTGCCGGGTAATTTTTTTCATTCTGCTCTCAAAGAGATCGGGGTCATTCTCTCTCTGCTTTTCAACGAGCGAGTCGAGAAGTGCCGTGTTTGCAGAGACTCCGCTGTTGCCGAGAACAATATCTATGGGTTTTTTTACTTCTATACGTTCGAACGTTTTCTCCCTATTTTTAAGTTGAAAGAACATAAGGCCACCGTAGCATGAAGCAGTATTATCAACCCCGCTCGGTATGCCATGGTAAGCAAACTCACCTTCCCAGGCAATCTCGTTAATCCGCTCGATCGGCAGTCCAAGCCCAAACTCATCGTTTAAAGCCCTGGCCAGTGATACACAACTGGCTGCACTTGCACCTACTCCACTTCCCGCGAGGAGATCACCATTAAAGGTTATTTTTAAACCCTGTTTCTCCGTATCGATTTTCATCACATCGAGTATCCTGTTGATCGACTCTACCTGTTGTTTCTCCTTGCTTTTCTTATATCCCGGCACTTCTGTTCTTCTGTCATCAAGGCTCCAACCCTTCCCCTCAATTTTCTCTACAACTGCAATGGTCTTATAGGATATGGAAGAAACAATTGCAGGTATTCCCTGTACAACAAACTGGTCGCCTATGAGAATAGTCTTTCCGTATCCTTCGCCGACTCCCATTCTTTACCTCCTTAAGGAGTTAAGTATTTTCTCCATTTCCTGTATTAATTCTTTTTCCTGTCCAATTTCCACTACAGTGGCTGCGGTCAAACTGTGGCAGGCATCGGAGAAACCGCCCAACCGTGCAGTTGCTTCCGGTAATAGTTGATCGAGTCCCAGAGCTTCTTTAGAGATAATCCTCTCCCGTAAATGTCCGGGTACTCTCATGGAAACTTTGGTATGGTGTATATCTATTTTTCCGAAGCCAGGGATTAAATCCGGAATAACCTGAAAACCCGCAATATACCTGTCTTTATCGATAAAATCCATCGAGCTTATTTCCTCACAAAATATACCTACCATCTTTACACCCATCGGAGAGAATCTACTGTCCATATTGAACCACTGGATGTGATCGGTCTTCTCGAGAGCTCCGCTCCTTAAACTTTTAATCTCTCTTTCGAATATCTCCTTCCTCATGGCTTTAAGGCGCCTCACAAGGTTGTCAGTTTTCTCCGAGGAGCCTTTAAGGCAAGCTTCAACCGCCAAAGCGGGTCCCTCTTCCTGATAACCCACCCCCCCAAGTATATCGAGATAACGGCCGAATTCCCTGCACGATGTTCTTGTTGAATCATGCACCAGGATATATTCCTCTCCCCAATCTCTTTCTGTTATCTCTATAAAACCTCTTCTTTCTGCCTCCAGAGCTGCCTCTCTGTTTGCATTTACGAGCTTCCCGTCCACGAAAAACCCATCGCCTACAGCCCCTATTGTTGCCATTCTAGAGAGGTCTGCATTTCTTTCATCCCAGACCTTTGAGAAGATGTAGCAGGTAGTAGATGCAGAGATATCCCTGTCGCCTTTAAGACCGAAGAGTTCCGGGTCGAGATTGAATACCCTTGGGTCGGTGGATTTTTCCGCCACATGATGATCGAGAATCAGTATCAGATTTCTTCCCCTGTTGAGGCCGGAGATAAGAGGAGCGATTCGGCCTGCAAAATCGGCAAAGATTATCGCCTTTCCATCACTTTCAAAGATTTTTTTAAGCAAAGGGGGATAGGGTTTTTCAAGACAATACATGGAAACTGCAAAATCTTTTCTTCTGAAAGTTTCTGCAAGAATTGCACCCGAAGACAGACCGTCGGAATCGTTATGATGGAAGATCGTTACTTCCCGAGGATTAAACTTCTCTATTTCTATCAGAGCCGTTTCTACGGCCTTTATAAACTCTGTAATCATCCTTCTGCCTTTAGAATAATTCAGTAAGTGCTTTTTTTGCCGGAGTAAAGATTGATAACCGCAATTGTTGAACTCACCACTATCAGAAGGAAGGCAATTGCATTTATAACTGGAGTGGAGCCGTCTCGTACCTGGAGATAGAGCGTGATGGGTAGTGTAGCATCGGGGCCAACCAGGAAAAGTGTCGTGTTGAAGTTCTCGAAAGACATAAGAAAGGCAATAGCAGCCCCCCCTATTATCGAAGGCCTCAGGTATTTAAGTGTAATAAACCATATTACTTCCAGCCTGTTAGCCCCGAGGTTGTAAGCGGCTTCTTCCAGCGTCCTGTCAAATTTCTTAAGACGTGCAATAATAATTAATGCCACGATCGTTGTTATGAAAGAGAACTGGCCCAACACAACCAGGGGTATTCCCGGGGAGAGAAGTTTTACGTAGATTCCAAAGACATCTTCCAGAAAAAGACCCACCGTATTGGAGAACATAAGGATTGATATACCCAGTATAACTCCGGGAATTACCATTGGGGCAAGCATCAGAAAGTAAAGTAGATTTTTAAATTTAAAATCTTCCTGTTCGAAGAGGAATGCGGCCATTGTCCCTGCAACGGTCGAAAGAATGGTAACCGCAACGGCAACCTTAAAGGAGTTATAAATTGATCTTAAGTTTATTGCATCATGGAAAATACCGTACTTTTCGGGACCTCTGCCGAAAAACCAATCCAGTGTAAAACCCTTCCACGGCAGGGAAGGAAACATGGAGTCGTTGAATGCAAGAATCATGGTTACTATCAGAGGGGCGAAGAGAAAAAGAAAGTACAGGAATATAAATATATTAAAACTAAAAGAATAGGCTTTCGATCTCTGTAACGACCTTATCATTTTATTACCTTTGTGAATTTTTGTCTCGTAATTTTCAATGCAACAAATATTATCAAAGAAGACATAAGAAGAAGAAGGAATCCAAAGGCCGCCCCCTGGTTCCAGTTAAAGTAGGTAATAATCTGGTTATATATCTGCTCGGTAAACCAGAGAGCATTCTTCCCACCCATCAGCTTTGGAGTGAGGTAACTCCCAAGTACAAGCATGAATACAATAATGCTGCCGGACATTATACCGGGAAGACAGTAGGGTATTATAATCTTTGCCCATATTGCAGTTTTCTTTGCCCCTAGATCGTAGGCCGCCTCGATCAGGGAATCATCGAGGCTTTCCATAACTCCTATGATTGGGATTACCATAAAGAGCATGTTTGTATAGATGAGCCCCATAATCATGGTGGCATCGTTGTACAGCATCTCTATCGGTTCTCTGAGTATGTGAAGCTTCGTTAAAAAATAATTTATTGCTCCGCTCTCCCTTAAAAGTATTATCCAGCCATAGACCCTTATAAGTTCACTGACCCAGAAAGGCACCAGGAGGAGAATCATGAGAAATCCCTGTATTTTCGTCCCGGCCAGTTTTGTGATATAGAAGGCGACCGGCAGGGCGATTACAAGAACGAGAAAGGTAACCGTAATCGAATACAGGGCAGTTCTTGCAAAGGTGCGCCAGTATATGGGTTCTTTAAAAAAGCTCCAGTAGTTTTCAAATGTAAAACCGGACTTGCCGTAAAAATCGGTTCCCACAAAGGACATTCTCAAGAGTTCTATATGAGGAAGAATCAAGAGAAAAAGTAACCATAAAAATACAGGTACAAAAAATATTATAAAACCCCATCTTATCTTTATCTTACTCGATCTCTTCATAGACTCTTTCTCCGGTTCCCTTAAAACAAACCGAGGCTGAATGGTACCATCCTATTTTGATCGTATCCTTTGGTCTTAGATAATCGTACTTCCTGTTTTGCGGCAGGGAAACCATGATTTCCTTCTCGGAGTTTTTAGGTACTACAAGAATCCTGCTGTTTCCTCCGTCAAACAGAATGGCCTTTACCTCCACTTCTATTGAATTTATTTTGTTAGGGTCTTCTTTAGGGTTGATCATTATTGATTCAGGGCGTACGTACATTTCGAAGATATTATCACCTTCTAAATCGTATGGTTTGTCTAGCCTGAACTGCAGGTTATCCTTCGTTACAGCGGAAAAGTTTCCCCTTTCATCCTTTTGTATCTTAACTATAAACTTGTTATTATCGCCTACGAATTGAGCAACAAAGGAGGAGGCAGGGCTGTTGTACAGATTCTGGGGGGTATTGACCTGTTCAAAGTGACCATGGTTCATGACAGCCACATAGTCACTCATTACCATGGCTTCCGACTGATCGTGAGTTATGTACACAAATGTGGTGCCCACCTTTGCCTGAAGTTTTTTTAGTTCAACCTTCATATTTTCTCTCAGTTTAGCATCCAGAGCGCCCAAAGGTTCATCGAGAAGCAACACACCAGGATCCAGAACCAGAGATCTTGCAATGGCTACCCTCTGCTTCTGGCCACCCGACAGCTCATTAATTTTTCTGTTCTCAAAACCCGGAAGACCGACCCTGTCGAGCATCATTTCGACCTTCTCTCTCACAACCTTACCCCGCTCGCCTCTTCTCTTAAGACCGAAGGCGATGTTTTCATAGACATTCATCATGGGAAACAGTGCAAGATTCTGAAAGACAAGGTTGACCGGTCTTTTATTGGGCTCAACACCCTCCATATCCCTTCCCTGTATTTCGATTTTTCCTTCAGAAGGAGTGTAGAAGCCCGCTATCATTCTAAGTAGTGTTGTTTTACCCGAACCGGAAGGTCCGAGAATCGAGAAAAACTTACCGTCTTCCACATCAAAGGAGACATCATCCACGGCCTTGAAGTCGCCGAAATACTTTGAAACGTTTTTAACAGAGAGAGCGATTTTCATTTTAAAAAGCCTTTAAGAGGTTACATTATAAACCGGCAGCAAGGCACTATGCTGCCGGTTTTAAGTCAACTACGTACTATTTTGCGGCTTTGATTTTATCCAGCACTTTTCCTTCCATCTCTTCCAGCCCGGGAGGTACGGTGGGATACCAGTGTGTTTTTGCCAGAACTTCGGGCGGAAGGCCTCTTTTAAAGTTCTCCTTGATAGCGGGTTCAAGATAGTTAACCGCATCCTTTGATGCTGTGCCATATTTCTCTTTGTTCGTAAATAAGGCCGCGTTCTCGGGCTTAAGCCAGAAGTTTATCCACTTGTATGCGCCTTCAACATTCTCTGATCTTGCAGGAATTGCGAAGGTATCGACCCATGCCAGCGGTCCGCTCTCCGGTGCCACATAGTCTATATTCGGGTTTTCTTCGTATAGTTTCCAGCCGGCCTGTTCCCATGCCATCGCCGCCCATATTTCTTCGGACAGGAATGCCTGGAGCAGTTGATCGGCATTATCCCAGTAGAATCTTACAACCGGCTTTCCTGCAATGAGTTTTTCCGCCATATCATCGAGGAACTTCTGATATGCTTCTTTGTCGTTGTATAGTTCAAAAGGATCGTAACCAAAGGAGTATCCCATGCCTATCAGGGTGGGTCTTTTGAGCCTGTAGGAAACCCTGCCTGTATACTTGGGATTGAGGAGATCCTTGTAATCTTTAACATCAGGAGCCTTTGCCTTGTTTACGACCAGGCCGGAAGTACCGTATACTGCTGGAACTGCGTATGACTTTCCGTCAACGAGGGTGTTTTTCTTAACCGCAGCAAGAAGTGAAGGATCTATAAGGTCGGTGTCGACCTTCGAGTAGTCTATGGGCTGGTACAACTGGTACTGCTGTACTACAGATGAAATCCTGTCCTGCGATGGCTGAGCAAGATCGAAACCGCCCCCTCTTAAAGCCCTGAGCTTTGATATCATCTCTTCGTTGTCGCTCAACGTTACCTCTACGGTTATACCGGTTTCTTTCTGAAACTTCTCAACAAGCTCGGGTAGTGCATAACCGGACCAAGTGATGAGTCTCAAAACCTTTTTTTCGGGTTCCGCCGCCTCCTTTTGTCCGGCTGCAAAAACCACACCAGCCGTAAGAATAAAGAAGGCAAGAAGAATAACTAATGCTCTTTTCATGTTCGTTCTCCTTTTATTATTGATTTTCTATAAATAATTATATCGGTCAAATCATAAAAATGCAAGCCATAACAAACACTTTCGATAAAAAAAGTTCATTCATGTACAAAAAATAACAACTATTTCTTTTTCTTCGGGTTAAGTCTTTCTGCCACAATCTCCATGATTCGACTGGCTACCTCTCTTTTTGAAGATAGAGGAATGTGCACCACCCTTCTATCCGTATCCACCACATACAGTTCGTTTGTATCCGATTCAAAACCCCTGTCACTGCCTTCCACATCGTTTACCGCAATAATGTCTGCGGACGCGGTTTTAAGTCTTTTAAAAGCATCGTCTATCATCTGATCTTTTGAAAGACCATAGAGAGCGCGAAATGCTACCAGAAAAACTCCCGGAGAGATTTTTTTAATTTCATCAATAATCTTTGGTGTAGGAATCAGTTCCAGGGTGAGAGATTCGTTAGCCCATGTGGATACCTTCTCTTTGAAGGGAGCACTGGGTACCCAGTCTCCCACTGCTGCGGAGGCGATTACCGCATGATACTCGGTGCTCTTAAGCTCGTTTAGAATTACCTCTTTCATTTTCGAAGCAGTTTCTGCCTTAACAAGTTTTGCCCTCGAGGGGAGTTCTACACTTACTTTCCCGTAGACAAGGGTAACATCAGCGCCCATATTAAGGGCACTTTCCGCCAGGGCTATGCCCATCTTCCCGCTGCTGTTGTTGGTTATCACCCTTACCGGATCGATGTGCTCTACGGTTCTGCCTGCAGTGATTAGAATTCTTTTTCCCTTAAGAGCCCCCTTTCTTGCAAGAATATCCCGGACGCAACGGAGAATTTCCTCATTTGGAGCTATTTTTGCCTTTCCCTCTATCATAGTAGGTTCGAAGAGGATAACCCCGATCTCTTTTAACTTCTCGATATTTAATTTTAGCAGGGGATGTTTGTACATGCACTCGTGCATGGCAGGCACAATAACCACCGGTATCCCCACACCAAGAGCCGTTGTTGCCACGGTGGTTACCGGAGTGTCATCTATTCCACAGGCTATTTTCCCGATGGTGTTGGCAGTAGCAGGAGCTATAAGTAGAAGATCCGCCATTTCTTCAACATCACCCGCAAGTGCTATATGTTCGATTGCACCAGTAAGTTTACAGACAGGTTCATTGCCGGTAGCCCAGTGCATAAGATGGGGATGGATTATCTCGGTGGCGGCCCGACTCATAACGGGATAAACCCTGGCTCCGTGCCTCATAAGCAGGCGAGCCAACTCCGGTGCTTTCACGGCCGCAACGCTTCCCGTAATACCCAGAATTATCTTTTTTCCCAGAAGATCAGAACCGAGAGCGGCGGTTATATCCATGGAGGGGTGTTCTGCCATCTAATCCTTTTCTCCTGAAAGTTTCCTGAGTCGGTCTGCCATAAATCGGAGACTCTCATTAAGCACCATATTGTTGTCATATTTTAGCAATTTATCGGACAGCTCTTCATGTGAGCATGAGACAAATTCCTTGGTTTTTTCTACCATTGCAGGCAGTACTCTCACTATGTTATCGACAATGGTAATGCTTGCCCTTTGAGCGGTTCTTGATAGAGGGTTAAGATCAACGGCAATTACCTTCTTTCCCATGGCAACGAGAGCCTCTGTACGGTCTCCGTCTTCCAGTGGGACGAAAACCACATCGGCAATATAGATGCCATGGGGGTCCACCCGCCTGCGCTCACTACCGAGCTCGGGTATAACGGCGGAAGCAGAATCACCCACCCCGAGTACTCCATCCGCACCCGAACTCTTTAACTCTTCAAGAATGGCCAGCTCTCTCTCCCGGGATCGGTAGAAAAGATTTATCTCGATAGAAGCACCGCTGACCCTGGAGAGTTCCACCACCTCCTTGGGACAGAGGGCAACTACATTGCCATTTACCGAGAGAACGGCTTTCTTTGCAAGAAGTATTGCACAAACACCCGCTTCGATGCTTTTAAGAGAAAACTCTGGAGTTTGCTCTCCCAGGAGATAATCAAAGGCTTCTCCTCTGCCGTGAGCGATAAGACCCGCAGGAGCTACTACATTTTTATCCATTCCATGGA
>Ga0180301_10000862_pt1 | contig 23965 bp, 18 predicted proteins | sample GuaBasSediGuay16_FD_121797 | JGI IMG/M metagenome (GOLD analysis project Ga0180301, IMG submission 121797) | Subseafloor sediment microbial communities from Guaymas Basin, Gulf of California, Mexico - Guay16, Core 4569-2, 12-15 cm | ecosystem: Environmental > Aquatic > Marine > Hydrothermal...
GGGTAATTCAATCTTCTTGAAGTCTAATTCCACGCCGTTAGCTTCGAGCCATTTCCGGATTCCGAAATAAAGTGTTCTTACGGTTTTATTCGCCCTTGTTTCGAGCGCCCAATCTATGAATTCGTCGATTGCTTGAATGCCGTCAATTTCTTCGCTTTTTATTTTCCGGATCGCTAAATCCGGATCTAAGTTTTTAATCAGTTTTTTCTGTACCAAAAATTGCGTAAACAATTTTACTCCTTGTAAATAAGTTTCTACGGTTATCTCGCTTCCCATTCTTCTTTTGCTGGTCATTTTTTCGGCCAATTTTTGACAAGACTTGAAATTTAACATTTCCCGGGCGTACCTTCGCATTTTGATCACCACTTAAGTATATGTTCGAAACTGCTTATAAATTATGCGGACAATTTTGGTATCAATATTGTCGTTATACATCCTGGAGGATACCAGGAAGGATTAAAAAAAGAAGATCACATCAAATTAGTGGTCAAACACTGTAAAGAGGTCTTAAATGAGGCACAGAACATAATTCTAGGTTTAGAAACTACAGGTAAGCATAAACAATTCGGTAAACTTGAAGAACTCATCGATGTTACTCAACAAGTTGATAAAGTTAAAATTGTTCTTGACTGGGCACACATCCATGCGAGAAGTGGAGGGGCCTTGAAAAGCATAAATGATGTAACAGAGGTTCTTTTAAAGCTGGAAAATACGCTAGGAAAAGAAGTCTTCAAAAATTTACATATGCACTTTACCGGTGTTGAATTTACCATTATACAGCAACCCACTTTGTCTCTCAATACGTTTTTAACTGGTAAGAAGGAAATCGTCAGAGAGGGATCCGAAAAGAAGCATTTGTCCATCGATCAAAATAGTCCTGATCCAAAACTTATTCTAAGAGCCATAAAAGAATTTAATATATCTGGCACCATGATTTGTGAAAGCCCATTACGAGAAAAAGACGCAATTCAACTTCTTAGAATATATGAAACATTATAAAATAAGATCGTGTAATCCGAAAAATCTAAGAGCATTCCTTGTTGTGACTGCTGCTATTTTTCCCAACGTTTCACCCTTAATCTCAGCTACCTTTGATGCAGCATAGTATACGTTTGCGGGTTCGTTTCTCTGACCTTTAAAAGGTGAGAGAAACGGGCTATCAGTTTCTAAGACCATATGGCTTAATGGAACAAACCTAGCTATAGACTGGTAAAGTGGACGTGTAGCTACAGCAGTGGGAATAGATATAAACCACCCTTCCTTAATGGCAGTCTTGGCCTCCTCGACACTTCCACTAAAACAGTGTAATATGACGTTGTGGGCATCTTCTTCTCTTAATATATTAAGAGTGAGTGGCATAGCATCTCTACTATGAACTATCAGTGGAAGTTCAAGCATTTTAGAAAGTCTAATGAACTCTTTAAATGTCTTCTGCTGAAATTTTCTTAAACCTTCGGATTTAACATGGTAAAAGTCGAGTCCAACCTCCCCTATTCCCAGAATGTCATTTTTATACTTCTCAATAAGTTTAATTGTTTGCTTAAAGGATTCTTCTGTAACCCCTGGAGGATGGAGACCTAAGGTGACATAAACGTAATTTTTATATTTATTAACAATTTTAAGCGAAGAGAAAAAGTCACCCGGTGATATAGAGGAAGTTACGATCAAAATTAATTTTCTTCTCCTGGCTTTCAAAATAACTTGATCTAGATCACCTTTGAAATGTTTCATAGACAAATGACAGTGAACATCTACTAGATTCACCGTCAACACCTTATTAAGCACACCTCCATTAAATATGTAAATTATATGGTATCTCACGGTGGATGTAGTGAATCTTAAAAAAATTCAAAAAATCAAGAATGAGGCTTTAAAAATAATAAAGCCTACCCAACGCGAAATAAAAGAACAAAAAGAAATTATTAATCTGCTTAAAGATGCCATCGAAAAAATAGCAGTCAAAGAGGGATACAAATTTCTTTTTGTTGAAGCTGAAGGTAGCACAGGTATTAAACAAACACAATTAAGGGGAGCAAGCGATATAGACATTTTTGTTGCTTTGTCTCCTGATGACTACAAAGATATTTTAAGACTTCCGAAAAAAGAGATGAAAGTTAAGTTACATAAGGAATTTGAGATAATCGTTAAGGATTGGTTTAAACCTGCCGCTATTAGTGCTGGTTGCGCTGATATAAAAATAACATACGCTGAGCACCCTTATCTCTCCGCTAAAATTAGAAGCTTTGATGTGGATATTTTAGCTGGTTTTTGGTTAGAACCACAAGAGCTAATGAAACATGGTCCAATAACCGCAGTTGATAGGACACCTCATCATTCCAGGTTTGTGCATAAAAATCTTTCAAAGGAACAAAGGGACGAAGTAAGACTATTAAAATCCTTCATAAAGGCCTGTTATGCTTACGGTGATAAATGTGCTATTGGAAGAAGCGGTTTTACAGGTTTCAGCATAGAACTATTAATCTTCTTCTACAAAACATTCGAAAACGTTCTCTTAAATATTAAAAATCTACCTCAAAATCCGATAGACTTTTTCGGTAGAAAAATAGAAAAATTGAGGGTTCATCCCAGATTCGGAAAAGATTTTTTAATTATCGTGGATCCAACTGATCCAAACAGAAATGCTGCTGCAAGTATCGACAAAAGAGCATACTTCTATGTTACCCATATGGCGCAAAAGTTTCTTATGGATCCTTCAAAAGACTACTTTATCGAGAAACCCATTAAACCTCTTTCTCCCAAGGAGAAAAGAAAATATGAAAATCAATTACTCATTATTGAATTTGAAAATGCTGAAAATGTGCACTATGCCGTTTTTAGAGATAAACTATATAAATTGGCTTCCTATCTTTCTCGCCTTTTAGAGAGGGAAGAGACAGGTGAGGAAAGATTCGGGAAAACGATATATGAGGTATATTTTGAAGACCCTATTTATGCTTTAGGCTTTTATCTATCTAAAAAGAAAATAGAGCCATATGTTTTGAGAAGAGGCCCTCCAGGCGATATGGTGGAGCACGTAAAGAAATTTTTACAAAAATATCCCAATGCTTTCGAGAAAAATGGATTTTACTGGGCAAAAATCAGGAGAAAATACACTAAAGCAAAAGACCTTGTTTTAAACTATTTATCCGGAAAAAATAGTCTATTAGACCGAGTAAACCTTAAGGATGCAACGATTTTAAGCGTCTCCGAAAGCGGAACCACAGCGGTAGGAGAAAAGTTGGTAACGATAATTGTTAAAATGTTATTACCAATTGTCTATTCTGAACTTTTGTAATCTAACAATTTTTCCTTTAAAAAAATGGACATTTTAGTATACCACTCCCTAACTTTTTCACGTATAGTTTCCTTTACTTGCTTTAGAGGAATAGCTCTATACTCAAAATAATATCCACCATTTTTCATAGTTTTAGGCTCTCTGATAGCTAAGCCCTTACTAATTAGGTTAGTTAAAGCTCTTTGAATAGTGCTCCTATTACGGCTTAATTTATCTGATAGCTTCTTAACTGTTACTTCACCGTTCAATAATTCGAAATAAACAGCAACATCCAAAGCGGTTAGATTCAAAGCACATCGCATTAAGTCTTGGAAATTTATTTTTCCAACCAGTCGTATTTTCCCTCTCCTCTCTACCTCCATAACACCACCTTTAGAATAATAATAGTGTAGAATAAAATATTTATTTTTAGCATATATAATGATAAAAGTTATCCGTCTCTACACCCAAATCTCTTTAAAATACTTTATATCAGGAGCTATAAAATAAGTTTAACCTCCTAAATATGATTCGGATAAAGGGATTTTCTAAAAATGATTTATAGCAGAATATTCTTGGAATAATATCTTTATCAAGAAGGAGTGGTATAGGTATAGTTACGGAACGGTAAGAATAAAAGTTAATAATAGTAAGGTCACATTGACAACTAACATATTAATAAGGAGGAAAAAACTTTGACATTTTTATCCCCAAAAGACGGATATCCGCAACCAATAGTTACCGGAACAACAACTGTGGGCGTAATCTGTGATGACGGTGTAGTTCTGGCCACGGAATCCCAAGCAACAATGGGATATCTAGTTGCAAGCCACAGGGCGCCGAAAATACACAAGATAACAGACCACATAGCAATGACAATCTCTGGGTCGGTAGCAGATGCTCAACAAATCATAAGAATCATTAAAGCAAATGTAAACCTAAGAAGGTTAGAATTGGGAAGAGAATTGAGTGTACGAGCAGTTTCACAACTTACAGCAATCTTACTATTCCAAAATAGGCTATTCCCGTATATAACAATGCTTATTGTCGGAGGAGTAGATGAAGAGGGACCACACATATTTACTCTCGACCCCCTAGGAAGTCTTCTTGAAGAAGACAAGTTCGCAGCAACTGGTTCAGGCAGTGTAATAGCCTATGGAGTGTTAGAAGACGGTTATCGCGAAAAAATGTCAATCGAAGAAGCTATTGAATTAGCAAAGAGGGCTGTAAAAGCAGCTAGAAGAAGAGACATAGCATCTGGAGGCAAAATACAAGTCGCAGTTATAACAAAAGACGGTATAAAAATGGAAGTAACAGAATAAACTCTCTTTTTATCTATATTCAGGTATTCTATGTAATAACATGCCTTCAACAGTTACAGGTTGTAATTTGATAGCAAGTGCGTAGGCTTCTGACAGTTTTGTTTCTCTCTCAGCACAAATTTCTAAAATGGGATCTCCCCTCTTAACTTTATATCCTCGCTTACCGTAAAGAATAACACCAGCGCCCTTATCGATGGGTGCACCAGCAGCCCTAGCAATTTTTTTAATCGCTTCGTTACTAACATCAGTTATATATCCATCACATGGGGCCTCTATACGTACCTTATATTTGCCAATTGGAATATCTTCAGGCTTTATGTTCGGATCGCCACCTTGAGCCTCTATAATTTCTTTCATTTTTCTTAGTGCCTTTCCACTTGTCAAGACGTCCATGGCAACATCTTTTCCTTTCCCCCGTAATGCTATTCCCCCAAGTTCTAGGAGTATACCAGCAAGGGCGGTGGATTTTTCGATTAAACTTGTAGGGCCCTTACCTTGGAGTGCAAGTAATGCCTCTTTTGCCTCTAATGCTGGTCCGACTACGTGGCCTACTGGCTGACCACCGTAGGTTATTCCACATTCAACATGAATTCCTAACCTTTCTCCGAGTTCAACGAACTTTCTAGCTAAAGCCCTAGCATCGTTCATAGTTTCAACTTTTGCTTCCTTTCCAGTTGGGATATCGAGAACAAGAAAATCAACTCCAACAGCTAGCTTTTTAGACATAATACTTGCTAACATTTGACTTTCTGGGTCAATAGCTAAAGGATATTCAACTCTGATGAAAATATCATCTGCTGGGGCAATATTTAATCCACCTCCCCATATAATAGCTCCACGAACCTTTTTCACTATTTCTTTAAGTTCTTCGGCTGTAAATTTAACTGGAGCGAGTACTTCCATAGTATCTGCAGTTCCAGCTGGACTTGTAATGGCTTTACTACTTGTTTTTGGAATAAGTAAACCAGCAGCCGCAACGATAGGCACTATTAATAAGCTGACTTTATTGCCAGGTACACCACCTATTGAGTGTTTATCATAAACAGGTTCTTCAAAGTCTATTTTCTCACCGACATCTGCCATAGCCCTGGTCATGTATTCTATCTCTTCCATGTTCATGCCGTAAAATTGTTCGGCCAGAAGATATGCTGCAATTTCCAAGTCGCTAAGGTTTCCCTCAACTACATCTCTAACTATAGCGAAAATTTCATCTTTTGAGAGCGTTTCGCCTTTTAGTTTCCTCCTAATATATTCCAATGATTCTGGGTAAGAAGCTAATTTAATGTTAACATAATCTCCATCGTTTACATGTAATTTTTCCGCTATGTCTTTCATAATTCCAATTTGACCAGGAGCAATGAAAGTAGTAGTGACTTGAACGATTGCCGTTATTTGATTAGAGTTTGATCGAACCTTGACTCGATCGTGTACACGTATTCCGATGTTTTCAGCATCTTCCTGATTCAATATAATTGTCTGTTTGCCTGCAATAATATCAAGTAATTTAACCTTGAGTTTTATCAATTTTTTCCCTCAATTTATTAATAAGCACGTTTTTTAGGGAATTTAATATATTCAAATCAAAAATATAAGAATATCGAAATATAAAACATTAATTAACAAGTCTTAATATTTAAAAGGCGGGATCTTACCGCTTACTTAAATAAGTCGACAACATTAGTTCGCATATGGGTTCACGATCTCCTAAAAGATATTAGTTACACCTATTACAACCATCTTTATTATTAAATTGTATATACCATTTTTAAGAAAAAGCGTTAATCGGCTATAAATTCTAAAATCTAAAATATTCTAGTCATTTTGATCAAAAGCACTTAATACACACTAAAAAGTACATTATTAATAAATTCTAGTGGTAGTTGGCTAGAGTGATATTTTCAAATAGATAAGAAAAATATAGATATGGCAGTCTTACATAAATGGTATAATTCGGAGGCTTAAACTTGAAATACATCAGACTTGTAGAATTTTATGAGAAAATTGAACAAACAACTAAAAGACTTGAAATGACCGATTATCTTGTAAGGCTCTTTAAAGAAACCCCCAAAGAAATAATTGATAAAGTAGTTTACCTAACACAAGGTAAAATATATCCAGATTTTGTGGAACTTGAACTTGGAATAGCCGAAAAAATGGCTATAAGAGCAATCGCAACCGCTGCAGGGGCAACAACAAAAGATGTCGAGGAAGATTTCAAGAAAACCGGAGATCTAGGATTAACTGCCGAAAACTTCATTAAAAGAAAAAGACAATTAACCCTTTTTGCAAAACCCCTAACTATTGACCACGTTTATGGAGTTTTTGATAAAATAGCAAAAGCTATAGGCGAAGGTTCTCAAGATCTAAAAATTAGATTGCTTTCCGGCTTACTCACAAATGCACAGCCCAAAGAAGGAAAATACATTGTTAGAACAGTTACCGGCAGACTTAGACTCGGCATAGCCGACATGACTATACTAGATGCGTTAGCAATAGCCTTTACTGGTAGCAAAGAAAACAGACCGCTACTAGAGAGAGCATATAACCTTTGCAGCGACCTAGGCGAAGTTGCGAGAGCCATTGCTGAAGGGGGTGTCGAAGGAGTAAAGCAATTCAAAATTAGAGTTGGAAGACCTATAAGACCCATGTTAGCTCAAAGATTATCGACCCCGGAGGAAATTTTGGAAAAACTTGGCGGGAAAGCTGCTTGTGAATGGAAGTTTGATGGAGAAAGGGTGCAAATACATAAAGATGGAAGCCAAGTACAACTGTTTTCTAGAAGGCTTGAAAACATCACAGAGCAGTATCCAGACGTTCAGGGATATGTAAGAGAGCACATCAAGGCAAATGAAGCCATTGTTGAAGGAGAAATAGTGGCGATTGACCCAGAAACAGAAGAAATGCGACCATTCCAAGAACTTATGCACAGAAGAAGAAAATACGAAATACAAAAAGCAATAGAAATGTACCCGGTCAACGTGTATCTCTTCGATTTATTATATGTGGATGGAGAAGATTACACAACAAAACCATACGTGGAAAGACGGAAACGACTCAAAGAAATTGTAGAGGAAAACAACATAAAAATAGCCCCAGCAATCGTTACCAGCGATATAAAGGAGATAGAAAAGTTTTTCGAAGAAGCAATTGAAAACGGTTGTGAAGGATTATTACTTAAATCCGTAAAACCAGATAGCATATACCAAGCGGGGGCAAGAGGATGGCTCTGGATAAAATTAAAACGCAGTTACCAGTCAAAGATGGTTGAACCAATAGACGTTGTGATTGTAGGAGCATTTGCGGGAAAGGGAAAACGAGCGGGAACATATGGGGCCCTCCTAGTAGCCGTATATAATAAGGAAAAAGACGTGTTTGAAACAATATGCAAAGTTGGAAGCGGCTTTACAGACGAAGACCTCGAGAACCTACCAAAAATATTAGAGAAACATAAAATAAGCCACCGTCACCCGAGAGTTATATCAAAATTAGAACCAGACTTTTGGTTTGTTCCTACTAAGGTTATTGAAATTATTGGTGACGAACTCACCCTTTCACCCGTACATACATGTGCATGGGGAGTAATTAAGGAAGAGACAGGAATAGCGGTAAGGTTTCCCCGGTTTACTGGTAGGTGGAGAGAAGACAAAGCCCCAGAAGACGCAACTTCGACAAAAGAAATTATAGATATGTACAAAGCTCAACTCAAAACTTTAGCCTAGCAAATGCTAAAGTTGTGGAAAGATAAAAAAGAGAGATGTTTAGGTTATAGTGGCCATGGTGCATCTCCTGGGCCAGCAGGTCCTGATGGAGGCATCTTACTCACCATTAAAGAGTCTGAAGAGAAGCATATAAATTCCAATAGTTTCACCTAACTATTCGTAATTTTTTCACGCATTACTCTAACTTTTGAATCCCTAAATAGATATTCAAACTACATGGGCAAATTTATAAAAGAGGTAACCCTTTAACATCTTACTTCAATCGAGTCGAAACAAAGGGGTTCAGCGAGGTGATGCATATACCGAGACTTAGACGATGCCCATATTGCGGTAAAAATCTTGAAAACTTCTGGGTAGAATTTAGGAAAAAACACGTTGAACGATGTAAAAAATCTAAGTAGCTGTTTTTATTCGTATAAATACTTTAATAATTTTTCAAAATAAAGGTAACAATAACATTAATTATTATGATAATGACAATTTACAGAGTCAACTATCAACATTTTTTAACTGAATGCTAATACGGGGATCTATTATGAAAAAGCTTCGATCTTACACTCTTTCACTAGTTGCCCTATATATAGCTACATTTCTATTAAGATCTTCCTTCTCTGCAACCCTTTTAGTATTTGGAAGATATCTAAACGTCATCGGAAAAGACCCTTTGGAAATAGCATTTATAGACATATCTTATTCAATCAGCGAAATGATAACGGCTGCTTACTTTGGGGTTCTAGCAGATCGAGTAGGCCGTAAACCAGTAATGCTATACGGTACATTACTTGCAGGTATAACAGTTGCAATAATACCTATTTCAAACTCAACCATTTGGCTGCTTTCAATTCACGCAATAGTAGGGCTAGGTGCTGCAGCAAAAGTTAGCTCAACCCTTGCATTAATATCTGATTACGCTTCGCCAGAGCAACGGGGAAAACTAATGGGGTTCTACGACTATTCAACCATATCAGGATATATAGCAGGCTTCCTTTACGGCGGCTTCTTCTACGACTACTTCAATGTAAGCAACAACTTATCAAACATAGTTCAATGCTTTCTCTCAATTTCAATGCCTCTCTTCATAGCAGCGATAACAATCCTCATTTTTGTAATAGAATATGAAGCCAGAAGAGAAAGAAAAGAGACAGAAATAGAATCGATATCATCCATTAAAGATCTCAAAATAGTTTGGCAAAACGAAAAACTAAGAAATCTTCTCCCTCTATGGCTATGTATTACAACGCTTTTTGGCATGGCATCGACCTTTGGCCCCGTAATATCCGAAGAAGCTGGCGTAAGCGGATTGCAAACGGGTCTTTTATTTGCAGCAGCAGGCACAGCGTTCGGCCTCCTACAACCAATATGGGGTCACATATCAGACAAAATTGGAAGAACAAAGGTTCTAATCATAGGTGTAGTAAGCCTAACAGGACTAATAACCCTAATACCAATAATATTTATGGTGTTTCCAAACATAAAAAGCTTAATGGACATCCCAATACCAATACTTACATTAATTGGAATGCTAGTAATTGGTATTGGCGCACTACCACCAGCAGCTCTTGCATCAGTGGTTGACGAGACCCCAGAGGACAAACGAGGACCAGTGATGGGAGTATACAGCATGATGTTAGGGTTCGGCGATACATTAGGAGGACTTGTCGGAGGCCTATTCGTAAAAGCTTTTGACTGGATAGGATTAATATACTTCGCAGGTTTACTTGTTATCATTGCATTAATTTCAACATCTAAGTATACCATCAAGTCCCTTATGCGAAAAATCAAGTAATCTTAACTTCTAACGAGCAATTTGACTACATACTCATATAGTTAAAAATTTTTAACCAGGAAATTACTCAAGGAACCTTAATTCATTAAGAAAGATATGCAACGAAAGCGTAGCCCTCAAGAAATACGAAATTTTCATTTTTTATTTTTCGCAAGAAAAATTATTATAATGGTTAAATACCTTAGTTTCACATGCAAATATAAGTGAAGGGAAAGAGTTGAGCTCACCATGAAATCAAAATTAGAGTTTTTCGACTTTGCTGCCTGGACACAGTTTATACCAGAATCAGAAATAAGAAGACTATTAAGATACGATGTACCATATTATTTTGCTGGAGGAAAGCCCGGAGCGATACCAGTAGACGTATTTGCAAAGATATTAATCGAGCTCGGCACTGAACAATTAGAAAAAATAAAAAAGAAACCAGAAGGGAGACAAGAGGTAATAGATGAATACAATTACGGCCCAACAGCTGGACTTAGATCTTTCAGAGAGACATTAGCCGAATATTTACGTAAAAAAGATGGAATACCACTTAGTAAAGAAGATGGATGGCAGGAAGTAATTATAACAACAGGTTCACAACAAGCAATCTACGCGATATTAGATACATTAATTGATCCAGGAGACGCAATACTTGCACCGGCACCAGTTTATCTTGGCTTCGTAACCCCAGCAGAGAAACTTGGGGCAAAAGTTATATGCGTGCCAACAGATCTAAACGGAATCATACCTGAATACGTAGAAGAAGCTCTCCAAGCAGCAGAAAAATCGGACAACATTAAAAAACCACCAGAAATACTATATGTTATTGTTGACTCAGATAACCCAAAAGGTACAACTCTACCAACAAAAAGAAGAAAACAACTCTTTGATATAGCTGAATCATGGAATCTTCTAATAATAGAAGATGCAGCCTACAGAGAGATACAATTTAAAAAAGAAAAACTTCCAGCCATAAAAAGTTTCGATAAAGAGAATCAAAGGGTAGCATACCTAAGAACTACATCAAAGGAAGCAGCACCGTTCAGAGTAGGATACTCTGTCATGCCAGATGCTCTAAGAGAACAGGTAATAAAGGACAAAGGGTACCTAGACTTATGTACACCTTCCATAATACAGAAAATCCTGAGGATATACTATGCTAACTATCTTGAAAAAACCCTACCAGAGATTATAAAAACTTACGAGAAACGATGTAAAGCGATGCGCGATGCAATGGATGAAACATTTCCGGAAGGAGAGAGAACCGATCCAACAGGAGGTTTCTTTATATGGTGGCAATCAAAGAAAATGTTCGACGCAAAGAAATTCCTAGAGGAAGTAGCTCTACCAAATCAGATACTGTATGTACCGGGACGTTCCTTCTACCCAATAAAAGGATATGCCTACAATCCAGACACAAAAAAGATAGAAAAAAGTTCACCTCATATTAATACTATGCGTCTTGGTTTTAGCTACAGAGATGAGGAGACCATAGAAACCGGAATAAGAAGACTAGGGAGATTATTAACAGAAAAACTAAAATAAATCTTTATTTATTTTTTCCAGAATAAACTGTAAGAAACCCTTTAAACTATCAAAGACCATGATTGCTTTTTCTTTTTGAAGATCGTCTTTCTTGTGCAGGCCGGTTTTAATTCCAAAAAACGGTACACCTATTTCATTAGCTGCACGTGCATCAATTACACTATCTCCTACAAAAATTGTTTCTTCTGAGGAGACATTAAGAGCTGATAATACTAATCGAAGCCCGGCGGGATCAGGCTTAAGGGCTTGTGAATCATCTCGCGTAATGATAACATCAAAAAACTCAGCTATGTTATGTTTTTCTAAGACAATATTTGTAGCTAGTCTACCATTATTCGTTAAAAGACCTACCTTAAGTCCAAGTTCCTTAATACATCTAAGAACCAATTTTGCGTCATCAATTAACTCGCTAACCTTAGCTGCTTTAATTTCAAACTCGTCCGCTATACTAAATATTAGGGGAACAACCTTTGAAGCTAAATCTTCACGGTTAATTCTCAAAAGGTATTCTTTAGATATCTTAATCATATCCACAATTTTAATATCCAAACTAAGCAAGTTTCTTGGAATATTAAGTTCTGAAAGCCTACGAATAATTTCCTTTTTCATTCCAACAATATCTAACTTGAATTTTATCAGAGTTCCATCAAGATCAAAAATTACTGCTTTAATTCCTGCAGTGACACCCTTCATCACAACCATCCTTATAAATGTCAATTATGCAAGCAATAGCACACTTAAGTCGTTCAATATATCAGATTTCATCAATCTTCCTAATTTATGCTTTACTACTATGCTAACTCAGAGATATCATGGAAAAACTTTTAAGTAATGACATGAGATTTCATGTAGTCAAATCTGGAGTATGGTTGGGATGCCCTGCCAATTTTAGTAACAAAAAAGAAAGAGCTTCTTTTTCAAAATAGTGTGCATCCTATCAATCTAAACTACACACTACTTCTAAACAAGCTAATAACCCTTAGTGGAGGTGCCAAACATAACTAGAAGAGACACCAATGAAATGGAGATATATCCAATTGAAAGAGAAACTCTCAACGCACTTTATGCTCTCGGAGGCAAAGCAACGCCAGGAAAACTATCAGAATACTCAAAAATCCCACTGAAAAAAATCTTAACGTCAATATATTCGTTAAAAAACAAAAAACTAGTCGAAGTACGTGAAAAGGAAATAACAAAAATTGAGCTAACAGAAGAAGGGTTAGAGTACGCCGAAAAAGGGCTACCTGAGTATAGAGTATTAAAAATTCTCCTGCAAAAAACGAAGGTACCCATAAAAGAACTTTTAGAAAAGGGAATCGAAGGATTAATGAAGAAGCAAATAAATTTAGCTATAGGTCATCTTAGAAGCAAAAAATGGGCAAAAATAATAAAAGATAAGGAACCTTGCATCGCGATAACGGAAGAAGGAGCAAAAATAGTAGAAGAAGGGCTACCTGAACAAGAGATCCTCAAAACCGTAAGAGAAAAGAAACAAATTACCATAGAAGAAATAGAAAAACCAAAGATCATAGATGAATTAATTAGGAGAAAACTTGTTATTGCAAAAAACGAAACCCAAAGAACAGTCATAATAACAGAGCTCGGCAAAGATGTTGCAAAAGGGAAAATTGTAATACCAGAGATGGTTAAAAAGCTTACAAGAGAATTAATAGTAACAGGAAGATGGAAAGAAGTAAAACTAAAAAAATATGATGTAACAATCGAACCCCCAAAAATATATCCCGGAAAGAAACATCCATACCTCGAGTTTTTAGAAGAAGTCAGAAGAGCCTTAATAGGTTTAGGTTTCCAAGAAGCAAAAGGCCCATATGTTGAATTAGAATTTTACAACTTTGATCTTCTATTCCAAGCGCAAGACCATCCAGCAAGAGAGATCCACGACTCATACTTATTGAAATATCCAAGCAAAGGGGAAATAAAATCAAAGGAACTTGCAGAAAGAGTAAGGGCGATTCATGAAAACGGATGGATAACCGGGTCGAGGGGATGGGGATACAAGTGGTCCTTCGACCTTGCACAGCGCTTAATTTTAAGATCACAAACAACAGCGGTAAGCATGAGATATCTAATTGAACATAAACAACCACCAATTAAAATGTTTTGCATAGATAGAGTATTCAGACCAGATGTACTTGATGCCACACATAGCATGGAATTCTGTCAATGCGAGGGCATCGTAGTCGACAAGGGTTTGACTCTAAGACACCTACTAGGAGCATTAAAAGAAATACTACAAGCATTAGGTTTTAAAGAATTCAAATTCAAACCAGGATACTTCCCATTCACAGAACCAAGTGTAGAATGTTTCATAAAACACCCAGAACTTGGATGGATAGAAGTAGCAGGCTCAGGGCTCTTCAGACCAGAAGTATTGATCCCCCTAGACATCCCATATCCAGAAGTCCAAGTACTAGCATGGGGAATAGGGGTTGAAAGACTTGCAATGACCGCATTAGGCGTAAACGACATAAGATACCTACGCACGCACGATCTAGAATGGTTAAGAGAAAAGGAGGTGCTCTAATGCCAACAATACAAATACTCTATAACGATTTATGTCAACTACTCGGAAGACAAATACCACTTGAAGATTTGAAAGAATATATTCTATTAATCAAGGGCGAGGTAGAGAGAGTTACACCCATAGAGCAGAGAGATATGCCTCTTGACTACGAGTTATCCGTTGAAATAACCAGCGACAGACCGGACATGTTATCAACAGAAGGATTAGTAAGAGCACTAAAAGGCTTTCTTGAAATAGAACTCGGTCCACCAACCTACAAAATTAAAGAAACAAACATTGCTGTAAAAGTTGATGAGACAGTTTCTTCAGTAAGGCCCTATATTGCTTGCGCGATAATCAGAGGAATAGAAATGTCAGACCCACTAATCAGACAAATTATGCAGCTTCAAGAAAAACTGCATACAACACACTGCAGGAATAGGAGAAAAGGATCGATAGGAATTCACGACTTGGATAACGTAGAACCTCCTTTCACATACTACGCAGAAGAACCTGATAAAATAAAGTTCATACCGCTAGGTGAAACAAAAGAGATGACAGGAAGAGAAATCTTACAAAAACATCCAAAAGGAGTAGAATACGGGAAAATAATAGAAAAATATGATAAATATCCCCTACTGGTCGATAAAAACAACCAAGTTCTGTCTCTTCCCCCAATAATTAATGGAATAGTTACACAAGTTACGGAGAAAACAAAAAATCTCTTCATTGACGTAACAGGAACAGATTGGAGAATAGTTACAACAACATTAAACATAGTGGCCTCAAACATAGCAGAGCGAACAGGAAGCATTGAATCAGTTAAAATCGTCTATCCCGGCAAAGAGATAAAAACACCAGACTTTAAACCAACAGAAATGACAATAAAAGTTAGTTATGCAAACAAAATCCTAGGCCTAAACCTTTCACCAAGCCAAATGATAAAGTGTCTGCAAAAAGCAAGACTAGAAGCAAAATTATTAAATAGTGAGGAAATAAGAGTCAAAATACCACCATATAGAGTAGACTTCCTCCATCCAATCGATTTGGTTGAAGATATAGCAGTAGGATACGGATATAATAAACTTGAACCAGAACTGCCCCCAACGATAACCGTAGGCAAAGAACTCACTAAAACCAAAATAATAAGAAAAATCAGAGATCTAATGGTCGGGTTAGGCTTCCAAGAAATATTTTACTACGTAATGTCAAGCGAAGACGTTCAAGTAAGAAAAATGAGACTAAAAAATGTAAATTTGGTAAAGATAGCAAACCCTGTCTCAAAAGAATTTTCCGTGATGCGTCATTCACTATTACCTGGACTATTAAACATCCTAAGCAAAAACGCGCATGTGGAACTTCCCCACAGAATATTTGAAATAGGAGATGTCATAGTACTAGACAAACTAAGTGAAACAAAGACAAGGAACAATACAAACCTCGCAGCCTTGATAAGCGATTACTCGGTGGGCTACGAAGACATACAAGCAGTACTCTATGCAATACTAAGAAACCTTAAAATCAGATTCGAAATAGAACGAACATCCCACTCATCGTTTATCGAAGGAAGAACAGCAAAAATACTCGTAAACAACAAAGAGATGGGAATTGTAGGAGAAGTTCATCCAGAAGTCCTAGAAAACTTTAAAATAGAAAATCCAGTTGCTGCATTCGAAATAAGCGTGCAAGAACTAACAAACCAAACATTATTTTAACTTTATCACAAAAATAAAAAATAATATTGATTATAATTGTTTTAGTCTTGTTATCTCTTGAACGCTTGCGAGTAAGCTAGTTTTATGTCCGAACCAGTAACAGTCTTTCGTCCAGCATGTGCGGCAATTGCTCTTGCTCTCTTTGCGATATCGACGGCAATATCTTCCACTATTTCCCTTAGAGCCTCGGCAGCGGACGCACTTACTCTTTTCGCACCAGCTTTTCTGATAATTCTATCAACTGGAGCCAAAGGTAGTTCTGCCTCTTTAGGCATATCTTACATCCTCCCATGGATTGTATATGCATATGTTCTTACCACTTTCTGTATACAACATTACTATATCTCCTTTATTAATTTAACGCTTTTGTTCACTAATACTTGTTACCCACTAGGTTCATCACTATCTAGGTGAACCATGATTAAGATACATTCCATATTACCATGAGTAATGATGATACGTAACTGTGTACAATAAAAGAAGAGGTATAGTTCTCAAAACACTTGCTTAATAAACCTTAACTAAAAAATACATTCTTAGCAAAAATATTTTTATTTTGCAAATAATATAGCCATAAAATATACGAAACTATGACATCACCATTTTCTCCAATGGAAATATCTAATGGCAGAACTACCAGAAATTGCATGTTTATGATATATTATTTTACGGCTGTATAATATGATTCAGTCTCCTCACCGTATAAACATCGAGCTATTCATAATATAAGTGATAACTAATTGTACGGCTCTTGGTTTATAAAGAAGAAGGACAAGCCCTTAACGATCTGCAGACATAAATTCTTATACAAAATTTCCTAGAACTATTAAGCATTTTATAAAACTTATTAGCTAAAAATTGCAAAATATATTCAGCGTCGGAACGCACCCGACTTGAATGAGAGGGTTATAATTGTTCAAAGAGTATGAGGTAAAAGTCGTTGTCCGCGATGTTGATAAAATCTCCAAAATGATTAAAGAAAATTCCCTACTTCTCAAAAAGATAATACAATTTGACACCTACTACGATTACAAAAAAACCTTATTCCTAAAAGATGAACATCTACGTTTAAGGGTCGAGTATGACCAAGATAGTAGACAAGTAAAACATGTTGAGCTGACTTGGAAAGGCCCTAGACATGGGAAAGACATAGAGATTAGAGAAGATATATCAATTCAAATATTACCCGGCGACCTCAAAAATTTAGAGAGAATACTTAAAAGACTAGGATTTGAGCCATTAGCGGTAATTAAAAAAATACGTGAGAGATATAGAGTAAATAACATAGAACTAGAATTCGATAAAAACGTTGAACTAGTTAAGACTAAAGATAAATCGGCATTTCTGGGATCCTTTTTACAAGCGAGTGTTGAAACATCAATAGAACAAGATCCTAGGAACATAAAAAACAAGTTATGGAGATATTTAGGCAAATTAGGATTTAAATATAGTGATTGGATTGGAAAGAGTTATATTGAACTCGCACTTGAAAAATTGGAAAGTTAAACGGTGAAGAACATGTCAACACTCTCCCTGACTGAATTTCAAAAAAAGTTTGAAAAAGTCACGGAAAAGAAGGTTCAAAAAACCAGGAAAAAGGGAAAACAGATTATAAAAAACATTGGAAAAGTTCTGGAGAGCTTAGAAGAAGAAGCACACGACATGATTAGAAAAAGTAAGGAAGAACTAAAGGAAGGTGTAGAAGTTCTTGCAAAAAAGAAAGCAGGATATCTTGACGCTGTACGATCCTTGGAAAAATTCGGAGAAAACATCGTAAACACGACTTCAAATATAAAAATGCCCTCAGAAATAACCCACGAAAGTATAACAGAATTCTATAAAAACCTTACAGAGAATCTCGTAACTTTGGAGAGAACGAAAAATAAACTGGATCACAAAATTCATCCCTACTTTATAATATTAAGAACAAGAGCTAAAGGTTTGATCAAAAAGCTTAAAGATGCATCAGATGCGCTGAAAAAATTCATTGAAACAGAGTACATTGATGTTGAAAACATAGAAAAAGTATATAATGAATTAGACGCGATAAAAAAACTCCTAAAACAGCTGGATAACATTAAAAAACAAATCTCAAGCTTAGAGCACAAAATTGATTTAAAAGAAAGTGAACTAGAAAAACTAAAACTAAAGCTCACAGAAATGGAAAAACAGGAACAGTTCCAAGAATTAACAAGAGTGGAGCAACAGATCGAAGCACTGAAAACAAAAATAGCAAGCATATTGAATGGTCTAAGAAAACCTCTTAAAAAATTCCTCAACCTGGCAACAAGCGGAGAGGTAGCCTTAAAACTAGAAGAAAAGGAAATATTAACCAAGTATATCAGCGAACCCTTTAACACTTTTATTAACGAAGATAATGACGCATCAAAACTTAAAATACTACTTCTCAAAATGGACGTTCTTGCGCGGGAGGAGAAACTGGAGTTAGAAAAACGGTTAACCAAAAAACTTCAAAGAGTTTTAGAAAATGTCGTAAACCAAGACATATTAAAAAAACTATCAAATGAATACATGAGTCTCCTAAAAGAGCGAAAAGAACTCCTGCAAAAAGAAGAGATACAGAAAGTAATTAATGAGAGAAAATTAATCGATGAAATGAACAAATTAATTGATAGGCTAAAATCAGAGCTCAAAATTGCTCAAAACAATCTACAAGAAGTTAAAGAAAAGATAGAGACAACAGTATCTATTATTGAAGAGTCGGTTCAAAAAATCACCGGAATACCACTAAAATTATCACTGGAACTCTAATAATACCTAAAATATTAGAATTACATCAGATAACCCTAAAAGAATAAATCTTATTATTTATCAAAGCCGAATAGAAAGAATCTTGTCATTCATTACCGTGAAAAAGCAGTATTGTGAACAAAAATACTTCCAGCAGGAAAGTACTATTCTCTAGTTTTACTAGGCCATCTTACATGCAAAGACTGAAGAATTATATCATCGATAACAATTAACCAAAGCTTTATAAAAGAAAAGTTTACATTTTCTGAAGGTGAACTTCGGTGAGGGATTGTCAAATCCAGCACTTGGTATTCATTCTTAAATTATGAATGTATTTTAAATAATTTAGAAAATCCTTTAACATGCAAATTAAACTATTTTTCAATACCAACATTAAAAATAGGAACATATTTTCTAATCAGAGTAGAGTGCCCTCACCCATATGTACTCTTCACACTTAATCGATTTAAACGGCGGTGTTTAACATGGAGAGATATGTAAAGGCAATAACAGGCACATATGATCCACAAAAAGTCGAACAAGAAATATTTCAACTATGGCAGAAAGAAAAAGCATACCAGAAGGCAAAGAGCAAAAATAAAGGAAACAAAAAGTTCTATTTTTTAGACGGCCCTCCATACGCTTCTTCTGCAGGAATACACCTTGGAACAGCTTTAAACAAGATATTAAAGGACGTAATTATAAGATATAGAAGAATGAAAGGCCATTTCTTAAGAGATCAGCCAGGAGTAGACTGTCACGGACTACCAATTGAAGTTCAAGTTGAAAAAATGCTTGGATTTCACAAGAAAGCCGACATAGAGAAATACGGTATAGACAAATTTGTAAAAAAATGTAAAGAAATAGCACTATATAACGCTGGTCAATTATCGAAACAATTCAAAAATTTAGGAGTTTGGATGGACTGGGACAACCCCTACCTAACATTAAAAGATGAATACATTGAGTCAGCATGGTGGTTAATCAAGAAAGCATGGGAAAACGGGTTACTATATGAAGGAGAACGGGTGGTCCACTGGTGTCCACGATGTGAAACAGTTTTATCCGGGTATGAGGTAGCTCAAGAATACAAAGAAGTTTCGGATCCATCAATCTACGTAAAATTCCCAGTAAAAGGAAAGGAAAAAGAATACATTTTAATATGGACCACCACGCCATGGACATTGCCAAGTAACACAGGAGTAATGGTTCACCCCGACTTCATCTACGCTAAAGTTAAAGTAGACGATGAAATATACATTTTAGCTTTGAAGCGATGTAACGAAGTTTTCAGAGAAATCGGCAAAGAGTTTGAAGTTTTAGAAACATTCCCAGGACAAAAACTCGAAGGCCTACGATATCTCCCACCACTACTTGATGAAGTTCCTCTTCAACGTAAGCTATTAGAAGAAGGTAAGGCATACCGTGTAGTTTTAAGCGAAGAATATGTTTCATTAGAAGAAGGTACTGGATGTGTACACAGTGCGCCAGGCCACGGTGAAGAAGACTTTGAAGTTGGCTTAACCTACGGTCTACCAGCAGTCTGCCCCGTAGATACCAAAGGAGTATTCACCAAGGAAGCTGGCAAATATGCTGGTCTATTTGTAAAGGATGCAGACAAAGAAATAATCGAGGACCTGAGAAAGAAAGGCCTTCTATTGTGGTCCGGTAAGGTCACACACCGTTATCCCCATTGTTGGCGTTGTAAAACCCCCTTGCTCCTGCGCTTGACAAAACAATGGTTCATAAAAGTTTCAGCGTTCAAAGACAAAATGCTGAAAGAAAACGAAAGAGTTAAATGGATTCCGGAATGGGCCGGCGCCAGCAGGTTCAGAAACTGGCTGGAAAGCGTGCGAGACTGGGTTATATCAAGACAACGATACTGGGGTATACCTTTACCCATTTGGACATGCAGCAAATGTGGCAAAAAAATTGTCATAGGATCAAAAGATGATTTACTTAAAATGGCAGTAAGTGTGCCAAGCGAATTTGAACTACATAGACCTTGGGTCGACCAAATAGTTTTGAATTGTGAATGCGGCGGGAAAATGCAGCGTGTCCCAGACGTTATTGATGTATGGTTCGATTCAGGTATAGCATCCTTTGCATGTTTAGGTTATCCTCGAAACCGAGAAGAATTTGAACAGTGGTGGCCTGCAGACGTCGTTTTAGAGGGCCACGATCAAACTCGTGGCTGGTTCTACACGCTTCTCTGTACGTCTATGATAGCTTTCAATCGAAGACCTTACGAAACAGTAGTAATGCACGGATTTACCCTTGATGCAGAAGGTAGAGAAATGCATAAAAGCCTAGGAAACTACATCGCGCCTGAAGAAGTTATAGAAAAATATGGAAGAGATCCCCTACGTCTATACGAATTACAATGCACCCTTTGGGAAGACATACGTTTTAACTGGAACGGCGTAAAAGAAGCCCTAAGAGATCTAAACATAATATGGAATGTATACGTTTTCGCATCAACCTACATGGAAATGGACAAATTTAACCCATTAGAACATTCCCTAAAAGAACTTCTACCGTTCATGAAAATAGAAGATAAATGGGTCCTCTCAAGACTACAATTGATAATCGAGAAAGTTACCAACAACATGGACAAATACCTATTTCACGAAGCTTTAAGATTACTCCTAAATTTCATAATAGAGGATGTTAGCAGATGGTATATAAGACTCGTCAGACGTAGAGTATGGATAGAAACCGAAGCTAAAGAAAAGCTTGCAGCATATACAACCCTATACACAATTCTAAGAAACTGTTTGCTTTTACTTGCACCCTTTATACCATTCATAACAGAGGCCTTATATCAAAAATTCGTCAGACCAGTTGAAAAGGATGCACCGATAAGCGTTCACCTATGTGACTGGCCAACACCAATAAAGGAACTTGTAGATGAGAAGCTTGAACAACAAGTAATGCTTGCAAGAGACATCGTTTCAGCAATCATACAGGCAAGACAATCAACAAAACCACCAATAAAAATAAGACAACCCCTTAGCAAGGCCATCGTAGTAACAGACTCCCAAGAAGTTGTTGAAACAGTTAAAGATCTCCAAGACCTAATCAAAGATCAAGCAAACATAAAGGAAGTTTCTGCTCTGCACTTAAGCGAGGAAGAAAAGTTCAGAAACGTATATGTTGAGCCTAATTTTGCATCATTAGGACCGAAATTCAAACAAAAGACAGCTAAAGTAGTTGAAGCAATTAAAAAATTAAACGGAAGAGAAGTTCTTAAATCCATCAACGAAAAGGGCTTCTTTGAGATAGCTGTTGACAGTGAAACCATTAAGTTAACGAGAGACGATGTGAAATTCAGAGAGGAAATTCTAGAGGGCTACGCAGTTGGCGAATTCCTAGGAGGCAGAGTGTACCTAGATATTACAGTCACGAGAGAACTCAAAGCAGAGGGATTAGCAAGAGAAGTCATTAGAAGACTACAGGAAATGAGAAAGGAAGTAGGCCTTGAAGTAGAAGTAAAGATAAAAGCTTTTGTCAAATGTCCGAATAACGAGCAAGCTGACCTCTTGAAAGAACGAAAAGAATTAATCATGAGAGAAGTACGAGCCGAAAAACTAGATGTTTTAGGGCCAAAGGATGAAGAACCAAAGACATTACACGCCAAAAAATGGGATATAGACGGAGAAACATACATAATGGGATTTAACCCAAAAACTTAAAATAAAACTCTTATTTCTTATAGTCCCCTAAAGAGGTGCAGCTAATGAAAGGTGAATGTTTGATTGACGCTGAAAAACTTTCATTGGAACGTGAAACTCTAATAGATGAACTTGTAGAATTCTTAAAGCTAAAACTCCCGGAATTTGACGTAGAAAAAGAAGGAAACAATATCATAATTAGATCGGAAAAAGAGATTTCGAAAAGAAAGGTAAGGCTATTTCTTAAAAAGTTCCTTTACAAAAATGAGTTAAATAAAAGTTTTAAGGCAGTTGCAAGCGGCAGTAACACAATAACAATACTTAAACTTGCATCAGTCAAAGAAGAAACCAAATAAACTCAAATATTTTCCCTTACGCTTTATAAAGATGTGTTATGTCAGAGTGAGCTGGTACGTTCATCTGATCTTACTCGTTGTTCGCCTCATCATCCAACTTAAATCAGATTCTTAACCAAAATATACTTTTCTGTACTAAAAACTTTTTAAAACCCAAATGTCAAGAAATTTTAGTCAGCCAACTTTAATTAAATCGCTATGAAGTTAATGTAATTATCAACCATCAGTGTATCATCTTGAAAATACCATTCTTTAAGTTTTAGGTAGAAAATTAAAAACCTAGGTGTAAAAAATGTTTAGAATTAAGATTGTTGTTACGGGGCCTTTCCAAAGTGGAAAAACCACTTTCATTAAGTTGGCTACCAAGGGACAATCAATACATGTGGGGCACAGAGGAATAACAGTTGGTCTAGATTTTGGAACAATAGAATACAACGGAATAGTTATACATCTCTTCGGCACGCCGGGATTAGACAGATTTTCAATGATGAGAGAGATAGTTGCAAAAGGGGCTCGCGGCTACATCTTAATAATAGATAGTACTGATTTTAATTCAATATTAGCTGGAAAAGAAATTCTAAAGGAAATTTTGAAATCCAATGAGAATATCCCATGCATAATCTTGGCTAACAAGCAAGATCTTCCAAATGCAGTACCGGTAGAAAAGATAAAACCGTTGTTTGCTGGTTTTCCAGTGATTCCTGCAATATTAATAAAAGGAGTCGGTATTAAAGAAAGCTTAACTTTACTTTTTTCCCAAATAAATAAGTTCAATACACCGATTTTAAATCAAAAATCAGACATATTAGTATATTGAACACTTCTAAAAAATCCCCAGAATACCAACTAAACATCCCTAAAAACAGAGGTTTATCATTTTTATAAGGCCCTAAACACATTTTACGACCAATTAACTATTATAACAACACTTTTAAATTTTTAATAATAACAACTTACGATGTAAATTACACAAGTGTAAATTGAAGGGTGATGAAAGTGTTTGCGCCGCACACTGGCTATGACCAAGCAATTACTATTTTCTCGCCGGATGGCCGCTTATTTCAAGTAGAGTATGCGGTGGAAGCAGTAAGAAGAGGCACCTCAGCAATAGGGGTAAAGGTGAAAGAGGGCGTAGTACTAGCAGTTGAAAAAAGATTAACAAGCTCACTAATGGAAATAAACTCCGTAACAAAAATTTATGTTATTGATGAGCATGTAGGTGCTGCAATAGCAGGCCTACATGCGGATGCGAGAAGACTCATAGACTACGCAAGAGTACAAGCACAAATAAACAGACTATACTACGAAGAACCA
>Ga0180301_10000863_pt1 | contig 23947 bp, 31 predicted proteins | sample GuaBasSediGuay16_FD_121797 | JGI IMG/M metagenome (GOLD analysis project Ga0180301, IMG submission 121797) | Subseafloor sediment microbial communities from Guaymas Basin, Gulf of California, Mexico - Guay16, Core 4569-2, 12-15 cm | ecosystem: Environmental > Aquatic > Marine > Hydrothermal...
GCCGGCCATAGGGCGCGGGAACCACCCGAACCCATTCCGAACTCGGAAGTTAAACCGCGCTCCGTCCCTAGCGGTAGTGCAGTCTTCGGCTGCGCGAAGCTAGGGAAGCCGGCAGCCACCTATTCCATGCCCGACTTGAATCTTCCGGTTCTCGTGAATTCCTCATGGCCGTATATTCTCACGCCCCTTACAAACCTCGTTGCGACCCTTCTCGCTTAGATTATCAGGCTTCAAGCCTAGATTTAACGATTTAAATAGAGTCAAGCATACCTTCACAGCATAGTCTGCAACATAATTTTTAACGGCCAAGCCAATTGCTGGATTTGAAAGACTAGTCAGGCCATTAACTCTAATCGAAGCCTATTGGCGATCCGGCGATAATCGCCGCTCTAATCTTCTGCTTCTCCGCCTCATACACACTATTCCTCCCCATAGAGTTCGGCCTAAAAGATAAGGTTTGGTATTATAAGTTGTAACCCTAAGATTATAGGGGGATGGGCATGATAGAAGTTATTGGGCATAGGGGAGCGGCGGGATTAGAGCCCGAGAATACACTTAGATCAGTTAGGAGAGCCATTGAGCTCGGAGTCGATAGAGTCGAGATTGATGTTCGAGTCTCAAGGGATGAAAGACTAGTCATCATGCATGATGAGACCGTAGATAGAACGACGAATGGGCATGGGTATGTTAGCGAATTGACATTCGATGAGCTCAGAAGCCTTGATGCTGGCATGGGCGAGAAGATACCAACCCTCGATGAGATCCTGAAGTTCACAATGGGAAAAGCGAAGTTAGAGATTGAACTTAAGGTTCCAGAGGCTACTGAGCCCACGATCCAATTGATAGAGGAACTCAACGCTGAAAAGGATGTTATAGTAATCTCGTTTATACATGAACTGCTAGAGAGAGTGCATGATCTCAACCCGAACATAAAGACTGGAGCACTATTCTTCGAAGTTCCAAAAGACATACTTCAGAGAGCCTTGAAAGCCCATGCAAGCTCCATCCACGTATATTATCGAAATGTAAATTCTGAGCTCGTAAAAGAAGCGCATAGAAGCGGATTGGAGGTTGCAGTTTGGAACCCAAACAGGATTGAAGAGATGCGGGAGATGATAGACTTAGGCGTAGATGCCATTGGAAGCGACAGACCAGACAGACTGATTCAATTGCTTAGAGATATGGGCATGAGATAAAACATGCAGAAACAGATCGCCAAAAGGGGAAGCAGAATGCATAGAGTGATAGTCTCATCTCCTGGAAGGGCGGACTTCCTGAATACTCATCAGGACTATAAGGGCTTACCAGTAGTACCTGTAGCCATAAACCTCAGAATGTATCTTTACGGAGAGACAACCAGCGATAGAAGATTCCATGTGAGATCATTGGATCTTGAGGGTAGAGGCGAGCCTTCAACCGATTCATTCGCCATCGGAGTAAACAGTATGGTTGGAGGTAAGTTCTTCGGGGATTATCTACGAGGCGTAGTGAATGTGCTAGTGAAGAGAGGATTAGCCGAGAAGATCGGTGGAATGAGGGTTACCATTAAGAGCGATATACCTATAGGATCGGGGCTTTCAAGCAGTGCGGCATTAGAGGTCGGCTTCGCATATCTCTTAAATGTCACTTATGGACTTGGACTTTCAAGACGGGATCTGGCTGAGATAGCATTCGCAGCTGAGAATGAAGAGGCTGGAATTCCTTGTGGAAGATTAGATCAGTATGGAGTCTCCTATGGTGGGATAATAGTGCTTGAGTGCAGACCGCCATACAGAGTCGAGACATTACCATTTAGGGATTTAACCTTCGCAATAATCGATTCTGGAATTAGACATTCAACGGCTGATATACATCCGAAGAGACAGGAGGAGATAAATAGGGCGCTTAGGGCACTAATGGAGGATCCGGATGTTCCGGGGAGCTTGAAGGCTCTTTTGGGCTATAGGTTCGATGAGCCCCTGTGGGAGAAGATAGATGAGGATCAATTGGAGGATCACCTCGCCAAGCTAGATGAGACTGCTAGGAAGAGGATAATCTTCACCATTAGAATGCAGAGGTGGACGGAGTTTGCATTAAAGATCCTACGTGGAGGGACTATAGGCAGAAGTGAAGCCAAAAATATGCTTGGAGAGGAAAGATGGAGAAGAATTAGCGACGCCCCCATCCATGAGCGTAAATACATGATCATCGGGGAGGTTATGAACGAGCAGCACTCCCTCCTCAGAGACCTGTATGATGTCAGTCTTCCAAGACTCGATGAGATATGCAGTGCAGCGTTAGATGCAGGGGCATACGGGGCTAAGATCTCAGGCGCGGGGATGGGCGGAAGCATCATAGCCCTAGTTAAAGATGAGGAGCATGGAAGAAAGGTCATCAATGCCTGTTTAGAGGCGAACGCAAGGGAGGGTTGGGTATCCAAGGTCAGCGGCGGAGTTAGGCTTGAATCGGATCCGAAGCAGCTGGAAGACTGGCTTCCAAAAAATAATATTAGTGCAACCGCATAAAAACAACAAAAAGCGTTATTTATACTAATGGCTTCATTATCGTTAAGAAGATGGGGACTTGAGGGGATCTTCTTGTATGGATATGCAGGGCGAATATTAAAGGTTAACTTGTCAAGGAAGACATATAAGACTGAGCCTCTAAGCGAGGAGTTCGCTAGGAAATATGTTGGGGGAGCGGGATTCGGCATAAAGATGCTACTCGATGAGCAGCCCCCCGGAATAGACCCATTCGACCCTGAGAACCCGCTGATATTTGCGGTCGGCCCATTGGCTGGAACAATGGCTCCCACAAGCGGAAAATACGCTGCATTCGCAAAGTCTCCAGAATCAAACTTTCTCGGAGAGGGATACAGCACAGGATTCTTCGGGCCGGAGCTGAAGCGGGCAGGCTACGACATCCTTGTGATTAAGGGGAAATCCGAGAAGCCGATATACCTCTGGATCGACGATGACTCCATACAATTCATGGATGCAAGGCACATCTGGGGGAAGACTACATGGGAAACCGAGACCATGATCAGGGAGGAACTAGGCGACTATTACATACGCATAGCCACCATTGGACCTGCAGGAGAAAAGCTCGTTAGGGTTGCAAGCATAATAAATGATCATTGGCGGGCCGTTGGCAGAACAGGTCTAGGAGCAGTTATGGGATCAAAGAATCTGAAGGCAGTTGCCGTCAGAGGAAGCCATGACGTTGAGGTTGCAGATCCAGATGGGCTGAAGGAGCACTGCGCAGAATTATATGAGGAGATGAGTAAAAGCCCAAAAACGGCGAAGTATAGAACTCTTGGAACGCCGGCTAATGTTATTCCACTGAATGAGGCAGCAGCCCTTCCAACAAGGAATTATCAGAGCGCAACATTCGAGGGAGCTGAGCTAGTAAGCGGAGAATACCTCAATGAGCACTTCGTGGTTAAAATTCAGGGATGCGAAGCATGCCCAATGAGATGCGAGCACATAGCCCTCATACAGGAGGGGCCCTGGAAGGGAACAGCAGCGAGGATACCCTACGAGCCACTCATGGCCTTCGGCCCATACTGCGGCGTGGATAGATTGGAGGGAGTTATAAAGGCTAAGGAGCTATGCGACAAATACGGCGTAGACGCGATCAGCACTGGAATAATCATAGGATTCGCCATGGAGTGCTTCGAGAGGGGCCTAATAGACGAGAAGGATACGGGAGGCCTCGAACTTAGATTCGGAAACTATGAGGCCATGGTGGCCATGGTTGAGAAGATAGCGCTAAGGAAGGATATAGGAGATGTGCTGGCTGAGGGAGTTAAGAGGGCATCCGAGAAGATTGGTAAGGGATCAGAGGAGTTTGCAAGCCACATAAAGGGAGTAGAGACTACAGGCTATGATCTTAGAGGCCTAAAGACATGCGCGTTGGGCTACGCTGTCTCGAGAAGGGGAGCCGACCATCAGAGACATGGAAGCTACGGCCATGACTTAAGCGGTAAGGTAGACCGATTTAAGGTTGAGAAGGGCAGGGGGAGACTCGTCATGGAGGATGAGGATGTATACTGCATATTCGACGCTTTGATAATATGCAAGTTCAGCAGGCGCCTATGGGATTATGAGCGCATGGCCAGGATCTATAGGGAGGTAACCGGGATACCAATGACTGGGAAGGAGCTACGTAAAGTAGGAGAGAGAATAAGCAATCTTGGAAGGCTATACAATATACGTGAGGGATTAACCAGAAAGGATGATCATCTCCCGCCGAGAGTAATGAATCTCCCAATACCCTCAGGAGTGGCTAAGGGAAGCTATGTAAGCCAGGAGGAACTCGACTTCCTCCTAGACGACTACTATTCAACCAGAGGATGGACGAGGGAGGGAGTTCCAACGATAGAAAAGCTTAAGGAGCTAGGCCTAGAAGAGTATACGTACATCGTTGAGCCTAAATTGAAGAGAGAAGCAGAGAAGTAGGGGGCGAAAGTATGTCTAAGACTGGACATCTATTTGTATCCGCGGATCCCGAGAAATGCGTTGGATGCAGAATATGCGAGTATATATGCTCATTCGAGCACAACGGAGTTTTCAATCCGTTAAGGTCTAGGATCAGGGTTGTCCGAATATACCCGACTATTAATCTCGCGATAACCTGCAGATTATGTGAGGATGCCCCATGCGTTAAAGCATGCCCAAGAGATGCATTAACGCAATCCGAGGAGAACGGCGCGATAATTGTAGATGAGGACAAATGTAATGGCTGCGGATGGTGTATTGAAGCATGCGACTTTGGCGCCTTAACGCTTGATCCAGACAAGAAGATTGTGATGGTCTGCGACCTCTGCTCCCACAGAGAGGACAAGAAGCCTCAATGCGTAGAATGGTGCCCAGAGGAGGCTCTAAGCCTAACTAACCGTGTGATCCTAGCTCAGAAGGCACGTATAGACGCTGTGGAGAAGCTATTCAAGGCCATGCTTCCAGAGTAGGTCATCACATCCCCTTTATTTTACAGATTAATTCTAAGTCTCAGTATAGAGCATATTAAGGAAAAACTAATTTTTGCTGAGATAAGATCGTAACGTTTATAGTGGAGCCTCATGGGCTGTTGAGGCATGGTAACGAATCTCCCAGCTGAGGCCAAGGCTAAATGGGCGGAGGTTGTAGCGTGCAAGTCCATACCAGAGAAGATAAGACTTATGCGGGAATTCATCTCCCTCGTCCCGAAGCATAAGGGAACAAGCAATCTCCTAGCGAATGTGAGACGTAGAATAGCGATTCTAGAAAGGGAGCTAGAGAGGAAGAGAGCTCAGAAGAGAGGGGGATACGGCGGATTCTCAGTCCCAAAAGAGGGGGCAGGCCAAATTGTGATCCTCGGCCCCACAAATGTTGGAAAAAGCAGCCTACTCACATCCCTAACTGGAGCGAAGGCCGAGATAAGCCCAGTATACTTCACGACTAGAAGGCCGATCGTCGGCATGCTCCCATACAAGGATATACAATTCCAGCTTGTCGAGGCCCCAGCTCTCGTTGAGGGCGCATCAGATGGCAGGATGGAGGGACCCCAAATACTCGGACTCGCCAGAAATTCTGATGGGCTAATATTGATGGTTGACCTATCTGGGGATCCCCTCAGAGACTTCAATATGCTCCGCTCGGAACTTGAGAGGGCGGGAATTATGATCGAGAAGCCTGAGGGAGAAGTTGAGGTCATAAGGAGAAGCGGCGGGGCGGGAGTGCAGATGATCGGCGGTGGAACATTAGTTGACTGCACACTCGATGATGTCAGAAGGCTCCTCTCAAATTATAGGATAAACTCCGCCCTCGTCAAGATACGCGGGAAAGTTACATTAGACATGATTGAAGAGTCACTGTTCTCAAGCCTGACATTCAAGCCTACAATCCTCATCGCGAATAAGCTGGATGCCCCTGGAGCCCCGGAGAATCTGGCTAGGCTAAGGGAGGCCATCGATGAAGATAAGATTCCCTTGATCCCGGTGTCATGCAATCGGAGGATAGGCCTAGAAGATATAGGCCATCAAATCTTCAGGATGCTTAGGATAATTCGTGTCTATGCGAAGGAGCCTGGGGAGAAGAAGCCCTCCCCCAAGCCCCTAGTGATCGAGGAGGGATCAACGGTCATAGAGGCCGCAAAGAAGCTTCACAGCAAACTTTACAGGGAGTTTAAGTATGCGCGTATTTGGGGTCCAAGCGCTAAGTATCCTGGTCAGAGGGTTGGATCAAACCATATACTGATGGATGGGGACATAATAGAGATTAGGCTTTAACGCTCATCTTCTAGACCACTAGTTGATATTCGCAGAGCCTCCAGTATCATCTTACAGCCCTCAAATGTAACCTTATCTCCATACATGACATCCTCCCTTGTTGGCTCTATTATCAGATCCTTATAGAGCCCGGATGGATTAAGTATATAGAATGCCTGAATAACGAAGAGTAGGAGATTCAACTGCTTACTTGTAAGATTTTCTTCTAGCATTCTGCTCTGTCTCTCATTCAAGTGAACCCTCTTTTTAAGAGCATCCATTATCCCCTCCTTATCCTCATCCATCATGCTCAGAAGATCAGACAATGTTATTCCCTGCTCCTTCAGATAATTCTTCAATGCCGTCCTCAGATCGATATATCTTCTCTTGGAAGACACTCCTCATCACCAAAAAGAATAAATAAAGCCAATTTACACGGCATAAATTGAATTTTCAGAATGGATAATAATCTTTTTGGCGTATATGCACTACCTTATTTTTGGGCTTAGAATGATTTATGCGGGAGGATAAAGATGCGATGGGGAGGACTTGGCGATGAGGACAGAATCCTCGTAACTGGAGGGGCGGGCTTCATCGGCAGCCACCTCATTGACGCACTGATGAATTCAGGCTTGAATGTCCGGGTGATAGATAACCTCAGCGGCGGATCAATAGACAATATAAAACGCTGGATGAATAATCCATCATTCGAATTCCTCAGGGGAGATATGCTAAGAATGGAGGATCTCCACAGGGCAGTTAAGGACTGTAACGTCATATTCCATTTAGCAGCGAATCCCGAAGTTAAGATTGGAGCTTCAAATCCCAATGTGCACTTTGAACAGAACGTCTTGGCGACTTATAATCTGCTTGAGTCGATGAGGCTTTATGGAAGACCTGAACTTCTAGTCTTTACATCCTCATCGACGGTTTATGGAGATGCTGCTGAAATCCCGACGCCTGAGGATTATGCTCCATTAAAGCCAATATCGATTTATGGAGCCTCGAAGCTGGCATCCGAAGCACTAATATGCTCATATGCATACAATTATGGCTTTAAGGCCGTGATCTGCAGATTAGCCAATATTATTGGTCCGAGAAGCAGACATGGCGTCATATACGACTTTATAGAGAAACTAAGGAGAAATCCGCATGAATTAGAGATTTTAGGTGATGGAAGGCAGAGAAAATCTTATCTTTACATAGACGATCTCATATCGGCATTCTCACTGCTCATCGAGAAATGCAAGGGTGGGGTTGAGTTCTTCAATATCGGCTCTGAGGATTGGATTGAGGTGTGGAGGATAGCCGAGATCGTCGTGGGGGAGATGGGATTAACCAACGTGTCATTCCATTTCACTGGGGGAGTTGATGGAGGAAGGGGATGGAGGGGAGACGTAAAATATATGCGCCTATCAATAGATAGATTGAAGTCTCTCGGATGGAGGCCCAAACTTAACAGTGAAGAAGCCGTGAGGAGAACTGCCAAAGAGATCATTAAAGAGACCTGCAAGGATTAGCATGCAAATTTTTGAGGCATCAAGCCGCGATTAGACCGCTCAAAAAGAATGTTGTAGGCGGAAAGATCATTCTCGGAGTCTTAAGCGAAGGGAGATAGAGGCGAACCTGAAGGTTCATCTGATACCCTCGAATCCCTCCTCTTTGGAGAAGGAATAAAGGGTGATGCGGCTATCCATCGTGAGGCGATCTCACTTCTTCAATATGGACTTAAGATGCTTGAGAGGGAGAATGCCCAGACAGGATCGAGAGTATAAGGCGTATTCCAAATCTCAAGATACATAGCGTTACTGATCCAGAGAGATCTTGATGGCCTCGTCCTCTCCGAGACCATGAAGACCTACGGTAAATTCTTGACTTGACGCTCTGAAGGTTAAAACTTGAGATCTTCATGTCGAGCGGGATTCCTCCAGATGCTTCGCCACTATCCGTATACATTCATCCAGTTCTCTCCAGCCTTCCCTCAATGCTAGAAGCCCATGCCCTGGCAGCAAAATATCAGGCTTCGCGATCTCCAAGAGGCTTCTTAGGGAGTTAAGATAAGTCTCTATCTCCTTTCGGCTTCGCTTTCCTATCCAAGCAGTGACGGGGTGACCTCCCATCAATCCCCTCTCACATTTAAAGGCAATATCTCCCGTGAACAATATTGATTTGCCATTAGCCTCGATTAGATAGCACAGGTCGCCTCCCTCCCTCGTATGCCCCGGCGTATCCAAGACTTGAACCTCAAGGTCTCCGAAAGCTAATGATTCGCCTCCATGCAGCTTAATCTCAACCTGAGCCGGCTGAGGCTCATTTTGGCTCTTTTTAAATCCGCCCTCTATAATCTCGGCTGTAATCTTATGAGCGGCTAATTTACACTCGAAGATCTTCTTAGCCCTAGCCGCTCCGCCAGCATGATCCGTGTGCGGATGAGTTATAAATAGCACTGATACATCCTTAGGATTTAGATCCTCAGATCTAATATTCTCCTCTATGAGCTCCACGTCGCCTTCCGATCCAATATCTATAAGGAGGAGTTCTCCCCTGGCATCTATGAGATAGACATTGCATCCACCTGAGAGGTTATATCCGGCTCCCCCAACAAGGTATACGCCGTCTAATATCCTCATTTAGTTCTCTCCTAGAAAAGCAATACTATGAATGTGACTTTTATAGTTAATTTCGGCGATTACTCGTATCTTAAAGCCTCAACTAGATCAAGTCTAGCTGCTCTCCACGCCGGATATACGCTGGAAAGCAACGTTACGGTTATGGATATCGTCATTGCCAAGCCCATGTATATGGGATTTACGATGGGATTGAATGTGAAGGCGAATGGCGCTCTCCTCGGCCCTCCCATAAGGCTTGGAGTGAAGCTACCCAATATGTAGGGCATAACATATGTCATTCCGAAGCCAAGCAGAGCTCCAACGATGCTTCCGATCATCCCTATTAGGACGCCTTGGATCATATATAGCGATAGAACCTCCCTATCCCTCATTCCCAAAGCCTTTAGGATCCCTATCTCCCTAACTCTCTCCAAGACGGAGATCATCATTATATTGAATGTTCCCAGCCCAGCAGCTATAAATGATGTGCTCGCAATTCCGGGGATGAGAGAGTTTATCTGCGCCGTTACAGAAAAGAATGTCTCCACGATCTGCCTTATCGGCGTGACGCTTACTCTTCTGCCGAAGGCATATCGGATCAGCTCTGCAACTTGATCAACGCTTTCAGCATCCTCAGCCTCAACCAATACGATGTTGTATGAACCTGTCTTAACGAACATCCTCATATATTCTATCGGTATGAAGATCGTTTCGTCAACATCTATCCTCATAGGCGATGTCCCGTAAAGGTCTAGGATTCCAACAACGGAATATTATATTTCCCCTGCCTATCCTAACGGATACGGCTCGACCAGCTTTATATCTCGTCTGGCTCATCTCGCCGAGAAGCATTGGCTGTCCAACCCTATACCTCACCTCTCCAGCCTCATCGAAGGCGATATAATAGCCTATTAATGCCTGAGGGACTGGAACATCCATGTATAAGCTACCATCGATCAACTTTATTTCACCGAGCAGATTCCTGAGATCCGATGATGATATGCATAGAAGCGTTACGGAATCTTCTAATCCAGCGATCTTAGTTCCCATGATGAACATAGGCTAACAGCTGAGACTCCATTCAGCTCCCTTAACCTCGCGACGTCGGCATCCGTAAAGGGCATCATCCTCCCACGGACGGTGACTATTATAGTGTTGGGTCCGAGCTTACCGAGATTCTGGATTATTGCCCTGGCCCCCTCAACTTGAACTGATAGGGCGATTATTGCCGTTACACCCACCGCGATTGCAAGTATTGTAAGTATGCTTCTAAGCCTACGCTCCTTTAATTGACGCCAAGAAAGGGCGAGTATGTCCGGGATCCTCATCCGTTCTACCGCCACCTCTTCAAGGCTATGGCTATCACGGCCACAACTGCTATTATGATGGCGAGCAATAGCGGATCCTGTATGCTCATGCTGGTTTTTCGAGGCTTAGACGTGTGGATCTCAGACTTTCCGAGCGGAGCAACAATTATTGGAATATTGAAAGTGACATTATGCGGAGCTCTCAGATTATCCAGGCATCTTATGATCACGGGCAGAACTATCCTCCTTGAGTTGTATTTTCAAGTTGAAGATTAATTGTGATCGTTGTTGGAAGATTAGTCTCTATATTTCCGACATAAACCGATCTTGGACTGAAGGATCTAAGCGGCAACCCCTTCAAGTCTGGTATGGCATACGCCGCGTATGCAGCTGATGTTCCAATATTAGTTATGGTAATCGTTATGGAGAATGGGCTTCCTAGCGTTGGAGCGGATGGGATAACGGCGGTATCCGTCAAGGATATATCGATGAAGCCTCTCAGCAGAACGCTTAGATGATGAGTTTCACTCCGAGATACCCAGAGATCATCATCCAGATATGTGACTGCAACCTTTAATGATGCGGTTTGAGACGTGACTGATGGAACATAGACTTCCGTCTCGATCAACCTGGCCTCTCCAGGAGGCAGTCTATCAATATAGAAGTTTGCGGGTCCAAATATCTCCAAGGCGCCTTCAGGAGATAGTGACATCTTAATCTCAGGAGACTATGGCCGCCCGTATTCTCCAATCTTATGTCCAAGGGTGAAGAAACCTGAAACCGCCGCGTTTAACGCGCTTAAAACCATGATCCACATACTCAACTATTTTGATAAGGCAGACATGATCAGTGATGGATGCTGCAGGTTCATCAGCAAATTCGGAGTTACATACGTAATCTTCAATTATACATTGCCAGATGAGAGCGGCGCTAAACCAGATATAATCTATGACTTCATGGACTTGCCACTTGTCTTTGAGCCATCCGATGTCGCCGTATATGACGATATGCTCGTTGTTACGGGAACAAGCTAACTAAATGGTGAACTGCCAGATTTAATGATAGACATGAGTCGATATCTCCCTCCGAACCCGGAGACCGGTTAGCCTGATAGAGCCTGCATACGGGGAGTCACAATAGATGACAGATACGTATACATCTCCGTTCTCGACCAAATCTTGATCTGGAAGAAGCCGATACTCGAGGAGAGAGCTCCAGACTGCATGGTTGTGATAGGTAAAGACGCATCTGGAAACATATTCAGTGACGGAGAGCACCTCATAATAACGACAAGGACGATTCCAAGGAAGATAATAATCTACAACCTGACGGACATATTCAGCATCGCTGAGCCATACATCATACCTGAGGGGGAAGCCGAGAAGCCTCCGAAAATGGAGCTACCCAACATTCCATGCGTGAAACTATCAATAATAAAGGAAGATGATCCGATGGGAACTCCGCAGGACGTATACTCAGACGGCAAGCATCTCATCACGGTGGATCTAGAAAGGAATCTAATACTGATATGGAATGAGATTCCGCATAAGAATGATACTCTACCGGACATTATGATAGGCAGCTGGAAGCCGATGAATACTAGGAACGGGCTCTTCTGGCCTCGCTACATATGGTTTGATGAGCACTACCTTTGGATTGGCGAGATAAAGTTCTCGAGTAGAGTATTGAGGTTCAGTCCATCAGCCGAGGATTAGATTTGGATGGCCGGATAAAAAAGGCTTAAAATGTCCATCATCAAATATTTATGTGGCGTTTACGGCTTCAAGAGGGGTGCTCAATAATAGTTGGGGATATAACGATTTCTGGTCAGATCACATGCTACTTGAAGAGAAAGCCAAACTTAAGCGTGGATGATTACTGGCTTAGACTCTTGGATCTACTCAAGAAGAGAGTGAGGTTCAAGGGGGAGGAAGGCGGATTCTACATATTCGAGGATGGAAGGATCTCCCAATTCCTCATCCCAAAGGCTGAGGACAGAAAAGTCAAGGTGCCGTTCAGATTCTTAACTCAGAGCCCCAAATTCCTAGATGAGATCTTCATGGCGTCGACTGAGGAATTCGGATACTGCGACCTTTCCTGCAGCCTACGTGGAGACATAGACTTTGAAAAGCTGAGGAGCTGGACTAAAACTTTTGGTCTAGTGTGGCTTGGAGAGACCGAGGAGACTTTTAGTAGCATACTCGACGTGGGCGGTCAGATACTAAAGTTAACGGCCTATCCAAGGAGGGAAATGCTGAATCTCCTCGGAACCCTCAGAAGAAACTCCAGAGAGCCAAGTGGGATTTTAAGGGCGATATTCCAGGAGGAGTCGATGGCCGTCATCTCAGTCAGAGTTCCACTATGCTATAGGGAATCATGTCTAAAGATAGCTGAACTACAGGGCTTGTCGCTATCAGATGTTCAGAGAAATGCTTTAAAGATGTGTTTGGAGAGATTTTATAGAAGAGAGATCAAGAAGCTGATGAAGTTATGAGTGAGGAGTATAAGCGCCGATACACGTTCGGAGCAGATTATGGAACATCAGATTTTAAGTTTGGACCCATAACATGCGGGGAGACTCCTGAGATAATAGAGAATAGGGGATATTTTCCGGATACTGAGTCCCTAATGTATAGGATTATGGGAACCCCCAAAGAGGTTGTAGTTGGGAAGGAGATCCCCCTATACCTCGGAAGCAGGGAGGATCTAACCCTAAGAATGGTATATCCAATGAAGAATGGCATAATTAGGAAGGATGATGAGAGGGCTTGGAGGGTCGTATATGAGATTACGAAGTATGGACTGAAATCCTTCAAGCCCCCCGAAAAGGAGTTTGACGGATTCTATGTTGTAGCCTCACTCTCATCGATAGCGCCAAGATACATGTATGAGCGGCTCTTCGAGATCTACCGACAAATAGACGAGGAGGAGAAACTCGTAAAGGCTGTTACGATAATACCTCAGCCCCTAGCAGTGGCTATAGCGCAGAAGATACCTACATGCGTAGTCTTAGAGTCTGGACATGGAAATACGCAGGTATGTCCAATCTCGAGATATCCCATAAGGAATGCTGTTGTCGCGATAAATCGCGGAGGGGGAGATGCAAACTCAATTACCGCTGAGATACTCAAGGATTGCGGCTATGGAGATCTAGCGCGTGAAGAGGCATTCGTCAGAAGGATAAAGGAGGAGATAGGATTGATACCTAAGGATCTAACGAAGGCCGTTGAGGCGGCGAAGAAGAACCCTGAGAGATTTAGGGTTATATATAGGGTTCCGAATACGAGGATTGAGATCGACCTAGCTGAGAATTCATGGACGAGATTTCTGATAGGGGAGTATGTATTCAATCCGAATCATGAGCTCTTCCATAGCTATTTTAGTAGGGGCATGCCGAAGCCTGAGGATGCCAGGATAGGCGACATAACCTTTAGGGGCATGATCGATTTTGGAGAATCTATAATCGAGAGCGTCGAGCGATGTCCAATAGAGCTCCAGCCATACCTGTATGGGCAGATACTCTTGTCGGGAGGAAACTTCGCATGGAAGGTTCCAAGGGAATTCAGGGATGTAGCCACTGATTCAGCGTTGAAGATTCGCTTATTACTCGAAGAGAAGGGAATCCGGAATGCCAAGATCGTCATGACTAAGGATCCCCAGTTCAGCGTTTGGAGAGGATGCATAGTCTATGGATATGCCGTTCCAGAGGATTATGAATGGAACTGGGAGAGAATGGAAGGCTGGTTAAAGTTCCGTGAGTGAGATAATCAATCAGATAAAGGAATATTTTGTGCGTAGGGGATACAGGATTCTATCGGTTGATGAGGTAGGCTCAGACTTAAAGCCGAGCCTCGCTTTCACTGATGGAGAATCAACAACCATATACGTTAAGGTGTTCTCGGAGGAGGAGCTCTCCGATAGAAACTCGCTACTTGACGCCGTCCTACAGTCATTGAGGCTCATTGAGAAGGCTAATAGGGTCTACTTGGCTCTGCCCAAGATCTACTCTACCATCCTTGATGGAAGTATCCTTCAGAGGCATGGGCTTGGCCTCCTCATCTGCGGGGGGAGGGGTGTGACGGAGGCTATTCCAGCAAGGCAACATGAAATAAGCGTTCATGAGGGGTTAAGATCCGATGAGATGAAGATGATCCTAGATGGGCTTCATGAACTAAGAGACTTGAAGAGGAGAGTTTCAGAGTTGGAGGAGACTGTTAAGATGCTGAGCGAGGAGATCTCAAGGTTGAAGTCTATGCGGGTTAGGGTTAGAGCCGAAGAGATGAAGTCTCCTCCAGTAAGCGTTACGATCCCACAGGAGTTACCGTCATTCTTCAAGGATAATCCATGGCTCGAGATACTTACAAGAAGAGGTCAGGAGAGAGCCTCTGCATGAGCCTCAAGGAGATAAATCGGATAAAGATAAGGAGATTGATGATAGTAGTGGATGTCGAAGATGTATTCGCGCCGGAATTAACAATTGAGGAATTCAGGGAGATCCACAGGGCAGAACCGGAACCGCCAAGATACAGAATAGTAAAGTTGGAGCTCGTCACATGCCCCGAGGATAATCAGCCAACACTAATAACCGAATGTGGCAGATGCCCAAAATTCATCAGAAGATACGGGGATACAATAATCTGCTGGAGAGAAATATAGGGGCATATATCACTTCAGCCTTCGACTCAGCGGCTTCTCCCCGAATCTTCCTCTTCGACATCAGCTATTCCCCTCTCTGTTATTATGAATGTAGCCTTCCTCTCTGGTAGGTATGGGCTGTCTATGATCTTGGCCACTCTGGTCCCTCGGCTTCCCCTATGTAGAAAGACCCTATGTGTACATGCATGTGCCATTATATTTCCTCCAGCCGGCCTATTTGGATCTCCAAAGTATGCAGCCGGATCAGACTGAACCTGATTTGTGACTACAACTGCCAGGTTGTAGGCTTCAGCCAGTCTTAGGAGCTTATGCAGATACTTGTTGAGCTTCTGCTGTCTCTCTGAAAGCATCTCTCTGCCGACGTATTCGCCTCTGAAGTGACTTATCATGCTATCGACCACCACTAGCTTCACATTTCTATCCTTGCAGATCGAGAATAGCTGATCGATCAGTAGGCATTGATGGGCGCTATTGTAGGCTCTGCCGACGAGAATATTGTTTGCAACGGCATCGGGATCCAATCCCATATGCGAGGCTATCTGATATATTCTTTCAGGCATGAATGTGCCTTCAGTATCTATGAAGACTACGCTTCCCTCGAGTCCTCCCCTCTCATAGGGCAATTGCGCAGTGACTGAGAGCATCATGCATATCTGAGTCTTACCTGAGCCATACTCGCCTATAAATTCAGTTATCGCTTGAGTCTCGACTCCCCCGCCTAAGATCTCATCCAGCCTTTTACTTCCAGTCGTGCATCTTTTCAGAAGCCTCCTCTTCTCATAATATTCTTTCGCCGTCTTATAGTCTGAGGACATCAACTTCCTAGCTGACTCTTGAATCTTGATGACAGTATTAAAGCCCAAACCCGTTCTTTCCATTATCTCCTGCGGAGGAGAAACGGCTATAGCCTCAACGGTCGGATAGCCAGCAGATATAAGCTTCTTAGCAGTGCTCGGACCGACACCCTCCAAGGCTAAAATATCCTCATCCAACAAGTTCTATCACCATCAATCCGAATCCATAGAGATAAATGCTCACCTAGCATTCGGTACTCAATAGCCATTTTTAAAGGATCTGTGCATTCTGAGGGAGGGGGGTATAATGCCAAATGAGAAACTCAGAGTGAACAGAAAAGTATGCAACAATGCAAATTAACAGCGAGTATAAAAACTAAATAAAGAAATTTTTGTGCACGGGAAAGAGATGTTTCGCGATTATATCTGCCTTTTAGCCTCATGCTGACGAGCATGTGAGGAACCGAAACTAACCTCTCTCGGCTTGATCACATTATAGAGGATTGTCAGGGAGTAAGTCAATAGTATAGTTACCACCAGATCTATTGGAACTCTAATATAGTATATTGCCGATTCCTCAAGCACATTCAATAATATCAGCATGCTAATCATCCTTCCAGACACGAATACAATTAGGCTGCTGATCAGCATCTTCAATGATTTCACAGTCTCATTCTTTCTTAGGAAGAGCCTAGCTAAGGAATATTTTATCTTCTGCGACGAATACAGACGTATCCTCAGCGTTAAATATGATGCAATGAGAGATGCGAATATACCGACTAATACTGGATTCAAGTATTCCATCATCATGCCTCAACTATCAGGCTTAAGTTTCTAACCGCTGAGAGGAGGAATGTTAGGGCTAATATGCTGATTAACCCACCCGAAATCCTAAACACTTCAAGATTCATCAGCCACCACAAATATAAGAGAACAGCAAAGACCAGGCATAAGAGAGAAAAGAAGAATAGATCTCCCAGAAATTTTAGGAATCTATCACCCCTAAGAAATAATCTTGAAGATGAGACATTAACATTACCTAACTTAAGAAGTATTCTAGCTCCATAAAATAATATTGGCAAGCCCAAAAGCACATATACGGTCTCCCTGAATGCCATGAAATAATCCATCTACCACACTTCCAACAGTAGCGTCAGATAAATAATAACGCGAAAATTGAATTTAAATTTAATAGACAATCAATCCATTTTAAACGGCGCCCAAACAAATTATAAAATCAAAAAACCCACAATAACGAGATTGCACGAATAAAAAGAGACAAGTCTACTCTACTAGAAGGTGAATGTAGACTCTATGACACGTGAATTCTGCTCAGCGAGAGCCGAGCTCTACTTCAATCTGACTTCTTCTTTTTCGATGATTATTAGGCCGAAGCGCTCCATCATTCTGAGCTTCTCATCGATCATTCTCTTAGCTTCGATGCTTCCTCCGAATGCCTTGTAGATCTCTTCCTTAGAGGCTGATCCTCCAGACTTCCTCAAAAAATCATGAATCTTATACTCATATATTTCAGACATAATATTCCACAATAGATTATTGGCTATAATGAACTATAATCCTTTCGCAACATAACTGCTGAGCACACATATAGAATTAATCGATCGAAAGGAAGCCTAAGGAGACGACCTTTACATCGCCAAGATGCTCCATTAAGAAGCGTCTTATATCTTCATCATCTATGCGTCCTTCATCTCCAGAGGCTCCCACGGGAATCCCCGTCTTATGCAATGCCTTCCCATCGGCGTAATCCGTAAAGACATAAGTATCCATTCCATAATAGAATATCAGCTTCAAACCGATCTTGGGCTTTGCAAGCGGATTCGACTCCTTAGCATAAAATATGATTTTAGGCATAAACCTTCTAACTAGACCTCTAAACTCGCTCCACCTCATAATGCGATATAGAGCCATAGTGGATCCCCCGCGCAATTCAAATCTATACTTCTTACAAATTTAAATCCGGAGAGACCGTAATTGCAGAAGCAGATCCTACCTTAACTTCTCTAGCATAGACTTGATCATTCTAAGCTTAGCCTCAGCAGCGTCAATTCTCCGCTTCAGTTCTTCTAGGCTCACCTCGCCAGAACCTTGAGGGGCAAGTGGCATGGGACTTTTAGGAGTGAACCTTGGGCATGCCAGTCCATTCGGGTTTACTGGAACTCCTAGCACCATGCAGATGCCGTCTCTGAAGTTTATACAATCTTTATGCGTTGGAAACATGAATCACCGCAAGATACATGCCATTACGTAGATTTATTTCTTTCCAAAGTGCATGAGAAGGGCTGAGATATTTAGGCACTAAGGCTTTAAGGATCAAAACGAAAATTGTACGGAATGCTGAGAGCTCAGGTGTATCAAATTGTCACATAGGATCTTCGATGAATACGCAGAGAGATATGATTCGTGGTACGAGAGGAACCCCATACTCTATGAGTGCGAAGCCAAAGCGATAAGGGCTCTAGGGCTTAAGGGAAGCGGACTCTCAATCGGTGTTGGAACTGGAATATTAGACTCTCAAGCTCCCATCGATGTAGGCATAGATCCCTCAACGAATATGCTGAGGATCGCGTTGAAACGCGGAGTGGAATCAGTAAGGGCCGTAGGCGAATATCTACCATTCAAGGATAGAAGCTTCGACTTCGCACTTATGGTGGCCACCATATGTTTCCTAAAATCTCCAGAGAAGGGCATAATTGAGGTGAGGCGAATCTTAAGATATAGAGGCGAATTGGCGATCTGCCTGATCCCAAGAGACTCGAGCTGGGGCAGGGAATACATCAGGAAGGGAAGAATGGGACACGCCATATACGGTCACGCGCACTTCTACACGCTGAAAGAGATTAAGCGGATACTAGAGAAGTGCTCATTCAAGGTGACTGGCATAAAATCCACTTTGGGATATTCGCCGCATGAAAAGCCGAGGATAGAGGAGCCGACAGATGATCCTAAGGGGAAGGGCTTCGTCTGCATCAAGGCCATGAAGACATAACTTAGAGAAGAAGAATTTTCAGATTTCTGAAAGGGGCATTTTGGAGCGGCTTATAGGATACTGCAAAACTTAAGAGCGTAAAGATCGATTTTTAGATTGCGTAGCGGCCGTTCGGTATTTTTACGCTACGGCGATCCAATCGTATAGTGAAGGTCTAAGCTGGAAGGATGTTCGGGAACGAGTAGGGAGGATAGTTCAAATTACATAAGAGCCACTTTAAAGAGAGAGTGGAATCACATGATCAAGATTAATCCGCGAATAGAAGCCTACAGAGGCCTACTTCACGATAGCACATGAAGAGTGGCGTAATGGAGTGGCGGACATAATACAGCATAGATTTTCATGGGAAAATTTGAATGGATCCAGAAATTTCGGAGAGGAATATTTGTATGGTAGCCCGGGAGAGATTCGAACTCTCGTCAGCGGGTCCAGAGCCCGCCATGCTTGACCACTACACCACCGGGCTTTCCAAAAATATTCTGTTTAATCGTCAGATATAACTTTTATCGGTTCTTAAATAGGAACTCGTCAAGTAGATCCTTTGCCTTCTCCCTTCTCTTCTGATGTTCCTTTAGGAACTTCTTTATCTTCTCAGAGAGCATTGTTTTGTGTTCTCCGCATAGGAGATCGCCGCTTCTGCACCTCATGTATATCTCCTTGATCTTCCTGTCATCATCCTCGAACAAGTAATAGTCATAATAGTAGATTGGACAGATCGTTGGGTCTCCCCCATGCATCCTCTGCTCCTTAACGGTCGGCCTCCCACCAGTGAAGGCATTCCAAACCTTCCTATCAACATCTTCTGGGGAGTCAGTTGTAAATATGCAGGTCTCAGGGAGGGATGCCGACATCTTTCCTCCCTTCCCCAATCCGGGAAGGAACTTACAGTGTATCTGAGCGGGCTTTAGATATCCGAGCTTCGGCGCAACATCTCTCGTCACCCTCCAGTATGGATCCTGATCTATCGCTGCTGGGATTAGGCATGGAACATTCTCGCCTGTCAATTCGCTCTCGATGAAACATGGAACCGCCTGAACCGCCGGAAAGAAGATTATACCTATGTTGGAACTCTCATTCAAGCCGAACACAGCCTTAATGGTTGAGAAAGTTATCTTCTTGGCGACTCTAATTGCAATTCTATATATAATATCTGCATCCTCAACATCCATGATTATCTTAGTCTTTTTTGCGTCAAATCCAACAGCGATCACATCTAAGGCGTTATCATAGGCTAATCTCCTAGTCTTATCTAAAGTGAAGTCCGGATTAACAAGAAACTTCTCATCATCGGTCATTTGGAAATACAGCTTTGCATCAAACGCGTCCTGAAGATACTTCGTGAATATCCATGGAACTAAATGCCCAATATGAACCGGGCCTGAAGGGCCTCTTCCAGTATATAGGACAAACCTTCTTCCAGCCTCATACATATCGAGTATCCAATCTAGGCCCCTATGCGAAAAGAATAGGCGCCTCCGCAACTGCAGATGTAATTCTCCAGCATGCCTCTCTATTCTCTTCAGTAGATCCTCTGTGAGAGGCTGCGTTCCAAACTCCTTTATTAGACGATCATAATCTATCTTTCCGCTTACCCTCCAAGGAGTAACGATCATTTCTTCCTCTTCATCACCACTAATCATTAGTGATCACCATCTAGCGTCATCATTTTGGAGAAGACCTGCAGATATAAATTGTTATTCTCTTAATCATGTATAACGTGGATCCTTATAGGGCTTTAAATCTATTAAACCACTTCTCATAAGCCTCCAAGGAAGCATCAGATATGCTCGGCTTCCTATCCTTTAAGACTTCAAGGAAATCTCTCATCGTGATCTCACGTGGAGATGATGATTTATCAAGCATCCCAGACTCGAATAATTCGCTACTCACCTTGAGCTGAACCGACTGACACACATCGAATATGTCGCTGCCAGAGAAACCTTCAGTTAATCTTGCGAGCTCCTCAAGGTCAACATCCGAAGACAACCTCAAATCTTTAGTGTAGAGCTTGAAGATTCCAAGCCTCTCATCGAATCCAGGCGGCGGAACATAGATCCTCTTCTGGAATCTCCTGATGAAGGGCTCATCTAATGTCCAAGGCTTATTCGTTGAGCCGATAACATAAACGTGAATCTGCCTCTTCTTGTCTATTATGCCATCCATCTCCTTGAGGAATTGATTTCTCACTCTCATCTCCCCTCCAACCTCAAGCCTATGAGTACCCATCAAAGAATCAACCTCATCGATGAATATGATTGATGGGGCCCTCTCCCTAGCAACCCTAAAGATCCTTGCAACATTCTTTTCCGCCTCACCAAGCCACTTTGACATTATCGAGGCGGCATCCACCGAGATGAATGTAGCCTTCACCTCATTAGCAACGGCAGCGGCTAGTAGGGTCTTTCCACATCCGGGAGGACCGAAAAGGAGTATTCCCCTAGGCCAACCGAGCGGGAAGAGATCCGGCCTTAACGAAGGATAGACTATTGCCCTCTTGATAGATTTCTTCGCCTCTTCCAGTCCTATGATATCACTCCAGTGAACATTTGAAGGCTGATGCAATATCAGCTCATCAATCTGATCCCTTTGGTTTCTCTGTTCAACCTCGCAGCTTGTCACATCCTCCTCTGTCCTTCCATCGATCCATATATCCTGTAGCAGCCTTATCCTCATCTTATAGGTTTTAACTCTCTGGATGAAGAGTCTGCTGAGGTTATGGTTTGGATATGCGTGTATCAGCCTTAAAAGGCAGTCGATTGCCCTCTTATAGGCTGCGATGGCCTCCTCTCTTTTTCCCTCACGATCAAGCTTCACAGCCTCCTGCGCGTGTCTTATTGCTATTCTCTCAAGCTCCTCTAGGGCGCTCATCTCCTCCACTGCTTAACCTTTAACTTCCCCTTCCTCCTAAGAGAATCTAAGATGCTCAATACGCGTTCATATGGCATATTCAGCTCCCTTGCGCATCTAGCAACATCCATATTCCCATCGTTTCTCTCAATATAATCCATTACCAATTCCTCTGCTAGGAAAGAGGATAAATCGAGCTTCTTCTCGGAGGAGCCGTTAGTCTCCGGCTCGGCTGATTCATCGCCAAGAGCTGAAATGGCCACTAAGCGCCCAGTAGATCCGCTTGTAACCACATGTCCTTCAAGCGGAGGCTCGGGAAGCTTAGTCTTTATCCGTTCCTCAGCAACTGATGCAGCCTCGTATAGAATGCTCTCAACGCTTGGATCATTCACCGCTATAGGTGTGGGCATCTGCATGCTAAACTCGGTTTCCTCCATTATCTCATTGACAACGCTGTTTAGTCTGTTAACCTCCGGAATCATGGAGGGCATTACATCTGCTATGAGATTTAATGCCGCCCTAACCTCCCCAAATATGCTGCGGAGAGACTCAAGATTCGAGGAGACTATCTTTATGGTGTCGAGCCTAAGTATTGCCCTCTCAACAGAGAGCTGAATATATTCTAGGGTTGAGAGTATCCTTCTTATCTCAGCTATCTCATTCGCGTAGATTGAGGCTCGGGTCTTTAGTCCTCTCTCCATGTAGGAGACGCATGAATCGAATAGATCCTTACTTCTCTTTTTGAGCTTCGATCTTAGAAGCTCAATTCTAGAGTAGCATTTCCCAAGCTCCCTAATTGCCTCTAAGATGGTCTCATTAAGAGGCTTCCGACTCCTACGGAGTATCCTATCGATCATCTTTACCTCGCCAAGAAGGAATGATTGATCTATTCGGAGGTTGCGCTCACAGGGATCAGTTCTTCCTCTTCCCCCTCCGAACCTGCCTCTTCAACTTGTTGAGGCTCTTCCTCAGCCTCTTCTTCTACTGGGGCTTCAATTTCGCCTTCAAGAATAGAGTTTATCCGCTCCTTTATTCGAAGGATCTCTAATCTCTTCTGCTGTTCATTCTTCATCTCCTTGAGGAGGGGGACTATTGACTGCTTATATGTCTCTTCATCTATCGTTCCCATGGCATGTTCTATCTCCAGGAAGGCTCTGGCCATCTGCAGAGACTTTATATTCTCCTCTCTTATCTCAGCTTCCCTCTCTATCTCGTCTATGAGATTTCTAGCCTCATCCTCAAGCCTCTTTAATCTCTCATCTATCCTCTCGGCGAGATTCTCTATGATCTCCGATGGCACAACATTACGTTCCGACAGGTCCTTCAGAACTTCTTTTCTCCTCTTTATCTTTGGGAGATTCTCCGATAGGGATGTCAGCCTCTTCTCGATGGGCGATAATAGGAATACGTCTTCACCTCTAACCTGCAACATCTCAGCTGGATGTCTCTCCAGGATTCCTCCCTTCTCTATAATGACATCCTCGATCTGGCCGGATGGATCCATTATGAAGGAGATTATCCTACCTACTTCCCCTCCATCCGCCCTTACGGGCTTCCCTATAAGCTTTGGGGCTTCGAACCTTACATTACCAGCCATTTCGATCCCTCTAATATTGTGAGTGTTCGATGTCCTCGCCGTAATCCTCAGTCTTCTTGAGGGATGGCAGCTCTGGGAACTTCTCCTTCATCCTCTGTTCAGCCACCATCGCTGCCTCCCGGAGGATTCGCTGTGCATCCTCACTTGCAACTTCAAAGTCAGGATTCATACCAGTCATGTGTCCAGCCTCAATCATTATGTCATTGAGCATGGTTCCAACCTGATCCAGTTCCCTCTCGGCGTTGGGGAGGATCCCGGATATTCCAGCCTTGACGCTTCGCAGGACTTCTATTGCCGGGGCTAAATTGACAACTGCATTGCCGAGCTGACTGACTGTCCGCAGCCTAAGCACAACCCTTTCTAGGGCTAGCTGAGCATTCATCATGAAGTTCGTCATCTTCCTTAATTCAGCCAGCTCATTGGCGAATACATTTGCCCTTTGAATTTGATTCTTTGAGTATGCATCAACAACCTTAGAGAAGAGGTATTTATCCCTCTCAGAGAACCTATTTAATGTCCCCTCTAAATATTGGATTTGAGCTTCTATACGTCTGATTGCAAGTTCTATCTTCGATCTTAACGGGACGGAAGGCTTAAGGATATCCCTTATGCTCCTCTTATAGCCTTCCTCCCATCTTTTAGCGAATCTCGATGACAATGACTATTCACCTTGCTTAATGCATTACCTCCACAAATTAGAACCTTCCTATTATGCTCGGAATATCCACGTATATATGCTGACATATATATCGGCGTGGAGACACATCGATCCTTTTGTATTCTAAATGGCAAAATGAAAAGAAAGAAACACCAATATTTTACGAGAATATTCGATATGAGGGGTTATACTGACGAGAATTCCTCTATGGGCTTCCTAAAGATTTCAGGCTGAACATCCCCC
>Ga0180301_10000864_pt1 | contig 23932 bp, 20 predicted proteins | sample GuaBasSediGuay16_FD_121797 | JGI IMG/M metagenome (GOLD analysis project Ga0180301, IMG submission 121797) | Subseafloor sediment microbial communities from Guaymas Basin, Gulf of California, Mexico - Guay16, Core 4569-2, 12-15 cm | ecosystem: Environmental > Aquatic > Marine > Hydrothermal...
TGCGGTTTTCTTGTTGTTTTTCTTTTATCAGGCACATAAAAACTTTTTATCTATTGCCGCGATTCCACTCGGGGTTTTCGCCCTTCTGCTTGCCGGTTCCAGAGCAAGTGTTGCTATGCTTGTCTTATCAATCTTTTTGTATTATTGCAGCGGGATAAACTTTAAGAGATTTGCAAAAGGGGTTGTAATGGTTGTTTTGTTGGGAGTTGCATTGCTTATATTTGTACATTATATGGGTGTTCTTATCGGCTCTGAAAATGTTTACAGGTTTGAAGAAATCAGTAACTTTTTTCTTCATGGCCAGTTGCCGGGTAGTATGCAGGCAAGATTAGATACTCTAAGCTGGATGCCGAAAAGTATTTTAAACAATCCTCATATGGTCTTTGGGGTTTCACACAGCTATGCTTCAAGTAGTCAGTTCACCTCCCCGGACAATCAATATGTAGCTTGGTTGTTGCGATATGGAATAGTGGGTGTCTCGTTTATGATATTATGGGTTTTAGGGGTTTTTATATATCTTGTGAGCCTGAGAAAAAAGATGAAAAAATCAAGTGAGCCTGTTCTTTTTGTTTTGTCAAAAGGTATTTTGATATTCTGGTTCTGGATGATTGTTCATGGAATATCAGAAGATACTTTTTTCGGCAGTCGCCGGCGAGAGCTATTATTTTTCCTGATGGCGTTTATTATAAGTTGGATACACCGTGAGAAACCACAAGACAATAAAGGAACTGGAAGCTCTTTTTGCCACATTGCAGCAAAGCAAAGAACTGTTTGCTGTTAGCACCGGTCGATGGTCTCTCTGGCCGATTATAAAGGGCGGTCTGTTTGCCAAACTATGTTGGCGGATTGTTAAAAAACACCGGCGGCGAACGGTTTTTCAGCAGAAAACGGTGATTTTGCGTAAGGCAAAAGAATTTGCGTTGGGATGTTTCGAATGGCACTTCTGCTTGAAGAGTTTTAAGAACCAAAAGAAAGAACGGCCGGTGATTATGGCCTTTGCTCATTCAGGAGATAGGTATAAATCTGAAGACGGCAGATATAAACATTCATTTTACGATAACATTTACGAAAGCGGCACAAAAACATTTGATATGTTTATTGTCGAAAAAACGAATGGCAAGAAAAGATTGAAAAATACAGTAGGCCCCCGGCATCTGAGAGGTGAGTATTTCGATTTTTCCGGTTCTATAGGCGCACGATTTTTTAAGCCAAATCCACAAATACAGGATAAAATCGTACAGTTATCAGAGATAATCATAAGTCTGTTGGGCGGGTATCCCGATATACAATCGGTTGTTACAGATGAACTTGCTTCAGGCCTTGCGGCCCAGCGTCTTTATTACTTCAATCAAATGAAAAAAAGAGCAGATGCCGTTATCGAAAAGATTAGACCCAGCGTAATTCTGGTTACAGATTCACCGAGTTATTATGCTGTTATTGCCGCAGCCAAAGAAAAGAATATACCTGCCATTGAAATTCAGCATGGAGATTTCTCTCCAATTTATCCGCCGTTTTGCTGGCCGGCCTGGGCTAAAGATATAAAGAACAGACTACCTATACCGGATAAAATAATCACGTTCGGCAAATACTGGGGTGACAAGTTGGTTGAAGGTGGTTTCTGGACACCAGATGAAGTTGCGCCTTTGGGCAAGGCTCGACTGGATGAATTCAGACGAAAGAATCATGGCAACAACAGTAACGCCCGAAAGAGAAACAAATCGGATTCAATAAAATTACTATTTACTACCCAGGACACCACAAGAGAAAAAACAATACCTTTCTTCGAAAAGGTATTACAGATTGCATCGACTAAATCAATCCCTTTAATTCTTTATATTAAAGTTCACCAGTTTGAAGAAAACTATGTCCACTTATATAAAGTGCTGCAGAACAAATATCCGGACAAGTGTATTGTCTGCCATCCTAATAAGAAGTTGCTTTATGATTTGATGCTTGAGACGGATATCCACTTATCTGTTTATTCAACTTCTCTTTATGAATCCATTGCTATCGGTACACCGACGGGAGTTCTTGATTTCGACGGCAGAGAAGGGATAGTCGTATTACTAAGAAATAATAATGTTCGATTGTTCGCCTATCCGGAGGATTTGATCCAAGGTGTTCGAGAAGCAATGGATTGGTCGGACTGGTGGCAGGAATGGATTAAAAGCACAAAAAAAGCGAAAGACTATTTTTTTACGTCCGGTGCAATAGAGTCACATGTAAACTACTTAAATAATATTCTGTTATCCGAAAGTAGATTGTTATGAAAATTTTACTCACCGACGGAGGATTAAAACATACATTGGCCGCCTTACGATATCTGTCATTCAAAGGACACGAAGTTAGTGTGCTCGGCAATAATCGGGCTTGCTCTCGGTTTTCGAGATATGTTAATCGTTACATCTGCTACAATCCCCAAAGCAACTTCGGAATAGAACATTACTGTAGCGTTCTTTTGGAGGAAATCAGAAAACACAAATATGATTTACTGATACCCATAGGCTCTTGGTCTGTTGAATGCGTCTCAAAGTACGCAGAGCAAATCAATCATTACACCAAAACAATCGTAGCAGACAATAAAAAGATAAGAATGGCGCTAAATAAAAGACTGTCGCATGATTTTGTGGCAAGTATCGGTGTTCCAGTACCAACCACTTTTTTCCCTCAAAAAATCGAAGAAATAGAGTCGTTCTCAGCCAAAGTTAAATATCCTGTTGTTATAAAAGCTATCATGGAGACAGGCGGAAGTATTGTAGATTACGCCTATGACCAAAGTGATTTACAGAACAAGTACAACCTGATGTGCAGAGAAAACAGTTTTTCTACAGATAATCTTCCAATGCTTCAGGAATACATTGATGGCACCGGCTGGGGGTTCTTTGCTCTTTATCAAAATGGTGTTTGCAAGCAGGTTTTTATGCACCGTAGAATTCGTGAATTCCCTCCTTCAGGGGGTTTTAGTTGCTGTGCAGAAAGTGTTTTTAATGAAGAGTTGAAATACTATGGCCTTAAGATACTGGACCACTTGAAATGGCATGGAATAGTTATGGTGGAATTCCGAAGGCGAAGGGCAGATAATAAATTCTTTTTTTTGGAGTTGAATCCTAAATTTTGGGGCTCTCTGGAACTCGCATTGGCATCAGGTGCTAATTTCCCTGATCTAATTGCCAGGATAGCAGCCGGTGAGGAAAGTGGCTATTCAGAAACATACAATGTTGGCCTGCGATTCCACTGGCCTTTGGATGGAGATATAAAACACGCCTTCAAAAAACCTGCTCATGCAGGGAGTATCATCAGGGATTGTTTAAATCCAAGTGTCAAATCGAACATATACTTTGCTGACCCAATGCCTGTTATTATCCAATTTGCTCAAATGTTGGTGATGTTATTCAAATAAATGCCATAAAATATGAAGCTGTTATTCCATATTCATTCTTCGCATTCTTTTGATGCTGTAATGTCTGTAAGCTCAATACTACGCAAGTGCAGGAAGCTGGGGATTGATGGTGTGGTTATTTGCGATCATAATACTTTCGCTAATCAAAAAGAAATAACCGAATACGGACGCAAATTTGATGTGCTGACAATACCGGCAATCGAGTATGCTACAGAACTCGGTGATATTATTGGATTATTTGTTAACCGACAGATTAATTCCAGAGACATGGGAAGGATTATAGAATCCATAAAAGAACAAGATGGTCTGTCCGTACTTCCTCATCCCCTCAAAAATCATCATAAGTTGCCGCGTAAATTACTTGAGCAAATCGATATTATCGAAGTGTACAATTCACGATGTTCGGAAAAGCAAAACGAAAGTGCGCAATTATTAGCCGAAGACATTGGGAAACCGACTATAGCCGGCTCAGATGCACATTTCTTCTGGGAGTTACAAAATGCCATCGTAGAATTTGCTTATAATCCCTCCGGCAGAGAGCTCAATGGCAAAGATATGAAACAAATGTTTTTGCAGTCACCGGCAAACTACAGGTGCAGAGAAAGTTCGTTAGTCAATATATTTCTTTCTCAGTTGGTGAAAGCGGTAAAATTAAAAAATCCGAATCTTATTATAAGTCTTGTTATAAATCTCATCCTCGGCTTAAAACGCAAAGTATTCATGAAAACAGCTAAGCCCGAGTAAATATGAATATAGACCGATTTAGCGTACTTAATGGTTCTGTAGAACAGAAGCTGATGCCGGAAAACCGGTCAGCCGAAAACGGAACTCCTGATTTCGGCTTTAATCTATTCAACAAACTCGGCAAACTTTATACTCCGGTTTTGGACAAAGACGCCATGGTGAAACCGAACTGGCCCGATGGAAAAAAGTTTGCCCTCTGTCTGACCCATGATGTCGATTCGGTTTCTCAATATGCCTTGAGGCGTCCGTGGAATTCTATCGTCCTTGCTCTAAAAAACCTTGGTAAGCCTGAGTACAAAAAAAGGCTCATTAACAACTGTTATCATTACCTGAATAATTTTGCGCATAGGCTGACTTCCGATCCTTATCATCATTTTGAAAAGTGGCTGGACCTGGAGTCACAATTCGACGCACATTCAACGTTTTTCTTCTTTCCTGAAAAGACCGGGAAGAAACACTTTGCGGACTGCGGCTACTCTTACAATGAAAATATCAAATTTGCCGGCCAAAAATGTTCTGTTAAAGAACTTATGCAGGAGATTGACAGAAGGGGTTGGGAAATAGGACTGCATGCATCCTGTCGTTCTTTTGATGATGTTGATGAAATGAAATTCCAGAAGGAGCAAGTTGAAAAAGCAATCGGGTATGAAATCAAAAGTGTTCGCCAGCACTGTTTATACATGGATATCAAATCCACTCCTGTCGTGCAAAATGCTGCCGGATTGAAGTACGATTCTTCGTTGGGTTTTAATAGCAATATTGGCTTTAGATTCGGAACTTCTTATCCGTGGCACCTATATGATTCAGACAAAGAAAAACAACTGGAAATCCTGGAGATACCTTTAGCAATTATGGATTGTGCCCTATTAAGCCCCAACAGATGCCTCGCTCTTGACAAGGCTACCGCTGTTGAATACTGCAAACTTATTATAGATGAAGTGGAAAAGGTAAAAGGGGTTGTAACCCTTCTTTGGCATCCTGAGTATGTCTCCAGAGAAAGTTGGTTTCTTGTTTACAAAGAAGCTCTCCGTTACGCAAAGCAGAAGAACGCCTGGTTCGGTTCCGTTGGTGAGATTGGTGATTATTGGAACGGGGCCGGCATTGATACTTATGTTGAAAATAACACGAAAGCGCTTGAAGTATCACGATGAGAATCGTTCATCTCATAGCCTATATTCAGCCTAAGCTTGGGTATCAGGAATATTTCCTGGCCAAAGAGCATGCTCAAATGGGACATGATATAACTGTTGTTACCTCAGACAGGTATGCCCCTTTCCCGGATTATAACAATACTATATTCCCTCTTTTGGGCAAGCGAATAGTCGGAAGCGGTCGATATCAGTGTGACGGGTTTAAAATAATCAGACTGAAAACAGTTTTTGAAATAGGTTGTAAGGTTTGGCTGAAAGGTTTGCGGCCTGTCATACTTAAGTTAAGGCCGGATATAGTCATTTGCCATGGGATGACATGTTTTTATTCCAATCAAATAATAAGCCTGAAAAAAAAGATGGGCTTTAAATTAATATATGACGACCATAGCCTTCCGTGGGTGGCTAAAAGAGGTATTACAGGAAAACTGTTCTATTTTTTCTTTGATTTCGAAGAAATGTCGCTATGTGCCGACAAAATCATAGGCATTGCTGATGGGTGTGTTGATGTTATTGTTGAAAAATATAATATCCCGAGAGAACGCGTTGAGATGGTCCCCTTGGGTGCCGATACGGAACTATTTAAATTCGAAAAAAAATTACGTAGGGACTTCAGAGAAAAATATGATATCCGGGATGATGAAATTGTAATCGTATATACCGGCAGGATGAATCTGCCCAAGGCGCCGCATAACATTATCCTGGCTGTTAACAATCTAAGAAACTCTCTGAATAAAAAAGTAGTGCTGCTGTTTGTGGGAAACATGGAAGAAAGTTACAGGGATATATTCCGAATCCACGCGCAATCTGTTGAAAACTTTGCGAGGGTAATTGCAACTGGCATGGTAGAGAATACAGAACTTGTTCGGATATACTCGGCTTCTGATATTGGGGTCTGGCCAATGCAGGCAACCGCCTCCACCATTGAAGCTTTAAGTTGTAGCCTACCGGTCATCTGTGTGGATACTGTCAAGGAAAGATGTAAAAACCAAAATGGTATAGCCGTAAGAGAAGGTAATATGGAGGACTTAACAACTGCGATATTGAAACTTGTCAACAATGATGAACTTAGAATAGAAATGGGCAAAAGAAGCAGGCAACTGGTTGAAAAGGAACTGTCCTGGAAGATAATCGCGCAAAGATTCCTTGAAATGTAATAACAAAAGCCGGTCATCACAAAATCATCAGATTCATACACCCTTGAATTGGAGTACCTCATAGACGGTGTCAACGGGATAAAGGTCTCGGACAGCAGCCTGGACGCCTATGCTGAGGCAATGAAGAATATCTACTTTGATGATGGATATAGAAAGATGCTTTCTCACCAGGCCGGCGAGACTGCTAAACAACCGACCATGCACAAAATGGCCGAGAGGTTCAGGGCCGGAATACTTTATGCAGTCAACAACTAATCCGCTTTCTGTGGGAACGTGGCGCCCTGTGCAGGTAGATGTTGTAATTTGCTGTAACATTTACAGAAATATGAAAACGAAAGTTTTATTTATTTAGAGCATATAACAAAATCACACTCATCATTTCGAGCGAAGCCGAGAAATCTATTAAAACCAGTCCGCGACCTGTACTTCGTAGCTCACAGAGCGAAGTAGTAAGCGGTTCCTTCAATTTTATGTCAGGTTTTGATACAGGCTCTTAGAAAGGGATAAAGTGATACAACAAAATAATTTATGTGAGATATATACTAAGGAAAACATTCAATTTCCATTAGTTGATTCCAGTTACGATAACCAGGAAATTTTGAGTTGTATCGGTACTTTGCTCGGTGGTCAGTTAACTATGGGACATCAGGTAGCAAAGTTTGAGGCAGCTTTTTCTGAGTTTATCGGTTTGCCTTACAGTGTTATGGTAAATTCTGGTTCTTCCGCCAATTTACTTGTTTTTTCGGCAATTACCAATCCTCTGCGGGATAAGCATCTGCTGCGGGGGGATAAAGTGGCTATCCCAGCGGTATGCTGGTCGACATCTTTATGGCCTATTATTCAAACAGGCCTGATACCTGTTTTAATCGATGTTGATCCTGAGACACTTAATGTTTCGATAGAATGTCTTAAAGATGCGCTATCTCAACATGATATTAAAGCAATTATGATGGTTCATGTTTTAGGGAATTCTACAGAACTTGGCGAGTTGCTGGAATTGGCTAAAAACAATAAGCTTATTTTAATAGAAGATACATGCGAATCTCTTGGAAGCCGATATCTGGACAATTATCTTGGGAGTTTAGGGGATTTTGGAACCTTCAGCTTTTATTTTTCACATCATATAACTACGATTGAAGGTGGTATGGTCATTGCCAAAACTCAAGAGGACATGGATCTTTTGCGGTGTTTACGCACTCATGGATGGAGTAGAGAACAAAGCAATAGACAAGATTTGGAACAAACCTACAACCATATTGACCCAAGATTTTTATTTATAAACATGGGTTACAATCTTCGTCCAATGGAAATTCAGGCAGCTTTTGGCCTGGAACAAATCAATCGCCTTGGCCATATGAATAAACATCGTCGTGAAAACGCAAACAAATTACGAAAAGCATTTTCCGAACATCCTTTGTGGAAACACCAGCTTTATTTTCCGAAGGCAACAAAGGATTTAGATCCCTGCTGGTTCGGGTTTCCTTTTCTGGTAGATGAAAACATAAATTGTAAAAGATTCGCACATGAATTATTGAACTGTGGCATTGATACACGTCCTATTATTTCAGGTAATATGGCCTTGCAGCCTGCCATCAAACATTTCAATGTGGATTTAAGTATGGCGCCGTTTGCAGGAGCTCAGGAAATTCATGACCGGGGATTTTTTATTGGATGCCACGCAAAACCACTAAAACAAGCAAGGGTTGATAAGTTGGCAACAATCGTACTTCAATGTATAGAAGAGTTGAGTTGATGGAACGGTATCAATTATTTAAGCAGCCTTCTTTTATACCTGTTTTCGAAAATTATGATGACTTTAGAGGGTGTTGTGTCGGCATAACAGGTCATAAGGGTGTTCTGGGGACGATTCTATATAAACGAATGCTTGAAAATGGTGTCCGGATTGAAACATATAGTAGTGATATAACAGACGCAATGTCTCTGGAGAATTGGTTTGATAGAAACAACTTTGAGTATTTCTTTCATTTTGCTGCCGTTGTGCCGGTAGATATTGTAGAAGGTGATGCACTTACAGCCTATGAAACAAATGCGATAGGGACATATAATATCTGTAAGCAAATCATAAAAAGCCAGAGAAACTGTTGGCTCTTTTTAGCTTCGTCAAGTCACGTATACGAAACATCCGATGCCAGGCGACCACAGGTTTTATCTGTTGGTAGTATAAAAAAACCCGGCAATTTTTATGGAGCGAGCAAACTGGCGGCTGAACAAATCGCCGGACCTTTGTTGAAACACTACAACATACCTAACTGTATAGGAAGGATATTCAGCTTTTCAAGCGTTTTGCAAAAAGAACCTTATTTAGTTCCCACCATTATGCGCAAAATCAAGAACATTCCGGATGGTGGCACTTTAGAAATTATTAATCCAGATTCAGTAAGAGATATCATTGACGCCGAAACAGTTATCGATTGTGTTCTGCATTTAGCACAAAACCGGTTTAGAGGCACTATAAATATTGCCTCTGGTCAAGCAATGAGCATCGCGGATATTACTCGCCATATTGCCAAAGTGATGAAAAGAAACATTAAGATACGGGGGATAAATAAAAGCAAGCCGAATTCTTTGATTGCTGACGTTAGTGAATTAAAAAAAACTTTTTCGAAATAGAGTTTTGCCCATGAAAACAGCATCTATTATTATACCAACATTCAACAGAGCTGATTTAGTACATCGTGCCGTCGAAAGCGCTATTAACCAAACTTACCCTTGCGAGATAATACTTTGTGATCATGGAAGCACCGACAACACACCGGAAGTAGCTGCGCATTATAAAGATAAAATCCGCTATGTTCGAAGGGAAGAAGACAGGGGGCCTATAGTGTGCTGGAGGGACGGCCTTGAACAGTCAACCGGAGAAATTATACACTTTACATATGACGATGACTGGCTCGAACCAACGTTTATGGAAAAGACAATCGCAAAGTTAGATGATGACATAGGCTTTGTTTATACCAATGTTAATATGTGCTGTCAAAATAGAAACATAACTTCGATTCTATACAGGCGTCCTTCCGGTATTGGCCGAATGAAGGATATCGCGAAGTATTTGATACAGGCTCCTCTCACAATTAGCCCGGGTTGCGCGATATTCAGAAGAAAGGATGCTTTGAAGAATTTATTACTGCAAATTCCCAATTCCAAGGGTATATATGGAAAGGATTCCGGTGTTGGCGAGGACCTTCTACTTTTCTTGTTGACTTCACTTGATTACCCTAAATACGTTTATATAAAAGAACCGTTGGCCTGTTTTTTGTACCATTCCGGTAGTATTACAGCCGGGGCCCGTCTTACCGGTAACAGGCGGGACCTCGTGGACTCATATACAAATGCAAAATTGTACTACTTTAGTCTTCCAGGAAGTATCTCTCCACCAACAAGTCTGCAAAACTTATTATTTACTATCAAAAGATGGACGCTCTTATTTTTGACAAGAGTTTTTCAGCTTCTTAAAAAAATAAAAACTGTGATTTACAAAGGAAAAGAGAGAGCTTGAAAAATGGACCGCTTAAAAATTCTCGTCTCGGCTTATGCCTGTAGTCCTTATCAGGGTTCTGAACCCGGCATGGGCTGGGGATGGATTAAGGAAATAAGCCGCTATCACGACCTCTGGGTTATATGTGAAGAAAGTGAATCCAGAATCGACGTCGAGGCCGAATTAGAGAAGAATCCACAAATGCGTGATAGAGTTAAATTCTTCTACATCCGCATCGTACGTAGCAGGATTTTGGGAAGCTACTCTTTGCCTTCCTTTTACATTTACTATAAGAACTGGCAGAAGAAGGTCTATAAATTAGCCTGCTCATTGCACGAGCAAATCGGTTTCGACCTGCTGCATCAATTAAACATGATCGGTTACCGCGAGCCGGGTTATCTGTGGAAGTTGCCTGTGCCGTTCGTATGGGGGCCGGTAGGCGGCACTGCCGATGTTCCGCTCCGTTTTGCTTCGGTTTTAGGCCCCAGCCAGTTTTTATATCATTTTGCCAGAAATACCGTCAATGCCTGGCAGTTAAGATACCACAATCGTGTAAAAGCTGCCCTTAACCATGCCGACGGTTTTGTAACGGCAACATCCGACGAACACAACGCTTTTCTGCGTATTACGGGCAAAGATAGTGTCGTAATAAGCTCAACAGCAATAGATACAGACGAAAACAGCTCCAAGCCTTCAGGCTCATACTATGAAACCGGTAATCCTTTGAAACTGGTCTATGCCGGAATCCATGTCTCCAGAAAGGCGATTCCTATTGCGCTCAGGGCGCTGGCGCTTGTGCCCTTAAAATATCGCTGGCACCTGGATATCCTTGGCACAGGCCCAATGACGTCATCGTGGAAGCACCTGGCAACACGGCTTGGGATTAACAAAAATTGTACCTGGCATGGGTGGCTGCCTCACAGAAGTGATGCTGTTTGCATAATGGAACGGGCGGACGCCCTTGTTTTTCCGAGCCTTCAGGAGGGCTTTCCTACGGTGGTTCTTGAAGCACTATCGAAAGGATTGGCCGTTATATGCTTTGACCATTGCGGAATGGCCGATGCGGTAAATAACAATTGCGGAATAAAAATTCCCGTTACTACCCCAAAGCAGGCAATACAAGGCTTTGCCGAAGCTGTTGAGCAATTAGCCGCTAACCCTGACGAGCTTAAACGCCTTTCGGCAGGGGCGCTGAAACGAGCGCAGGAATATTCCTGGCAAAACCGGGCCGGCAAGATGCTCAATGTTTACGAAAAGGCTCTCAGCAGGAGAAAAACTGCATCATAAAGACACGATTTAACAATAAAAACAAAGAGTTGTAGAATGATTTCCTGCAAATACTTTAATGACTCAAAATCAAGTTCTGTTCTTACCTTGTTATCGATTGTCATTATTGCTCTGGCGGTTTATTGGCCGGGATTAAACACAGCCTATTATGCAGATGATTATCAGTTTGTTTTTGATGAGCCTGCGTCCAAAATATTTTATTATTTTGCCCACCCGAATAAACTTAACGATTTTTACCGCCCCATCCAGGCCTCTTTCCTTGCGATAGTACAGACATTTTTCGGTCTTGAAACCTGGCCCATACATCTCACACAGCTTTCATTACACATTACTCTTGCCTTGCTGGTCTATATTGTAATCCTGGAGTTTGGTTTCTCCAGGCTCCATGCGGGCATTGGCGCTGTCTTTATGCTCATCTCGCAGACCAATGTCCACGCCGTCTTAAGCAATGACACGTTATCACAGGTAGGGGGAACATTTTTTGGGTCTTTATCCCTTTGGTTTTTATATCTTTTTTATAGATATCGCATCAAAAATCCCCCGGCCTCCTCTCCCGATATACCCTCCGGACGCAAGTACTACATCCTCAGTGTCGGCATGTTGATGTTGTCGTTGTTTTCTAAAGAGACCAGCGCTTCCTTTCCTCTTATGATAGGAGTGCTTGTTTTGGCGGTGAATCTGCGAGCCGGCATCAAAAAGTCGGCCTTCAAAAAGGGATTTGCTGAGCTGCTGCCTTTCATATTTGCAACCTGCATGTATTTGTGTGTATGGTTAATCGTTGTTGAATCATACCCGACTTCCGGTTCCGCCAATTACAACCTTAATCCCGGAGCTAATATCATTGTCAATATTGCGACGCTTCTATTTGCGCTCATTGTTCCGGTTTCCAGCGTCATGTTGTTTTCATTACTGAAGAGTGGACTGCTGTTGGCTTTAGGAGCGATTTGTATACTTACTCTAACGGTTGCTCTGCTTGTGTTATTTGGGCTTTGGCACACAAGCCGAAGGCTTATAGTGGTTCTGATAATGGTTTTTGCTTTGCTTGGTTTATTTCCGGTAGTCCTGATGAATCATGTAAGCGAACTCTATACTTACAACTCCCTGCCTTTTATGGCGGTCCTTTTTGGTATCGGACTGGGGAATATATTCCTGAAGGCGGGAACATATCGTTTTGGCCGTATATCCCTCTCGCTAATGCTTTGCTCATTGATAATATCTCACGCAGTGGCGGCGCATAGTAAGGCCCGGTTGATGGCCGATAATGGCTCGAGGCTCATGACCCTGGTGAAGCAAATCAGGCCGTATATGGACAATGCCCCACCCGATGGAACCATCTGGCTGAGAAAACCGACTACCACAGAAATAGAATATTCAATCTTTTGTATGCCCGGGTTCAAAGTAATGGCCTCAAGCCGCCGGCTTTGGCATCGAGCAGATGTGAGGTTTCATACAATCCCTCCCGAAGGGATATCTGATATTTCTCCGCCAAAGGATGCTCTTGTACTTACTCTTCATGGCGAAAAGGTTGTTGTCGAACGTTGAAACGCCTATGTTGGTCGTTCTAAAAAAGATTAACTATTTATAAAATGAGCTTGAGAAATGAAATTATACCGAAAACTTCATAACCTCGCTGCAAAAAGCCCCTTTCTTGTAAAAACCGCGCGGAACATAATCGGAAGCGACATCATAAATAACAGCCCGATATATCAATATATTGCGCTGCAAAGAGCACAAAAACTGCATCGTTCACGGCCTTTCGGCCTCAAGACACTTTGTATCGAAACAACCTTGGCATGCAATGCAAGGTGTATCATGTGTACCAGGAGAAGTTTCCCGCACAAAATAGGAACAATGTCTGATGCGGTATATCAAAAGACCTTGAATGAGGCAAAAGATATAGGCGTCAAAGAGCTGGGGTTGTCCGTTTATGGTGAGCCGTTGTTAGACCCGAAGTTTGTACAAAGGGCTACGCTTGCCGATAAGTTGGGCTTTCAATTCTATTTTTTCTCCAACGCGAGCTTGTTAACTGAATCATTGGCAAGACAATTGTTGCAGTTACCAGGATTTACCTCTGTTTATTTCTCTATTAATGGCTTTAGCAAAAAAACCTATGAGGAAATTATGGTAGGGCTTGACAGAGACAAGGTCTTTGCCAATGTCTTAAGGTTTCTCGAACTTATAAAAGAGTCGAATCGCAGGATAAAGGTAATAATAGACTGCGTTGTGTTTGAAAAGAATATACACGAAGTGAAAGATATTAAGCGTTTCTGGCATTCAAAGGAAGGTGTTGATACCGTGTATTTCCCTGTGATTAGAAACAGGGGTGGAACCCGGCTTGACATCGAAGCCGACAGCGATAAAGTCGAATTCAGCCCTCTGTCTAAAAAGAACAGGAAGCTGCACCCTTGTCGTTATTTATGGGAAGGCATCTTTGTATATTGGAACGGTGATGTCGGGGTGTGCTGTGAGGATAACGCCGCTCGACGAATTGTTGTCGGCAATATTGCAAATCAATCATTAGCTGATATCTGGAACGGCCCAAAAATGAACAGCCTGCGTAAGCTGCATCTTGACGGGAAAAGAGCTATGCATCCGGTGTGCGGCAAACAATGCAGTTACAATACAGCCTGGTTGTTCCAATCGGCTTAATCCGGCATAATGGCCTGATGTTCCGCCCCCCCCATGATGATAAAGGATATATATTAATCCTACAACGCTATTTAGATTTACTCGATAATGATAACCTTTTGTTACATAAAACGTTATGTTGATCATTTTAAATCCTAAATCCGAATATCTAAACACGAAACAAATTCGAATTACCGAAATTTCAAATGACAAAAATATTGGGTCTGTGCCGTCAGCAGAAATCCGACTTCTTGTTTTGAAAATTTGGATTTTGGGGATTCGATATTGTTTCGGATTTCGGGTTTCGTGCTTAGGATTTTAAGACCAAAACCATTTTTCCCACTGTTAAATGGTGTTGTAGGATTAATGGCTGCTACTGATTCGCATATCACCCGAAAAAACATTCTCGGCGTCGATTTTGACCTGATCGACTACGAAACCGTTTTAAGCACTATTCGTTCCTGGAAAAGAAAAGGCAGGCGTGAGTATATAAGCATTACTAATCCCCATAGCGTATTGATGTGTCATCGCGATAAACGAATGAATGAGGCTACAGCTAAAGCGGCGCTTACCCTGCCTGACGGTGTTGGGATTATTCTCGCTGCGAATTTGCTTGGATACGACAACTGTGGCCGGATCACCGGGCCTATGCTTATGCTGAAGTTGTGTGATTTGGGCCGCAAATACGGGCTTAGGCATTTCTTTTACGGTGGCAGTGCCGGAACCGCCGCCAGGCTCGCCGCCAAATTGACAAAAAAGTATCCAAAATTGCAGGTGGCGGGTGTTTGCTGTCCTCCATTCAGAACGCTCAGTGAACCCCAAGACTGCGAATTTATTGAAGAAATTAACAGCAGCAAACCGGATATTGTGTGGATCGGTCTCGGTGCTCCCAAACAGGAGATTTGGATGGCCGATCATCTCGGACGTGTTGATACAGCAGCTATGATCGGAGTAGGGGCAGCCTTTGATTTTCATTCGGGCAATACCAGGTGGGCCCCGGGCTGGATTCGTAACGCTGGCCTTGAATGGATATGGCGATTTGCTCATGAACCAAAAAGAATGTGGCGGCGAAATCTGGACAGTCCATTGTTCCTGGCCCGGGTAATACGGCAGCGATTTATGACACCTTCGGCCGTAATAAATAAAGGAAGATTGCAATGAAGATTCTCGTTACCGGCGGAGCCGGCTTTATCGGCAGCCATCTGATTGATTATCTCATCAGCCGGCAGCATTATGTTGTTTGTGTCGATGACCTGAGTATGGGCAGACTGGAACACATTCGACACCACTTACAAAACTCTCACTTCGAGTTTTTCGAGCTTGATATTCTGAATGGAGCTGAGTTAAACCAAGTATTCAGTAGCGGTAAATTTCAATGTGTCTTTCACATGGCTGCTAATTCTGACATCCCTGCCGGCGTCCAAAACATGAATCTGGATTTGCAGAAGACATTTTTGACGACACATTGTGTTTTGGAGTGCATGAAAAACAATGGTGTCAAAGACCTTGTTTTCGCGTCAAGTTCCGCGATATACGGTAAGTCTTACGAGCCGTTGGCTGAGGGCGACGGACCTCTTCGCCCTGTTTCCTTTTATGGTGCCGCTAAACTTGCCTCCGAAGCCTATATCAGTGCAGCCTGCGAGGTTCACGACCTCAGGGCCTGGATAATCCGTTTTCCAAATGTCGTCGGAGAAAGAGCAACACACGGAGTGGTCTTCGACTTCATCAACAAACTTCGACAAAATCCGGGTAGGCTGCTCATACTTGGGGATGGCAAACAACAGAAACCTTATCTGTATGTTAAAGACCTTATCGAATCAATACTTTTTGTCTGGAACAACTCAAGCGGGGACCTTAACTGCTTCAACATTGCTCCATCCGATTCTGTCACAGTGACGCAAATTGCAGAAATCGTAGTGGGGGAAATGGGTCTGGGAGATGTCGAGTTTTCCTATACAGGACAAGATAGAGGATGGCCCGGCGATGTGCCGAGATTCGAATATGATGTTGGAAAGATAAACGCCTTAGGCTGGAAGGCGCCGACAACTTCCGCCCAGGCGGTTAAAATTGCGGTAAAAGCCCAACTGAGGGAAATATCCTGTGCGACCACAAGCGGTAATAATTGCAGGTGGTAAAGGCTCAAGGCTCGGGCATTTGTCTGAAAATATCCCCAAGCCTATGGTAAGGATAGGCGACACTCCAATCCTTGAGTTCCAGATCAAACTGCTGAAAAGATACGGCATCAAGCACATTACATTGACAACCGGCTTCCTGTCCGAGGTAATAGAAAGTTATTTCGGTGATGGAAGCCGATTCGGCGTGAAAATCGATTACTTCAGAGAAGAAAAGCCGCTCGGTACGGCAGGGGGGATAAAAGAACTTGCCAAAAGGCTGAATTCGGATTTTATCGTTCTTTACGGCGATGTCATGATAAATATGGATTTGTCCGAACTGCTGAAGTTTCATAAGGCAAAAGACGCCGCTGCAACACTTGTCCTGCATCCCAACGACCATCCCTATGACAGTGATCTGGTGGAAATTGACGAGGACAAAAGAATCGTCCGATTCCACCCTAAGCCTCATCGGCCGGACCGATATTTCCGCAACCTTGTCAATGCCGGCGTCTATGTGCTCAGCCCGCAAATTATCGGGTACATTGAAGAAGGCATCTCCTCCGATTTCGGCAGGGACGTTTTTCCGAAAATAGTTGAGACTGAAAACCTCTACGGTTACACCACGCCCGAGTACATAAAGGATATGGGAACCCCCGAAAGGCTCAAACAGGTTACGAGCGACTATCTGACGGGTAGGACTGCAAGATTCACGCTCAAGAACAAAAGGCCTGCAATTTTCCTCGACAGAGACGGCGTAATAAATTATGAGCTTAACCTGCTTCATAAAGTCGCCGACTTTGCGCTCCTTCCACGGGCTGCTCAGGCTGTCAGAATGATAAATGCCTCAGATTTCCTCGCGGTCGTGATAACAAATCAGCCTGTTGTCGCCAGAGGCCTTTGCTCAATCAAACAGCTTGAGAAAATTCACAATAAGATGGATACTCTCCTTGGCGCAGAAGGGGCAAAACTGGACGCCGTATATTACTGCCCCCATCATCCTGATGCAGGCTACCCGGGCGAAAATCCAAAATACAAAATCCTATGCTCATGCCGCAAACCTGAAATTGGCTTGATTAAAAAAGCACAGGCCGAGCTTAATATCGACCTTCAAAGGTCCTTTTTCATCGGTGATTCAGCCAGAGATATTCTCTGTGGCAAAAATGCCGGCCTGACAACGGTCGGCGTTGCGACCGGCAACGGCTGTAAAGATGCCGACATAGCACCTGACTACTTTTTTAAAGATTTGCACGAAGCGGTCGATTTTATCATCAGTTGCGATGATTATTATTTCTTTCAGCAGACAAAACATGATAATTACGCGAACGCCATTTAGAATAAGTTTTGTGGGCGGCGGGTCCGACCTGCCGGATTTCTATCGTCATAACGCAGGTGCCGTCCTCAGTACCACCATCAATAAATTCATCTATATCAGCTCGCACAGATTCTTCGATGAAGACAAGCTCAGAATTAAATACTCGCAAACGGAAAACGTCAATAGCGTTGACAAAATAAAGCATCCGATTGTACGGGAAGTGCTGAAAAGGTTTAATGCAAAAGGGGCATTGGAGATCAGTTCAAACGCCGACGTCCCTGCCGGTACCGGCCTAAGCTCATCGTCTTCGTTTACTGTCGGCCTGCTTCATAACATGTACACCATACATGGAAAATTCGCTAACGCCGCTCAGCTTGCCGCCGACGCCTATGACATTGAAGTAGAGACTCTTAAAGAACCCATAGGAAAACAGGACCAGTATGCCGCCGCCTTTGGTGGCTTGAATATAATAAAATTTAATCCATCTGAAACCGTGAACATTGAGCCGGTCCATCTAACCAAAGAGATATACGATGGCTTACAGGATAGCCTGCTATTGTTCTACGCAGGTAACCCGAGAAAAGCTTCTGATATTCTCTCAGAGCAAAAAAGCAATATGCACTCTCCCAAAAAGGTCGATGTCCTCAAAAGGATGGTCGAGCTTGTCTGGAAACTGCGCCACGCCCTTTACGAAGGCCGGCTCGACGCGTTTGGAAAAATCCTGCATGAAAACTGGCTCCTGAAAAAGCAGTTGGCTTCCAAAATATCCAACGGCCACATCGATAGCATCTATCAGACCGCCGTCAAAAACGGAGCAGTGGGAGGTAAGCTCCTCGGCGCAGGCGGCGGCGGCTTTGTCCTGTTCTTTTGTGAGAAGAGCAAACAGGAAAAACTAAGGCGCGCGCTATCCGGACTCAAAGAACTGAAATTCAGGTTTGAAAGCGAAGGTTCCAAAGTGATTTATATCGGAGATGAATACTGATGAATCGTTACCTGCAAATAGACAATTATTTCAGTCTGGTCACACAGGCTCTCGACAAAATCGACCGCCACAGTATATCCGCTTTTGTGGATATGGTGCTGCGAACCTCCGGCAGTAAGGCCAATGTATATGTTTTTGGTAACGGTGGAAGCGGTGCGACCGCTTCACATATATGCGGCGACTTTGCGAAAGGCGTATCATACGGCTCGGACAGAAAGCTCAAAGCAATCTGCCTTAACGACAATACACCGGTCCTAACCGCTCTGGCAAATGACGTATCTTATGATGATATCTTTGTTGAGCAAATCAAAAACCTGCTCAAACCGGATGACCTTGTTGTAGGTATTTCGGGCAGCGGTAATTCAATAAACGTCGTAAAGGCCCTCGAATATGCCAACTCCATCGGCGCCGCAACCGTTGCATTCTGCGGCTTCTGTGGCGGTAAAATCAAACAAATTGCATCTCTTGCCGTTCATGCCGAGATTAACAACATGGAGATTGTCGAAGACCTGCACATGATTATCGCACATTGCGTCAAGAACATAATCATCACCGAATTCAAAGCCGGCACCCCTCATCACCACGCCGAACGTCAACTCTCTCTCGCTTCCATAAACAAAAACGCAGCGGCGCAAAAATAAACAAAAGCGCGGCGGCGCAAGCCGCCCGAATAAACAAAAATGCAACGGCGTACTCTCAGTTAATCCGAGCACACTCAGGTATCAATGGTATGAAGACCGTAAATGTCGTGCCACAGCCCACCTCGCTCGTTACCTCAATTCTCCCCCCATGCAATTCAACAAGTTCTTTGGAAATGGCTAATCCCAGACCTGGGCCCTGATACCCAGGACCCACATGTTTATCGCCCTGAACAAACCGGCCGAAGACCTTGCTTTTGTCCTCCATTGCGATACCCGGGCCGTTGTCTTCGACGGAAATACTAATTTCATCATCAAGCTCCCTTACCTGCACGGCTATCTTACCGCCGCAGTCCGGAACGAATTTGATGCCGTTATTTATGAGGTTGGCCAAAACCTGAACCATCCTGTCGCGGTCCGCATTAACAGACAGGTCGCCATCCGCCATCGAGACCGTCAATTCTATATTCTTCGCATCTGCCAACGGTCCCAGAAGTTCCACGACATCACTAACAAGCGACTGAATCCTGACTGGCTGCATCCTTAAATTTATTTTGCCCGCCTCAATCCGCGAGATGTCCAGAAAATCGCTGATAATCCTTGCGAGCCGGTCAATCTCTTTGTCGGCAACTTCAAGGTTCTTTAGCTGTTGGTCGTTCATCTTACCCGCCACACCGGCCTTTAGGTTTGAAATTATATTTTTGAAAATTGCCAGCGGTGTTCTCAACTCGTGCGACATGTTCACAACGAACTCAGTCTTCATCCGGTCCTGCTCCCTGAGTTTCTCCTCAGCCAGTTTGCGGTCGGTGATGTCCCTTGCGATGTGGACCGAGCCTGTAAGCTCACCTTTGTTGTCAAAGATTGGCGATGTGAATACTTCAATGTGCATCCCTAAGTGCGGCTCAAAGAAGTTAGCCGTGCATGGCTGTCGGGTTTCCAACGTCCTCTGGTGTGGACAGGTTGCGCATGGCTCGGACAATCCATGGAGCATCTCGTAGCACTTTTTACCAATGAGGTCGTTTGGCTCTACCTTGAGAAAGTCGGCGATGGCGCGGTTCGCCATGATAATTCGAAAGTTCATATCGTGGATTGTAACAAAGTCCGAAATGGAATCGAAGGTAGTTCGCCATTCGGCAGCCGCCTGGACCAGCTTTTTCTCGGCTATCTTGCGCTCTTCGATCTCCTGTTTAAGTTGCTCGTTCGTCTTACTTAGTTCCCTCGTACGTTTGATAACAGCATCTTCCAGGTCCTTCTGCTTGAGTTCTGTCTGCCGCCCAAGAGACCATTTCTCGGTCAACGCGCAGGCTAACTGCTGAACCTCCACGTTGTCAAACGGCTTTTTCAGAATCAACAACTGGTCGCTTTGTCCGAGTTTATCAATGATATCGCTCCACTGATAATCGGAATAAGCGGTGCAGATAACAACCTCAAGCTCGGGGTATTCGGCCCAGAGATGCTTAATTGTCTCTACGCCATCCCAACCAGGCGGCATCCGGACATCCACAAAGGCCATCGCGTATGGTTTGCCCTGGGCGAGGGCTTCTTTAACCTTCGCCAGCCCCTCGGCGCCCTGGAAAGCTGAGTCTATCTCAAATCCTTCACGCTCAGATGCCTTAGCAGCATCTCCGAGGATGGCGGCTTTGGCTTCATCGAGAGTGGCGGTTTTAGTGCCGCCGACTTCGAGAATTTCACGAAAATCCTTGTGGATAGACTCGTTGTCGTCAATCACCAGAATACGTCGGTTTTTCTGCTGTTTCTGCTTCATTGCAAAACCTTTGCCGGTTTGAACGGTAACTCTAATGTAAACGTTGCTCCTTTGCCCTCACCGTCGCTGCGGGCGCTCAGTGAGCCTCCCAATTCACGGGCGGCAAGTGCGCTGCTGTGAAGTCCGAATCCATGCCCATCCTTCTTGGTCGTAAAGCCATGATTGAATATCTTTGTTAAATTCTCTTGTGCTATTCCGACACCATTATCAATCACTTCTATTCGCATTTTATCGGGGCCGTGTGCATAGATTCGAACAACTAAAATTCTCTCACCTTTCACGTTTCTCGAAGACATAGCATACTTCGCATTGCTTATCAGGTTCACAAGGATCTGCAGCACCTTCTGTTTGTCAACACTGACAGGCCCAGGGTCGGCAAAATCGCGTATCAACCGGACTCCATGACGCTCCAAACCGGCGGAATTGATATGGATCGCATCTTCCACCAGTTTGGCAAGTGAAGTTGGCTCTTCAACGCTCGATACCTTGGCGTATGACTGCTGCATCTTGACTATTTCCTTGATGTGCTCGACGTTTTCAGTGAGCGAGCGGAACCTTTCGATGGTATCGGCCTGTTCTTCTGCCAGCGTCTTGCTTACCTCGATCAGAAACTCAGGTATGTGCTTGCCTCGCTGGTCTTGGGTGAGAAATGTTCCCAGGTCGTCAATGTTCTCTTTGATAATATCGACAACTTTTTTGAGGTTGGCCACTTCCGACTTAGCTACCTTTTCTCGTATCAGGGTGACGGACACATTTATGCTGTTCAGGACGTTGCCGACGTTGTGTAACACATCGGTTGCCACCTCCGCCATACCAGCATGCCTGGACGCATCGAGAAGCTTCTTATGGGTCTCTTCGAGTTCGGCGGTTCGCTGTCGGACTCGTTCTTCCAATTGCTCATTGGCCTCAATCAACGCCGCCTGATGATGCTGTATCTGTTCTAACATTTCGTTGAATGCCTCTACAAGCAGGCCTACCTCGTCTTCGCTCTCTTTTTGAACTCGTATGGAGAAGTCCTTCTGCTCCGAAATCCTTTTGGCGGCCTCAGCCAAATTCAGAATCGGCCCCGAAATGATTCCCTGAATCATCATTGACACAAAATAAGCCACCAAAGAGGCAAACAATATAATGGATATAATTATGGTGGTATCGCGTTTCAGCATTTCATACAGCGGTTCCAAATCCGACTGGAGACGAACCATCCCGATTGTTTCGCCGTCAAGAACAATGCTCTTGAAGATAGTCAGCGAGCCATCACCGAAGAAGTAGCCGTCTTTTTGATATGCTGCTATCTGATGTTCAGTAATAATGTCACTATCAGAACCGGCTCTGGTGTAATTTGCAAAGGACTCGCCGCCTTTGGTATGAACCTCAGCAAAAATAATAGAAGGCTGGGCATGGAGTCCCTTCAATGTCTCGGTTGCATCTTCGACATCTTCAAAAGCCACGGCCGCCTTGCAGTTTTCCGCCGTTATCTGCGCCAGTGTTGAAAGATTGCTTACCATCTCTTGGCGGAGTGTGACACGTTGCCACAGTAACAGTGCAGTACCTGCCAGCACCAGGGCCAGAATGCATGTGAGCATGATAATCAGATTCAGCTTGTACCTTATCGTCATGTTGCGCATGATTGTCATGAATTCTCCTCCTCATCCTCCTCCTTTTCGATTACCTTCTTTGCCAATCGAAGCAGCTTGGACCTGATTTTGAGTTGAGCGTTTTCGGCGGCAATAAGGTTAATTGCAAATTTCACCTTCTTCTGCTCGGTGGCGAATTCAATAATGCCGCCGGTTTTAAGAAAATCTTTGTTTTCGCCGATAGTCAGAACGTAGCTATCTTTGACAATATCGATGATTTCTTTGCAATACTCGCTTTCCGAGCCGCTGACAAACAGCACCTGACAAGCCTTCAATGCGTCGGCGTCCTTATATTTATATTTGGTTTTGCTGTCCTCTCTGTATTTGATGTTGTTTTTCTCAAATCCGCCGAAGTGTTTGATTACCACTTGTTTGTTCTTGATTTTCTTTTTCGTGACAGTCTCAAATGTGTTGCCGAAGGGATTTTCGCCGATTATACCGATAGTTATCGGTTCGTTGTTTTCGTCAGATTTTTGGTCTGCCTCAGCCCCGGCCGGCCCGGGCCATTCAATGAATTTGATGAAGTTATAGATAAAGGCGGCCTTGACCTGATACTCCCGCGTAGGCGCAGAATCATCACCGCCCCCTATCGCGTGACCTGCTAAGGCCCCAAGAAAAACCAAAATCATCAAAGTGTTAATTTTGTTTTTCATATCTAAGCAGTCAACTAACACCTTCATGTATTAGAAACGATATGATGCTGTAAAGATAAACGAACGTGACGGACCGGGTATGGGCGCATACCAACCCAGATAAGGTTCGACAAAATCGAAGTTTTCATTGAAAAGGTTATAAATCGAGAATGAAAGGTCCAGACCCTTTGTGTCAAAAGCGTTCCGCTTAAGAAGAGATATATTCGTAAGGATTGACGAACCGAGTTTCTCGTAACCGTAATCTGAACCATAGCTGGTTACGGCGTATTTCGGGCTGTAGTAAATAACGGTTGGTGTAATAAATAAATCTTTGGCCGGATTCACGCTGGCATATAAAGATACCTTATGAGCTGGAAAACCGAGCAGCAAATCTTTTTCGTTGGGAATAGTGTATTCGTCAACCTTGTTGTCGGCTGCTTCGTACCATGAATAAGTCAGCCCGACATCGTAAATATCCTTCTTGTAGTTGGCAGCCAGTTCGATACCACGACTGCCCGTCCGCTTAAAATTCGTGTAGTTACTCGACCCACTATAAGAATAGACAATCGGATCCTGCACTTCCACGTCAAAGGCATTGGCGGTTACGGATAAACTGTCCGAAACCTTTGCGCCCACCTCCAACTCGTAAATAGTGGTGTGCTCCGGCTTTATGTCCTCATTATATCCGATATTCATAACACTCGCAGCCCTGTATGACTGACTGTAAAGCAGCTTGACATGATAGTTGCCGAAAACGTTTGTCAAAGCGAATCGTGGGACAAGTTTATACCCACAGTAGCTGTGTTCAACATATCTTGCTCCCATGGTCAGGTTACCGAAAGGGGTCTTAAAGAATCCTTCTCCGTACAAAGCGCTATTATCGTACGAAACTTTGTCGATATATCCGACACCTGTTTCGTCCTTGCCCTTTATCTCGTCATAAGCTCCACCAATAACGATATTGTGTCCGCCATCAAGGTCCCAGGACAGATAAA
>Ga0180301_10000865_pt1 | contig 23919 bp, 29 predicted proteins | sample GuaBasSediGuay16_FD_121797 | JGI IMG/M metagenome (GOLD analysis project Ga0180301, IMG submission 121797) | Subseafloor sediment microbial communities from Guaymas Basin, Gulf of California, Mexico - Guay16, Core 4569-2, 12-15 cm | ecosystem: Environmental > Aquatic > Marine > Hydrothermal...
AAGCAATACAGATAAGGAACGAAACGTTGATATCGTTAGGAAAAATCATTGTGGAAGAGAATGTGGAGTTTTTCCTTGGGAAAAAGGACTATCCTAGAAGGTTAGAGGAGAAATTCATAGCATCGAAGATGGGTAGAAATCCCTCCACTGTAAGTAGAGCTGTGAAGAACAAGTACGTATCGTCTCCAAGAGGTGTACTCAAAATGGAGATATTTGTTGGAAAAGGAAGTATACACCCCGAGGTATTAATGGGGTTGATAAAGAAAGTGATCGAAGAAAATGGAATAATTCCGGATAAGGAGATCGCAAACATAATAAACAAAAATATCCTTGGAATACCCGCTTCAAGGAGGAGAAGAAGTTGACCTGTCTATTTTTAAACGGCATCTACGAGGACAAAGAGTTTTACAGAAAAGCAATGGTGGAGTGTGATCATCTGATAGCAGTGGATGGAGGCGCAGATTTCCTGAAAGATTTAGAGATATTACCTGATATCTTTGTGGGAGATATGGATTCTGTGAGTGAAGAAACCGTTAGATGGTTGAAAGAAAAAAAGGTTCCCATGAGGGTATATCCTCAGGAGAAAGATGAAACGGATTTGGAATTAGCTTTGCTCATGGTTAAAGATTTTCCTGTGAAAATCTTCGGCTGGAATGGGGAAAGAGTGGATATGATACTAGCACTTTTATATCTAATGAGCAGGTTCAAGGAAGTCTATGCTGTTTCATCAGAACTTGAGATCGGTTATGTTGAAGGGGAAAAGACACTTGAGGCTATACCAGGTGAAACGTGGTCTATCTTACCTCTTGGAAGGGATGCTGAAAGAGTCTCTCTGAAAGGTTTTGAATACGAGATATACAAAAGGGATATGAAAATTATAAAACCGTATGGTGTCAGCAACGTGGCAAGATCCAATAGGGTTAGAATATCCGTTGAGAAAGGGGGAGTGATCTATTTCAGATGGAAAAGAAAACCGTTGTGATACTAGGCGCAACAGGTTCTATAGGTTCTCAAGCCCTAGAGGTTCTGAAAAGATTGAAAGATTACGAGCTGATAGGTTTTTCTTTTCACAGGAATGTGAAAAAAGCACAAGCTGTGTTAAGAGAGTTTAAGGTTAAAGCGATTCTTGTAACAGGAGACATAGCCTTTGACACTGAGGATACAATAGTCTGTCGGAGTATCGAAGATTTCTTCGAGAAGCTCTCTCCAGATATAACTTTGATAGCTGTTCCGGGATTTGCCGGTCTTGAGATGACTCTCAAGGCAATCGAAAACTCAAAGAGAGTGGCTCTTGCAAACAAGGAATCCCTTGTATGTGGGGGATTTCTCATAAAAAAAGCTTTGGAGCGCCATGGTACAGAGCTTGTACCTGTGGATAGTGAACACAGCGCCATATTTCAGATATTAGATAAAAATGTGCGTAAGGTGGTCTTAACGGCATCTGGAGGGGCACTGAGGGACTGGAAATTGGAAGATATCGAGAAAGCAAGGGTAGAAGACGTTCTGAAACATCCGGTTTGGAATATGGGGAAAAAAATAACAGTTGATTCTGCCACTATGGTCAACAAAGCTTTCGAGATACTGGAGGCTATGGAGTTATTCGAACTGGACTTTTCGAGTATAGATGTTAAGATACACAAGGAGGGTCTTGTGCACGGTATGGTGTACTTCAAAGATGGGACGGTAAAGATGCTCATATCTAATCCCGACATGAGGATACCTATAGCTTACTCTTTGACGTATCCTGAAAGAATAATCGAATTTCCGCCTCCAAACATCACGAATCTGAATCTTCTTTTCGAAGATCCCGATCCTGCAAGATATCCCTCGTTTTTCCTCGTGAAAAAGATTTATAGTTCTTATGCAAAGAGGACAGCTTATAACGCTGCTGACGAAGAAGCTGTAGAAGCTTTTTTGAAAGGGAAGATAAAGTTCGTTCATATATCTAGAATCTTAGAAGAAGTCGTGGAGAGCATAGAAGGTGAACCGAAGGATCTAGAGGATCTGAAAGAAATCCATGAGGAATCGAAAAGTATGGCCAGGAAGGTGATAGATTGTTTATCCTCTACTTCATCTTGATATTCACTGGCATAATTAGCGTTCATGAGCTGGGACACTATCTCTTCGCGAAGCTTTTCGGTGTGAAAGTACTCGAATTTGCCTTTGGTTTCGGTCCTAAAATTTTTGCTATAAAAGGAAAAGAGACCACTTTTAGGTTTAACCTCATACCTTTTGGAGGTTATGTAAAGCTCCTCGGTGAAGAGGAAGGTGTGGTAGTGGAAGAAGAAGATGTAGGTAGAAGATATTATGACAAACCGGCTTTTCAAAGGCTTCTGATATCGTTTGCTGGGCCTCTTTTCTCTATATTGGCTGGGTATTTCCTTTTTATAGTGATCGTAGGAATTTGGGGTGTACCAGTCGTTGGTATAGGGTCTGTAGAGAGTAAAAGTCCTGCAGAAAAAGCAGGACTTCTACCAGGAGACGTGATTTTGAAGATAAATGGTAAGAATGTGTACGATACGATGATCGTCTCTCAAGAGATAAGGAAAGGAAAAGAAGTTACATTCACCATCTTAAGAGACGGTAAAAAGATCGATTTGAGAGTGACACCGCGTCTCGTTGATGAAGAATACGAGATAACTCTTGTCAGCGCTTCTGGAACACCTTCCAAGGTTTTGATGAATGTATCTGGAAGGGATATCTCACCGAGTGTCCTGGAGGAATTCAAAGGAGAGTTTGTAACCCTGAACTTTGACAAAGGAAAAGTCAGCGGTGTTTTGAAAACCTACTACTATACACCAAAAAGATATATGATAGGAATAGTTTTTGCAGGTCTTTCTAGAGAATTCGAGAAGGATTTTGAGGAGTTCAGAGAAGGCGATGTGATCCTTTCGATAGGGAATCAGAATGTGAAAGGCTGGCTTGACCTTGTGAGGATCTATCAACTCATAAATGCGGGAAAGGGAAGTATGATCATTCAGCTTAGGGGAAAAGAAGTGGAATGGTGGGGAAGAGGATTTCCAAGGATCGTTCCAGTCACGATCGAAAGGAAAGGAGAAATTCTGAAGTTAAGCGTCTCGACAAGTGTATTAAAAAGCATATTGGAGATACCAGGGATACTAAAGATGGAAGCTAAAAAGATGAAACCAAGGGGATGGGATATCGTGACAACAGCTGTTTCAAGATGTAACTACATACTCGTAACTTCATGGAAATCTTTAGGCAGGATTTTCAGTGGCCTCAGAAGTGGCGAGATCGTTGGGCCAGTTGGCATAGTGGGTATCGTGGGTGAAGCAACGAAAGCTGGGTTAGAAGCCGTTCTTTCCATAGTGGCCATAATCACCATGAGTCTTGGTATATTCAACTTACTTCCATTACCTGCTTTGGATGGAGGGAAAATCGTTTTCTCGATCATAGAGATCATAACGAGGAAAAAGGTGAATCCCGCTCTTGAGAATCTCATACATTTCATAGGTTTCATATTCCTCATGATTCTGATGATATACATAACCATGATGGATATAGGAAGGTTGATCGGAAGATGAGTAAACTCGTGATGATTGGAAATGTTCCCCTTGGAGGAGGAAATCCCATAGTTATACAATCCATGACGACCACGAAAACCAGTAAGGTGGATGAAACGGTCGCTCAAATAGAAGCACTCATTCATGAAGGTTGTGAAATGGTGAGGGTAGCGATATTAGATGAAGAGGATGCGAGGGCTATAGGTGAGATAAAGAGGAGGGTGAGAATTCCTGTAATTGCAGATATACAATATGATCACAGGCTAGCGATTCTTTCCATAAAAAATGGTATCGATAAGGTTAGGATAAATCCAGGGAACATCGGTTCAAAGGAGAAAATCAAGGAACTTGTAAGAGCTGCAAAAGATTACGGTGTACCAATAAGGGTGGGGGCAAACACAGGCTCTCTAAAGTATAGAGATCGTTATCCTGAAAGATGGATCGCCCTTGCAGAGTCAGCCCTGGAAGAAGTTAGGATTTTGGAGGAGTTGGAATTCACAGACATTGTGATCTCAGCTAAAAGCTCGGATGTTATGGAAACGATAAAGGCAAATGAGTATATCCATGAGAGGGTTGACTATCCGATACATCTTGGTGTCACAGAAGCCGGCATTTACGAAACTTCTATCGTGAAATCTTCCATAGCGATTGGACACCTTATCTTGAAAGGTATAGGAGACACTTTAAGAGTTTCGATAGCTGGAGATCCTGTTAAAGAGGTAAGAGTGGCTAGAAAGATGTTGATCGCCCTGGGAAAGAGAAAAGGAGTGGAAGTTATAGCATGCCCTGGGTGTTCTAGAGCAGAAATAGATGTCGAAAAACTGGCGACGTTCGTTGAAAACGCCATAGGTAACTTGAAAATCGATCTTAAAGTAGCTGTCATGGGATGTGTTGTGAACGGGATAGGAGAAGGAAAAGATGCTGATATTGGAGTTGCAGGGGTCAGAGATGGTGCTGTCATATTCAAAGGAGGTAGAATAATCGAGAGAGTGAGATTGGAAGATTTGAATAAGCGGTTGAAGGAGCTAATAATGGAGTTAAAGGAGGCAAAAACATGATAATAAAAAGGTGGATGAGTAAGGATTTTCCAAAGGTGAAACCTTCATGCACTGTGAGAGAGTGTTTATCCAAGATGAGGTTATATCATACAGATATCTGTGTAGTAGCTGATGATGACGACAAATTCCTTGGTCTTGTGAACAAAGTTTCCCTTTCTCAGATGAATCTGGAGGATCCTATAGAGGAGGCTATCACCTTCCCTGATTTTTACGTGAGAGAGAACGATAGTGTTGAAGAAGCTTTACTCATGTTCCTTGAAAATCAAGAACCCTTCCTTCCAGTTGTGGATGAGAACATGAAATTGACAGGTGTCATAACTCTTCAAGATTTCCTGGAGTCCATGCTTGAGGTAACAGCAATGGATGAACCAGGCTCTAAAATATCCTTGCTTCTTCCCGATGTTCCAGGATCTTTAAAAAAAGTTGTGAACGTCCTTGCTGATAACAACATGAATATACTCTCTGTCATAACGATAAAAGAGGGGGAAGGTAAAAGGAGAGTTGTGATAAAAGTGGATAGTAGGAACGCTGAAGATGTAGCGAAAGTTCTGGAAATGTATGAAATACCTTATGATTATGTAGTTGAAGAGGAAGGGTTCTGAAAGTGGAAGCAATTATACTTGGAATAATACAAGGACTCACAGAATTCTTGCCCATATCGAGCTCTGGGCATATCGTTTTGGTAGATAGCATTTTGAAAGGTAATTACGCTGATGTTTCTTTCATAGGATTTCTTCACCTTGGTACTTTCTTTGCTGTCCTGATTTTTTCGATTGAAGCTATAAGATTTTCCTTCAAAAATCCGAAGGTGATATTGAATTTGATAATATCCACTATACCAGCTGTGGTGGTTGGATTTTCTCTAAAGGAAAAAATCGGTAGTTTGGAAAAATTCTTACCTTTGTTCTTTCTCGTTACAACCTTTTTCCTGGCACTCACTAGAATGAAGGATGGAAAAAAGAAAATGAACGATATGAGGTTATGTGATGCACTGATCATAGGCCTTGCCCAAGCTTTGGCAATATTTCCTGGTGTATCACGAAGTGGGATCACTATCTCGACGGCTATCCTCCTGGGGATTTCAAAAGATGATGCTCTCAAATATTCATTTCTCATGTCTCTTCCCGTCATTTTAGGAGCGGGAATTCTTTCCCTCACGACCGTGAAATTTGAATACTCTATCCCCGCTTTCACAACATCGGTTGTTTTTGGTGTGATATCTTTAGTGTTCCTGGTGAGGACGGTTAAAAAAGGGAAATTATTGGCTTTTTCTTATTACACCCTGTTTGCCTCTATGGTATCGTTCCTCATAGGAGGGAAGTAACCATGGAATTGGAAATCCTCGTTGTTGGGGGAAGTCTGAACGTTCCAGGAAGAGCAAACGCTCCTTTTTCTACAACTCTTTTACTTAGAGGTGATGAAAGAATTATACTCGTCGATCCTGGAAGCTTCGTAACAACACCTATCCTTGAGGAAGAACTCACGAAGAGAAAGATATCCCCGGAAGATGTGACCGATATCATCCTAACACATGTTCACTTGGATCACATATACAATACCATATTCTTCGAAAATGCCACTATACACCTTCATGAAAGCTATAAGACTAAAGACTACGAAAAATTTGGCCCTCTCATCGGAAAATTGTATAAATCCGTCATAGAATCCTGGAAGGATCAAAATTTCATAGATGATGGTGAAATACTTTTCAATAGCATCTATGTCTACCACACACCTTGGCATGCTAGAGAACACTTGTCATTCGTCATAGAGAGTACCAATATGGGAAAGGTATTTTTCCCAGGAGACATCTGTTATACGCGTTTAGACTACTATGATATAATCAAAAGTAATCGTGAAGGGAAATCCGCTGAATTTGTAAAAGAGAAAGCGAAAGAGTGTGACACGATAATATTCACCCATGACCTACCACTCAATCTGCGCTGAACAGGAGGTGTTCCTGCCGTGAAAGTCGCGTTCGTATCTTATGAAGTTTTCCCCTTCGCAAAAGTGGGGGGGCTTGCTGATGTAGCTGGTGCTCTTCCCAAGGTTTTAAGAAAAAAAGGAGTGGATGTTTATGTTTTCATGCCCAAGCATAAGATTGTAGAGAGTAACTCTAAAAAGTATGGATATAGGGTGTCGAAAGTTGAAGAGAATATAAATCTTCCCGTGTTGAAGACCTCTGAAAAGTTCTCCATCTTCCGATCCAGTATTCCTAGTTCCGATGTGCCAGTTTACATGATTGCGAATGATTACTATTTCTCAGCAGAGGAGGTTTATAAAGGACCCGATTTGGCAGAGCAAGCGATATTTTTCTCTAATGCGGTTCTTGAAGCTCTGAAAAAGCTGAATCTTCGGCCTGATATAATCCATGTCAACGATTGGCAAACATCCTTGATACCTGTCTATTTGAAAACTGTCTACAGAGAGGATCCGTTCTTCTCAAGGACAGCTCTTGTTCTGACAATTCACAATTTGGGATATCAGGGAATATATGACCCGAAATATATGGATTTTGCAGGCCTTCCAGGATATCTCTTCAATATAGATGGACTCGAGTTTTATGGTCAGATAAACTTCCTCAAAGGTGGTATCATGTTCTGTGATGTTATAAACACCGTGAGCCCAACCTACGCTGAAGAGATCCAGACTGAGGAGTATGGAGAGAAATTAGAAGGAGTTTTGAAAGCAAGATCCAGAGATCTGTACGGTATACTGAACGGGATCGATTACGAACTGTACAATCCTGCAACTGATGAAAGGATATATGTGAATTACGACATAGAATCATTAGAGAAAAAGTGGGAAAATAAGGTAAAGCTTCAGGAGGAATTGAAGCTTCCTGTGAGAAAGGATGTAGCCGTTATAGGTATGGTAACAAGACTTGTAGACCAGAAAGGACTAGATATATTGGCAGATATATTTGAGTATCTGACTTTGATGGATGTTCAGTTTGTTCTTCTGGGAACAGGAGATTCCAAATACGAAAAGCTATTCAAAGAATTTGCTAAGAGATATCCTAAGAAAGTTTCCGCGAACATAAGGTTTGATACCACTCTAGCTCAGAGAATCTACGCTGGTGTGGATATGTTCCTTATGCCGAGTAAGTACGAGCCCTGTGGGCTCGGTCAGATGATCAGTATGAGGTATGGAACAGTTCCTGTGGTTCGATACACAGGAGGACTGAGGGACAGTGTGAAAGAATACGATCCGGACAGAAAGGAAGGTACTGGATTTGGATTTGAGGAGTACGATTCCGCCTACCTTTTAAAAGCGCTAGTAAAAGCTGTTCATTTCTATTACAGAGAAAAGGAGCACTGGCTTCAGCTAATAAAAAATTGCATGAGTTCGGATTTTTCATGGGAGAGATCTGCCAGTGAATACATAAAGCTCTATCAAGAGGCTCTTTCAAAGCGGGTTTCTGGTTAAGGAGGGAACGATATGCCTGAATTCAGAAAAGATCCCGTTGTGAAAAGATGGGTCATAATCGCAACGGAAAGAGCAAAAAGACCCCATGACTTCGCGAGGGTCAAAGAAGAGGTGAAAACAACTTTTTGTCCTTTTGACTATGGCAACGAGCATATAACGCCCCCTGAGATCTTTGCCTTCAGACCCCCTGACACGGAACCAAATACTCCAGGATGGTGGGTAAGGGTTGTTCCCAACAAATTTCCGGCAGTGGATCCGCATCTTGAACCTGAAAGATACGGTCATGGAATGTACGACGCCATGACAGGTTTCGGATATCATGATGTGATTGTAGAAACTCCTGATCATAACACAAATTTGGCTCTAATGGATATCAAACAGGTGGAAGAGGTCATATGGGCCTACAAAATGAGGTTCAATCAGTTGGTCAAGGACGAGAACATAAAATACATTTTGATATTTAAAAACCATGGTAAAGAAGCTGGCGCATCTCTTCAACATCCTCATAGTCAATTGATAGCTATTCCTATAGTTCCAAAAAGGGTTCAAGAAGAGTTGAACGGTGCGAGGGAATATTATTCTTACAAGGAAAGGTGTGTTTTTTGTGATATCATCCATCAGGAAAAATTTGAGGGTAAAAGAATCGTTGAAGAAAACGATAAGTTCATAGCAATAGAACCATTCGCAGCGAGGTTTCCATTTGAAACGTGGATTCTGCCAAAAAGACACTCTCATAACTTCGGTGACATAGAAGAAGATGAATTAAAACTTTTTGCAAGAATTTTGAAAAACGTCCTATACAGAATATACGTTGCTCTTGACAATCCTCCTTACAACTTCGTTCTTCACACCGCACCAACTTATGGGGAGGGAAAAGTTTATTATCACTGGCATCTTGAGATATTTCCAAGACTCACAAAAGTTGCAGGTTTTGAATGGGGTTCAGGATTTTACATAAATCCTACTCCTCCTGAAGATGCTGCGAAATTCCTGAGAGAGGTAAAAATAGAGTGATTTGTGATAAAATTTCTGAAAGATAATCCAAATAAAAATAATACTCAGAATGAGGAGGAATGGTAGAATGGAGGTTCTGAAAGTTAGTTCGAATTCCAATCCCAACAAAGTAGCAGGAGCTATAGCAGGTGCCCTTTCAAAAGCTGATAGAGTGGAAATACAAGCCATAGGAGCAGGTGCTGTAAATCAAGCTGTCAAAGCTATAGCTGTTGCAAGGAGGTTTTTGGCAGAATCAGGGAGGGATCTTTACGTTGTACCAGGTTTCATTGAAATACTTATAGGAAACGAAGCAAGAACTGGAATTTCCTTTAAGGTATTCATAGAGGAGAACAGTAAGAGAGAATGATGAAATGGACATTGTTCAAGAGATTGTGGAGGCGTGTAAGGAGGATCCACGTATAAGAAAGATCGTGGAAGAAGTAGCGTCCATGAGTGAAGAAGAAAGGGAAATCTTTAGAAAGAAGGTGAAAGCCTATTTCTTGAGTAGAACATCTCCAGAAGATGTAGAGGCCTACAAATTCTTCAAATTTATACTGGATGAAACCATTTTAAAGCAAGTTCTAGATAAATTGAGGTGATACGATTGATTTTCATCAGAAAACCCATTAAGTACTATTACCATTATCCAGCTGTTGTTACTGTGGTTGTAACCAAAGCTGAGGATCGAGTTAACCTCATGAGTGTTGTTTGGCACACTCAACTTTCTTCCGACCCCCCATTGTATGGGATCCTGATATCTCCAAAAAGATTTACACATAAGCTCTTAAAGGAATCTAAGGAATTCACTCTGAACTTCTTGGAGTATGAAGACTACGAGATAGCGGCTTTTGTTGGAAGAAGCAGTGGGCGCAATGTAGATAAAGTCTCCGCTTTTGATATAGAGCTTTCAGAAGGAAGGCTTGTAGATGTTCCAATAATCTCGAGAGCTTATGCTGCTTACGAATGTGAAACTGTGGATATCAGAGATTATGGTGATCACACACTTTTTGTTGGGAGGATTCTAGGAGTTCACTACAGAGAAGATGCTTTTGAAAACCATTTACCAAAGGTGAACACGCTCCTATATCTTGGTTCTGATACTTATACAACGGTTGACACACAAGAGAGAGTGAAATATGGGAAAGAAGAGGTGGAGAGGTTTTTAAAAGAATGGCTCGGAAAAAATGAATACCATCCCTAAAACCTCATGAAACATGCTGGCGAAAGCGATGAGAGCACTCATACTTGGAAGAAACTTGTAAATGATTGGTTTGTCAGGATCTAATGGGTAATCGCTTTCAATGACATGAATTTGTCCATCAAAAAACCTTCTGAAAGCAACATAACACCTTTTCATATGGGTATAGGATGTTACTATCAGAATGCTTTTGATACCCATTCTCTTTAGTATGCGAGAGACATTTTTCGCATTTTCCAGGGTGTTTTTAGACTCGTTCTCCACAATTATTTCACTATCTGGAACGCCCATTCCAACCAGGTAATTTTTCATAAGCTCGGCCTCTGTTTCTTCCCCATCAGATTTTCCACCAGATACCACTATCTTCCTTCTAGATTCCTTCCATACCATATAGGCCTTCATCAATCTAGAATATGAAGCTTGTGATAAAAGGTTTCCAGATTTTCCGCCACCTGGAACAACGATCACTTCGAAGTCTCCTGAACATTCCTTTACATCAAAAAATTTCAACGCTGAGGAAGCTACGAATTCACACGATAGAATGTAAATCACTACTGCCAGGAAAAGATAGTGTTTCCTCTTCTTGAGTATGAAAAGTAGAAGAAAAATCGTGAAAAAGATTCCAGGTATTTCGATGAAAGAAGCTATTATTTTGTAAATCATTTCAATCCCTCACAGGTATCATTTTGTACATTCCTTTGAGTTTTACCAGGAGTATATCCACTTTTAAGTTCCGCCCTCTCTTCTTCAGCAAAATCATTAGGTCCTTTTTTGATATAGATATCCTCTCGACGTGTCCTATTGGAACACCTTTGTAGTAACCTACGAATTCGAAATGCTTCAAGTTTTCTTTGTAATCACTTAAAAATTCCGCGAGAGCCTCTAGTACCTTATTTTTATCGATTTTCTTCTCTCTTTTTATTCTCATGAGCCTTATATGATACATGTCATTTCCTGGGTAGACCCTTGTTTTGTAACTTATGCCCTCATTCACTTTTGATCGAAACGTCGGATTTCTCGATATCACAACTGTCTGGAAATAGGTGTTAAATGCTCTCACAGAATCTCTCAGATCATAAAGCGTTACATCACGACATGAGCAGGTGTTTCTGATGAGATCGCCTTCTCTGACACGAACTTTCGTTTTATTTCCCAAATCATGAAGTACCGCATTAGGACTCATAAAAACTTGATTCACACGAACGAAAACCTTTTCTGAATGAACACCTATACTCTTTTTTCCCACAAAAAATCCTTTAACCACAGCTGAGGTATGAAAAGAAACTGAATGAGTTCTTATGCCCTTAAATTCCATGAACAAGGTCTTGAAAAATTCCTTTATGTACCTGAGCATACATACCTCAAGGCTCTATCGAGCCTCTCGAAAGGTTCCATGATGTCTAATTCCTCAGATAGCTCTTTTACTTTTTCAAGAATTTCTTGGGAAAGTTTCTCCTTCGAGACTATCCTGATAGCTCTCCCTTGGAATGGTACGAGATACTCCCCTTCACTAACTTCTCTTACGCTTTCTACACGTTCTGTGCTCTCAGACACGAGTAAAACCCTTTTGTCCATTTCTATAAGATCCGGATGATCAGTTAATATGATGGGAGGGTTGTTTTCCAACTTGTTGAGGAGAGAAGCAGCGATTATGTCAGCGTGAAGGTAAGTCTCTAGAGAGCTCCCATAGAGTATCTTTTGAAGCTCTGTCGGAACCAAAGGATCTGTGTATTTGAACTCGATTGGTATTCCTCTTTTGTCCACTACAAGGATTCCTCCAACATGTTTTCCTTCGATCTTTTTCACCGAAAGATATCCAATCACAATCTCACGTCCATAAGGAGCCCTTTCTTCTCCTCTTCTATCTCGACATATCTTCTTTTTCCTTCTCCCTTTCTTCTATACGCAAGGTATGGATTCCTACCACCTTTTTCTGTGCTGGTCCTGACACTTTTTTCTTCTGCTGCTTGATTCGGGTTCACTGCTCTCTCCTGTTGGTAAGCCCTTTGAATCATTTCGTGAGATGAGATCTGTTGAGCAACCAATTGCTGGTTAATTTGAAAATTTGCCTGATTTGCAACATCAACACCTCTTACAAAAACAGTCTGAAGATCTACAGGTCTCACCATACTCACACCAGCCCTTCAAGTTTTTTCCGTAGTTTCACAAATATAGTTGATAAAATCTGAGACACTCTGGACTCACTTATATCCAAGATCTTTCCTATTTCCTTTAAAGATAAATCGTGCTCGAATCTGAGTGAAAGGATGATTCTCTCCCTTTCACTCAGTTCATTTATTGCTTTTCTGAGATATTCAAAGAGCATCTCGCGATAAACTTGTTTTGCCGGATCATCACTGTCAGGTGCTTCTATACCCATGTCTTCGGATAGATACTCATCTAACATGAGAAACTGTTTCCTGACCATTTCATTCCTTATCCTTTGAACTTCCTTCAAATCGATTCCTGTAGCCTTGGAGATTTCCTCATCACTCGGTATATGACCATCTGCGGAAAGCTCATAGATTTTTTGTTCCACAATTTTCATACTCCTTCTAAGATTTCTGGGCATCCAGTCCATCTTCCTTAGGTAATCATACATAGCTCCTTTTATTCGCTTTAAAACAAACGTTTTCAAGCTAGCTCTTTTGGGATCGTACTTTTCGAGAGAAGATATGAGAGCTAAAACACCTTCTTGAATCAAATCATCCACTTCGACGTTAGGAGGCAGATGATTTGAAAGGTCCATCGCTATTCTCTTTATCATCGGAAGCATTTCTTTTATAATAAGCTCTTTATTGATATATTTCATATTTCCCGTATTTCCAATCGCTCTCCTCCACCTACCTTTCTTACCAGAAGTTTCCCTGTTTCCAGATCGTACTCTATGCTTCTTGCCTTATTTCCCCCCGTATCTTCTGCTATTAGTTTTATACCGTGTTTCCTGAGATTAGCTTTCACCGCCTCAACATTCTTAGTTCCTATATTTAAACTCTTTCCTTCGAACATCGCAGCTCCTCCTGCTATTTTGGCTTCCATTCTTGATTTAACTGCCCCCATTTTTTCAAGATCTTCAACAAGCTTTGCTATGCCAGTATCTGCGTACTTTCCAGGATTTGGAACGTTTTTTCCTCCACTATCTGGGAGCATAACATGAACCATCCCTCCAACCTTAGCGGTCGGGTCTCTAACACACACTCCCACACAAGAACCGAGTCCTAAAGTGACGAGAATTGCAGGATTTCTTTCCACAGCATATTCTCCTATACCTATTATTACCTTTTTCTTCATTTCACACCCATCCTTTCGAAAATTTTACTGAGATAACCTGGTTTTGGAATTAAGAACATGTAAGCCTCTATGGGTTCCTCTTGGTGTATCTTGAGATTCGTTTCTATAAATATTATCCTATCTTCTTCAAAAGCCACTCCTAAAGAGATCTCAGATATAATGGCACTCACCATGTCGACAGTTATATCAGGAGGTATCGTATCGAGATGAAATCCCATGAAATCGGCCAATGCTGAAACATAGGTTCCACACATTATGTTTCCAATTTCTCTTAAGGCAGAACGCGCCATTTCATCCAGCTTTGTGATATCTTCTGGCTCCACTCCGAGCAAAGCCTTCAGAATAATTTTTGAAGCCTTGGAATCCAATATAAGCAATAGATCTCCTTCGATGTCTCCCCTTATTCCCATCCGAACACCTGTAACAATGGATTCAGGTTCTGGCAGAACAAAAGGTATTTTCGAAATTTCCAGAAGTTTAACATTTGGGACCGTTATTTCCACTTTTCTATCCAACATCGTGGAAATGGCTGTTGCTGCATTTCCAGCACCAATGTTTCCAATTTCCTTCAGAAGATCACTTTGAGAGCTTGAAAGTTCTTTCATTCTTCAACCTCCTTCCTTCTCGATTTTAACTCTTGCTCGAATGTGAAAACCACTAGTTTTCTCTCAAGCTTTGGATCCACGTTGAGAAACATTACGCCATACATGTAATCTCCTTGAGGAGTTTTTCTTACTTCTCTTACAACCTTTGATTTCATATCTTCAAGATACAGATCATCCTTCAACTTCAGGCTTATCAATATAACCTGTCCAACGACTAAAGGTTCAGAAACGATCATGAGAATCCCACCGGCGCTGAAGTCCTTCGTCAGAAATTTTTTTGGTGTATCATCCTCTGATAATTTATAAGTCCCTTCTAAGACAAGAGGAATCCTTTTGAATCTTCTCCTTTGAACCCTTCTAACCTTCTTCGGTGTCCAAACATACGTCACAAAAAACCCTTCTTCATCTTTTCCACTTGATATCACACTAGTTCTGAAAACATAGATAGCACCTTTATCAATCAACTTTACATAAGCTATCGATCCTTCTGGTAAGGGGATTAATCTTCCTTTATAACTTGGCATAGCAAGTTTCAAGACATCTTTTTCTGGAAAATAATCATAGACAGAGCTCTTATACGTTCCCTCGAGTTCCTCGGGTCTGACAACTTCAACAACAGCTGGCATACCCAATCTCACAGCATCTTTAAAGTTTTGATATTCTGCGTAGTAGTTTCCCTCTACCATTCCCTTATCCTCCTTAGAGTCTCCAAGTATTTACTCCTTATCTTACTCACCAATTCTTTCCATTGTTTTGATACTTTCAAAAGGTAGACACCGTATTCCTTCGGGTCGTGTTCTCCTCCCCTTTCCCAAACAACGATTCCCCTTGAACCATCGTTCAAAGCTATGATCGCTCCTTTATGATGAAAACTTCCTGCCAGCATTTTGAATCCGGTGTCCGATATGTCGAGAATCACACACTTTCTTCCCATCATATCACAAGGTATGAAACAAGGATACCTTCTGGATTTTCTTCGCTCGATAATTCTGACCTTTCCGTTAACTCTCGCCGTTATTTTATATATTCCACCACTTTCTTCCTCTATCTCTATCTTTTTCAAAGGTATCTCCAAAATGAATCCAGTAATATTCATCGAGATTTTGAAATCTTCTCCTGGTGGTTCATCGTTTGATATCAAATAGAAATTTTCTCCTTCCACGCCCAAGAATCTTGCCTTTAAGCGTTTCTTGCCGGATACAACACTGATTTTAATACCTTTGTTGAGCTTCATTATATCGAGGAGCGTCATTTAACCACTCCTATACCAAGGAGTGCTTTTATCTTATCAATGAGGGACACCTTGGGTCTGTAGTAAGATCTTAGAATCTTATCGGCGATTCCATATATTCCCAGAGACGGTTGTATTATCTTCCTCTTCAAGACGAAAGGTTCTTGACAGTCAACACTCTTTCTTACGAAGGGATCGTATTTTAACATATGAACGGATTTTACAGTGTAACCCACGAATTTCTCTATGACTGCTGTGAGTCTCTCTAAAGCTTTTCTACCATCTCTCATATCGTGCACCATGTTCATGACGATCATCAATTCGTTTGGTTCTATCCCCTTGATCATTATGAGTTTTATCAGCGTATACGTGTTAACCAAAGAAGTTGGTTCATTGGTTGTGACGACAAGTAAGAAATCGGATCTTCCATAGAACTCCTCGAGTTTCTCGTTGAAGCCTGGAGGAAAGTCTATTATGACAAAATCGTATTTTCTCAAAACATTAACGAACGCATCAAAGAATCTAGAACTGTTGCTCGATCCGAAGGTGATCAAATCCTCAACGTCCATACCACTACTTATGATATCAACGCCATAAGATGTTGAGTATATGATATCCTCTATCCTACCGTCTTTGCTGTGAAAAAAATCTCTCAGTGTTTTACTTGCTGTGATTCCAAACAATATCTCCACACTGCCAAAACCTATATCTGCATCGAAAACGAGAACTTTCTTCCCCCTTTCCTTTAAAACCAAAGATAAGTTGACGGCTATTATAGATTTTCCAACGCCTCCTTTTCCACTCATCAGGCTTATAACTTGAGGACCATGTTTCCTCAGTCCCTCAGCCTGATCTTGCATATTTCAACACCTCGCTGACAACCATCCTGGAAACTTCATATGTGTTCGCTTCGAATATATCCTCTGGGACCCTTTGACCGTTCGTGATGTAAGATAACGGTATATTCGAGTAATAAGGTGCGTTTATAAGATGTCCTAGAGAATCGGTCTCATCGAGTTTCGTCAATATTAAGTGAGACGGAGAAACGATCGAAAATCTTTTGATCATATCCTTCAAATCTTCATATCTGTAATTCATGCTCAGAACGAGAAAAATGATATCTGGTTTTACAAGATCCACAAGGGCTTTGAGTTCTCCCATCTGGAGATCGTTCTTTTGACTTCTTCCAGCTGTGTCCATGAGTATGGCATCATAATCCACCATAGCCGAAAGCTCTATTGAAGCTTCTTTTGGGGTGTATGCTATTCTCATGGGAATATCCATTATCGTGGCATAAGTTTTCAATTGCTCTGCAGCTGCTATTCTGTACGTATCTAGTGTTAGTATGGCTATGTTCTTTTTCATCTCGATTTTTAATATGGCTGCTATCTTCGCTAGAGTCGTCGTTTTCCCAACACCAGTTGGTCCAACGAACAGGATCTTTCCTGAAAGCTCCGGGACATTTGCTTTGACGAAAGGAACGAGATAATCGGATAATTTTCTCAAAAGATCATCAGAGTTTGGATCTACATCTCCATATGTTATTCTCAAGTACTCTGCTATTTTACTGACAATTTCCGAGTCAACTTCTTGTTTTTCAAATCCTCTGATCACTTTCGATATTCCAGCAGGTAAGTTCTTGTTCTTCTCTACTATCAGCATGTTTTTTAAATCCTCTATCATCCTCTTCAATTCTTCAAATTCCCTTCCTTCCCTCTCTCTTCTATTTTTGACGAGTAGCTCTTGAAGCTTGTAGACGTTTCTATTTTCCTCTTTGACGATCTTTTTGTCCTCTTCGGCCATGGCGGTTACCTCTAAGAACGTCTTCGCACCAATTCCGAGGAATCCTCCCTTTTTCACTTTTCTCGTGCTCAATATTATGGCTTTGTCTCCCAACTCTCGCTTTATCATGTCCATAGCCTCTCTTATGTTAGTGACCACGTATTTTTTTATCTTCACAATCTCACCACACCTTCTATCTGAAGAATCACATCTTCTGGTATCTCATCGTATGATATGACTTGAACGTTAGGAAGAAATCTCGCTATGAATCTACTGAGGTATGGCCTTATGCCAGATGAACACACGATAACTGGAGAGAAACCCTTTTTCATGAGTTTTTCCAGTTCCTTCGAAATACTTTCCATCAAGTCTTTTGAAAATTCTGCGTTCAGAACGATTTCCCTCTCTTCCCCCACTTGTTTTACACTATCTGCAAGCCTTTTCTCAAGATCAGGATCTATGGATACAGCATGGACCTTATCATCATCTGCTTTCACTTGAGAAGCTATCTGCCTTTTGAGAGCTTTCCTTACCTGTTCAACCAGATAATCTATGTCCCTACTCTTTTCGCCATATTCAAGGAGTGTTTCGAAAATTAGAGGAAGATTTCTGATAGATACTCCTTCTCTCAACAGTCTCTGAAGAACCTTTCTCACTTCCGACTGTTTTAAAACAGTTGGTATGAGATCATCAACCAGTTTCGGAAACTTAGATTTGAGCCCTTCAAGAAGAAGGTCAAATTCTCGAGATCCTAAAAGCTCGTGGGCATGTCTTTTTAAAACTTCGGAAAGGTGTGTTGCAAAAACTGTTGGAGGATCTACAACGGTGTAACCTAGATTCATCGCTTCTTCTTTCCTCGTTTCTTCTATCCAGAAGGCTTCGAGCCCAAACGCTGGTTCTTTGGTTGGAATACCTGGTATCTTCTCCTTAGCCGTTCCCGGATTTATAGCAAGGAGCCTGTTCGGGACGAGCTCATACCTTGCAACTTCCGCTCCTCTTATTTTTATAACATACTCGTTGGGTTTGAGAAGAACACTGTCCCTAACCCTAATGGGTGAAACAACTATCCCTAACTCAAAAGCAAGTTGCTTCCTGACCATCGTGATTCTATCTAGAAGATCCCCACCTTGCGATGGATCTGCAAGGGGGATCAAACCATATCCTATCTCTACCTCAACGGTATCAGATTGGATAACCTCTGCAACCTCTTCCGGAGAAGTGAGAACGGGAGCTGTTGGAGGTGCTGGTGCTTCTGCTGGAGCCATAGCTTCTTTTGGAATAGCTCTTGAAGAATACCACGCAAGGAATATCAAGATCAGTCCAAGAAAGGTACTTATCAACGGTAGTGGTGTGAAAAGTCCTAAAAAGACAAGGACAGCTCCTGTGAGAACGATGACCCTGGTTTCCCTTGAAAGCTCCATCACAAGATCCTTTCCAAGGTTTTCCTTAGATGCAGCTCTTGATACGATTATCCCTGTAGCCGTCGATACAAGGAGTGCCGGAATTTGTGTAACAAGACCATCACCAACTGTCAATAGGGTATACTCTTGAGCAGCTTCTCCAAGCGTCATACCGTGTTTTATCACTCCTATAATGAGTCCTCCTATTATATTCACAAAGACAATTATTATGCTTGCGATCGCATCTCCTCTTACAAACTTGCTCGCTCCATCCATAGCACCGTAGAAATCCGCTTCTCTACGGATCTCTTCTCTTCTTCTTCTTGCCTCCTCCTCTGTTATCAATCCTGCGTTAAGATCCGCATCAACGCTCATCTGCTTTCCAGGCATTGCGTCCAATGTGAATCTTGCGGCAACCTCTGCGATTCTCTCCGCTCCCCTTGTTATAACTATGAACTGAATTATGACAAGTATAAGGAAGATTATCAGCCCGACGATGTAGTCTCCTCTAACAACAAATTGACCGAAGGTCCTTATGACTTTCCCCTGGAAATTTTTTCCTTCAAGGAGAATCAACCTCGTTGAGGCAACGTTAAGACTCAATCTGAAAAGAGTAACCACAAGAAGTATCGTAGGAAATGATGATAGTTCCAATGCATGCTTCACATACATGGTTGAAAAGAGGATGATCATGGACAGAGATATGTTGAGAAGCTGGAAAAAATCCAGCATTCTATCCGGTATAGGAATTATCATTAGCAGTATTAGAGAAACTATGAGGATCGCAACCACAATGTCGATATATTTCATCAGATCACCCCTTCAGTGAGTACACATAAGCCAGAACTTCTGCCACTATTCTGTAAAGATTTGGGGGAATCTCCTCTCCTATTTCAACTTCTCTGTACAAGCGTCTTGCAAGTTCCGGGTTTCTAACTATAGGGACATCGTTTTCTCTTGCTATCTCGATGATCTTTTTTGCAATTTCATCAACACCTTTTGCAACGACTACGGGAGCGTTCATCTCATCCGGGTCGTATTTTAGAGCGACTGCGTAATGCTCCGGGTTGGTTATAACCACATCAGCTTGTGGAACCATCGCCATCATCCTTCTTCTCAAAATTTCAAGCATCATAGTTCTCTGTCTTCTCTTAACCAAAGGATGTCCTTCAACTTCTTTCATTTCCTCTTTCAATTCATACCTTGTCATCATTATGCTCTTTTCAAATTCCCACCTTTGATACATGTAATCGAAAATGGAAAGCACCAAAAGAGCAATACCACTTTTCAAGGCCAATTCATATATGAATTTCCATAGCAGTATGGACGATTCTGTAAGGCTCATATCAGGGTACAAAACCATCTCTCCCCACCTTTTCCTTATAACTGTGTAAGCGACGTATCCAACTATCACAACTTTCAAAACAGCTTTTAAAAGTTCCACTACAGATCTGAGCGAGAACATCCTTTTGAAGCCTTCAACAGGATTTATTCTGTTCAAATCCGGTTTCAAAGGCTTGAATGATATCAAAAACCTTGTTTGTAACGCTCCAATGAGGATACTTACGCTCATCCCCCCCACAAAGAGCATCAGTAATATCTTGGCTACTTCTCCAAATCCGCCAATGGCTTTCATGAAAGTTCCTTGGAAGTCTCCTATTTCCAGGTAAAGCATGTTCTTCATACCATCTATCAAACCAAAAGCAAGTTTTGAGCCAAGAAATCCCAGTATGACCACCATGAAGAGGAAAACAACTGCAAGATTCAGTTCCCTCGATACAGGGACCCTACCTTCCTCTCTGACTCTTCTCCTTTTTCTAGGAGTTGGCCTTTCGGTTCTATCTGGATCTGCAAAAAGCTGCAGGTCTATACTCCAAGAAGCTTCTCCAATGTTTCTGAAATCAAAACGCTCAATTTCGCAGCCATTTCTGCCCATACAGGTATCATCCCCAGGAAAAGGATGAAACCAACAAGAGTTTTCAGTGGAAGCCCCACCATAAACACGTTCATCTGGGGTATCAATCTTGAGACGATTCCCAGTGCGATCGTCGTGATTAACATGAATCCTATCATCGGGAGCCCTATCTTAAGGAGTATGTAGAAGAACTCCAAACTTTTGTTCAGGATGAATTCGAAAAAATTCCCTTTTATTTCCAAGAGGTTCACAGGGAACACTTTGAAAGAATCCGATATCCCTTGAAACAAAAGCAGGTGGCCATTCAAGATCACAAAGACGATGAGAACGATTATATACATGAACTCTCCTATTATCGGGGTCTCTTCCATAGTTGGATCCACCGTCGTTGCAACGGCAAACCCCATCTGTATACTGAAAACTCCACCACTTCCACCAAAAGCCGCAAGCGGCAGAAGAGCCAAAAAACCTATACCTAGCCCAACAATGAGGTTCAACAGAATATTCAGAGCGATCGCCATAACGGGTGTGGTCAGGGGTATTTCTCCTTGAACACTTGAAAGAAGTGTCCAACTGAGGAATAATGAAAGCCATATCTTAACCACCATGGGTATATACCAACCCGAGAAATAGGGTGCTATTACGATTAAACCAACCATTCTGGAGAGAATCATCATCCACACCAAGAACTTTCTCTCCAGAAATTCAAAGATATTTTCCATCCGCCCACCTCGTGCTGATTATACAACATGTGAACGATCCTTTAAATCCTTGTGATGGAAAAGGAGAACGCCACTGAGTATTGAGTTTTCGATATTCAATGAATCAGCAGGATTTCTATTCACACGATCTAACTTTCTCAATATGTTATCATCTTTTGTGAAACCACTCCACAGGATGGAGAAGATCATCATATTCTCATCAGGAGGGAGAAAAAATGAAAAACATCCCGAAAGAACTCGAAGGTAAGAAATTTTCCATTTTAGTCGGGATACCAAGTTATAACAACGCTGAGACTATATCGTATGTTGCTAAAACGGCTTCTGAAGGGATTGTGAAATTCTTCGGCGGAGATGGTCTAATAGTGAACTCAGATGGGAATTCAAACGACGGAACAAGGGATGTTTTTATGTCGACAGAAACTGAGATTGAAAAATACAGCTTCGTCTATGAAGGAATCTCCGGGAAGGGGAGCGCTATAAAAGCTATATTCGAAGTCGCTAAGATCGTTAATGCCGATGTTGTTGTTCTTTTGGACGCTGACCTGAGGAGTGTCCAACCTTGGTGGGTGGAAAGACTTGCAAGACCCATACTGGATGGAAGAGCTTCATACGTTGCTCCTTATTATTTGAGGCATAAATACGATGGAACGATAACGAACAACATATGCTATCCCTTAACTAGCGCGCTCTACGGTAAGAAAATTCGCCAACCCATAGGAGGAGATTTCGGAATATCGGGTGAATTGGTTAATATATACCTTTCAAAACCAGAGAGTGTTTGGGAAAGCGATGTTGCAAGGTTTGGTATAGACATATGGATGACAACGATAGCAGTAAACGAATCAAAAAATGGTGTTGTTCAAGCTGCTTTGGGTGCAAAGGTTCATGATGTCAAAGATCCTGGAAAACATCTGGGGCCCATGTTTGTTCAGGTGGTCAGTACGTTGTTTTCCTTGATGAACGAGTACCAAGATAGATGGATGACGGTAAAAGAAGTTTCAGAAATTGAGGTATACGGAGAGCAACCTTCCCAAGATGTCAAACCTATCGTTGTAGATCTTGAAAATCTCAAGAAAAAGGCTAAAGAAGGAATAAGGAAGTACAGAGAATTCATGAGCTCCTACATTGATGGTGAAATCCTCGATGAGATATCAAATCATGGAGTGGTAAACGTCGATGAATGGGTGAAATTGGTTTATGATAGTGCTGCCGCTTTCAGGAAGTATGGAAAGAGGGTCGTTGAAGCTATGATACCTTTGTACTTTGCAAGAGTTGCGGATTTCGTTGAGGAAACGAAAGACATGGATTCTGAGGAGGCAGAAAATGTCATAGAAAAACAGCTTGAAAAGTTTTTTGATATGAAAGGGTATTTAGCTAAAAAATGGCTTGAGAGATCGTGATATTCATCATCTGAAATTTAAGGCTAGAATTCAGACAATTATTTGAAATCGTTTCACTGGCCATTATGATTTAAAATTGCGGTTCACTATGGCTATACATTGAATGATGGGTCTTCCAAGAGCAATGAACTTGGATTAGAATAGTTAACAGATGATTCTCAAATACAACCGAAAGGGATGATCTTCTTGCCCAACCGATCAGAAGATTGGCTCAAACAAGCCCTCAGGGATCTAGAACATGCAGAAGAGTCGAAAAAATCAGGAAAGCACGAATGGGCCTGTTTTGCTTCTCATCAAGCGGCAGAAAAAGCTGTGAAAGCGCTTCACCTTTTCTTCGGTCAGGAAGCATGGGGTCATGTGATATCGAGATTGCTCAGAGATCTTCCAGAAAGTGTGAGTGTGCAAGATGACCTGATCGAAAAAGCAAAGATCTTAGACAACTTCTATATACCAAGTAGATACCCAAATTCTCATCCAGAAGGAGCTCCTTTCGAGCATTATGGTCCCATTCATAGTGAGGAGGCTATAAAATATGCCCGTGAGATCATTGAATTCGTCCGTTCTCAGATGGCCAAATCGAGAGGAAGTGATTAACGCTTTGAAAAAATGGATAAGTTCTATAGAAAAAAAGAACATCTTGAAGGTGGGATACTTCGGGTCCTATGCGAAAGGGAACTGGGGTGTTGGGAGTGACCTTGATGTTGTCATAATCGTTGAAAGATGTGATCTACCTTTTGAAAAAAGAGGTACGATGAGGGATTTTTCCGATATACCTGTACCTGTAGATGTTTTCGTTTATACAGAAAAAGAATGGAAACAAATGAAAGAAACTTTCAGAGATGTGAAATGGATGTATATATCTGAGCAAGAACAGTTGGATCGCTAGAGAATCTTCTAAAATTTGTATTTTGCCTTCCAAGAAGGCCATTTTCTGTTTTCTTCATAGATTATTCAATAACCATTGGATGAAATCGGATCTGAGGATGGGCACTCTATGTATCTCAACCACCACCATAAATTTTCCTGACAACTCTTCTAACTTCGTGAACATGTGACTCTTTCAATATCAAGATGCCTTCATCTCCTTCAACTACAATCACATCCTCAAGTCCAACGATCGCGATACGTTTTTTAACACCTTTTACAAAGACCTTTTCGCTATCGACGAGTATTAGATTATCCTTTTCAATTGAATACCCTTCAATCTCTCTCACAGATACCCAATTTCCAATATCAGACCACTCAAAGTCTCCTTTTACCATCATTATGTTGCAACTTTTCTCCAAAACCGCATAATCTATGCTTACTCCTTCTATATTCTCATAAACTTTTCTCAATTCTTTGATATTTCTTACATCCACATTTGCGAGC
>Ga0180301_10000866_pt1 | contig 23903 bp, 29 predicted proteins | sample GuaBasSediGuay16_FD_121797 | JGI IMG/M metagenome (GOLD analysis project Ga0180301, IMG submission 121797) | Subseafloor sediment microbial communities from Guaymas Basin, Gulf of California, Mexico - Guay16, Core 4569-2, 12-15 cm | ecosystem: Environmental > Aquatic > Marine > Hydrothermal...
ATAAAGAGGTTGGGGATAAATGTGGATGTGGTAAGACCTGTGGATGACCTTTCTAAATACAGAGCCGTCATCGCCCCGCTTATGTACATAGTGACAGAGGAGGCAGCAACAAATATAAGAAGGTATGTGGAGAAAGGAGGCACTTTCATCGCGGGTTTCAGATTCGGAACGAAGGACGAAAACAGCAACATGGTAAAGACCGTCCTTCCGGGAAAGTTAAGGGACCTTTTCGGTATAGCTATATACGCCTGGGATAACCTGAGGGAAAGGAGCGTGGAGGTAAAGGATAAGGAGGGTGAAAGCTATCAGGCCGACACCTTCGCCGACCTCATAACGCCGGAAGGAGCCGAGATCATAGCAAAATATAATAGCAGCTGGTATAGTCCTTATGCAGCAGCTACGGTAAGGAGCTTTGGAAAGGGAAAAGCCTATTATATAGGATGTGGCCTTTCCCAGGGTTTTTATGATAAACTTATGAGGAAAGTCCTGAAGGGCCTGGAGGTTGAGGAAATTAGATGTCCGGATGAGGTGGAGATAGCCATCCGGCAAAAAGAGGATAAAAAACTTATCTTTTTGATGAACTTTTCCGATAAGTCCTCAGAAGTCTCCTTGAGCAGGGAATATGTGGACCTCATCACAGAAAAGAAACTTTCCGGGAAAGTGGAGGTCGATCCCTTTGGGGTAATGCTCCTGATATAACTTAAAGATAAGGAGAATGAGATGGCTGTTAAAGTTGGCTTTATCGGTGCAGGAGGAATTGCCCGGTATCATGCGGAGCATCTGGCCAAAATAAAGGAGGCCAGAATTGTTGCCTTCTGCGACCTCTCAAAGGAGAGGGCAGAGAAGATGGCAAGGGAATTCGGGGCAGGCTCATATACGGATCATCGCCGGATGCTGGAGAAAGAAGAGCTGGATGCAGTCTATATCTGTATTCCTCCTTTTGCTCATCAGGATCAGGAAATTCTGGCGGCGGAGAAGGGAATAAATATCTTTGTGGAAAAACCCATCGCCCTCACCTTAAAGAAAGCTGAGCAAATAGAGGCAAAGGTTCTCGAAAACAAGGTAATAACATCCGTAGGATATCAGCAAAGATACTTAGATATAGCTGATCGTCTACGTCTTATCTTAAAGGGGAAGAGGGCGGGAGCGTTTTTCGGCTACTGGATGGGAACTATGCCTCTTGTCAGCTGGTGGAGAAGAAAAGAGGAGTCCGGCGGTCAAATAATAGAGCAGACCACTCATATCTTCGATATGGCCAGATATCTCTTCGGCGAGGTGGAGAAGGTCTTTGCAATATCCAGGACAGGACTGATGAGCGAGGTGAAAGACTATAATGTGGAAGATGCCTCCAGCGTTAGCCTTTACTTTAAGGATGGTCTGATCGGGACCATATCCTCAGCTTGTTTTCTGTCCTGTGGGTTTAAAGTAGGCATGGACATTTATCTTAAGGATATGGTAATAGAATACAGGTGGGGAAGGTCTCTTAAGATCATTGAGGAGAAGAGGACGGAAAAGGTTTTGGCAGGCAATGATCCAGGATTTCTGGAGGATCAGGTCTTCATAGAGGCGGTAAGGACCGCCGACCCTTCCGGGATCAGGTCCGATTACAGTGATGCGCTGAAGACATTGAAGCTCACCTTAGCCGCTGATGAGTCCTTGAGGACAGGAAAGGTGGTGAAGGTGTAGGAGAAATTATGATGTCCATTCCCAAACCCACACCCCAGCAATATGCTATAAGTTAAGGAACAAAGGTTCTCTCCTAAATTGAGAATCCTCATCATTTCTGTTATTCTCAAATCAAATGGGAATGTTTGTGTTCTTCCAGATTCTATCCCTACAGGAGCTTATCCTGAAAGAATATTCCTCCTACCTTATAGCTTATTTCCCCTCAAGTATCGTTTTCTTGAAGTATAGGAATTTATAAACATTTGTTTAATAAAGGGGGGAGCAGCGAAGCGTTGAGGGGGAAAGATAGGCTTTCGCCCATTCCTTCGGAATGACCCCCCTCAAGTGTCGTTTTTCTTGACATTAGAGGGGAATTTGCTATCGTAAAGGCAATCATAGAGGGTTGAGGGAAAATGCAACCACATATTTATACTGTGAACGAGGTCACTACCTACATAAAAAACTGTCTGGAAGAAGACGAAAAATTGCAGGACGTATGGGTAAAAGGAGAGATCTCGAATTTTAAGTCTCCCTCCCGACACCTTTACTTTTCTTTAAAGGACGAGGAGAGTCTTCTTTCCTGTATAATGTTTCAGGACAAAGCCAGTGGTCTAAAATTTACCCTTGAAAACGGTCTTGAGGTAATAGCTCGGGGAAACATTGGGGTCTACAAGCCTCAGGGAAAGTATCAACTTTACGTAGAGGAAATCTTTCCTGTAGGAAGAGGCTATCTTTACCTTGCCTTCGAGCAGTTAAAGAAGGAGCTGGGAAAAAAGGGATATTTTAGACCTGAGCACAAGCTTCCCCTTCCTTTTCTTCCCCAGAGAATAGGAGTGGTCACCTCTCCCGATGGGGCAGCCATTAGAGATATTCTTACCGTCTTGGATAGGCGATTTCCAAATCTTGAGATTATTCTTTCGCCTTGTCGAGTCCAGGGCGAAGAGGCGGCCGGGGAAATTGCCCAGGCAATTCGAAATTTGAACGAGTATGGCAAGGTGGACGTAATAATCGTAGGAAGGGGAGGGGGTTCCTTGGAGGACCTGTTTCCCTTTAACGAGAGGATAGTGGCAGATGCCATCTATGAGTCTCGTATCCCTATTATCTCTGCCGTAGGACATGAAATAGATGTGACCATTTCTGACTTTGTGGCAGATGAGAGAGCACCCACCCCTTCGGCAGCTGCCGAACGAGTGGTACCAAAAAAAGAGGATTTAATTGAGATATTGGAAAGCTACAGGAAAAAGCTATCTCATTTTATAACTGCTTATCTTCACTCACTTCGATTAACCCTGAAGAACATAAGATCCTCTTCTTCTCTCAAACAGCCTTATTTTAAGCTTCGTGACCTTAAGCAGGAGTTAGATGAACTTCGAAGGAGAATGAGTTCTTGTCTTATTCATAGAAGTCAACTGGAGAAAAATAAACTTTTTTCCTTAGCTCATGCCTTAAGACAGTCTTCCCCGAAAAAAAGGATAGACCTGAAAGGGGAGGAACTGGGACGAGAAAAGAAAAGGCTGGTGGATGTGATGGTGGAAAGCTTGAGGAAGAAAAAAGAGAAAATACTCTTCTGTAAAGAGAGGATGAGAAGTCTTTCTCCTTTGTCCATCTTAAAGAGAGGCTATAGCATTTGCTTTAGTTACCCGGAAGGGAAATTGATCAAGAGATCTGAGCAGCTAAAAAAGGGAGATAGGATAAAGGTAAAGTTGTATAAGGGAAGCGTTTATTCACGAGTTTATCAGATTCAGGAGGAAGAAGTTGAAGTTTGAAGAGGCTATGGAAAAATTGCAAAAAATTACTCAAGAGCTGGAGGGGGAAGACCTTCCCTTAGAGGAGGCCTTGCAGAAATTTGAGGAGGGAATGAAGTTGGTCAGCTTCTGCGAGAGAAAATTGGAGGAGGCAGAAAAGAAGATTCAGGTGTTGATAAGGGAGGAGAACACGCTCAAGTTAAAGGACTGGAAGGAAGAGAAGGAAGACGAATGTTGAAAGCTATCTGCCTTATCTTTTTTCAAAGACTTTTCCTGGCTGTCCTCTTAGCCTGGTGTCTTGCGCAGGGCCTCAAGCTCATAATTTCAGTTATCAAAGAAGGAAAGATGAAGTGGCGTCGTTTTCTGGAACCAGGAGGGATGCCTTCCTCACATGCTGCGGTAGTAGTAGCTTTGCTCGTTGGAGTGGGAATAAAGGAGGGTATAGAAACGACAGTCTTCATCATTACTTTGGTCTTCGCCTCGGTTACTATCTATGAAGCGATAGGGGTACGAAGAGAAGTAGGGGAACAGGCAAAGCTTTTAAATGAGATTCTTCAGAACCTTCCCTCTCAGCGTCTCCTAAGTTACAGATTAAAGGAGCAATTAGGTCATAAACCTGTCGAGGCATTGATAGGGGGAATCATAGGGTTATTTGCAGCCTTGTTGTTATTGTGATTATATAAGCCATGCAAGGAAGAAGCATATGATTAAAAGCATGGGAATTGTAGCAAATCAACAAAGAGAAGAGATTCTGGGTTATGCGGTTTCCTTAATTCAGTGGTTGGAAAAGAAAGGAATAAAGGCCTTTGTCATTAATTGGATGAAGGAGAAAATTAATCGTCCCGTATCAGCCGTAAGCAAGGAAGAGATGGGGAAAAAGGTAGATCTAATCATTAGCTTGGGAGGAGATGGAACTCTTTGTAGAGCAGCACGTGATTTTTCTCCCTATCGCATTCCTCTGTTAGGTATAAATATGGGAGGATTGGGTTTTCTCACGGAAATTCCCGCCTCTCAGGCTGAACAAGGGCTTATAAGGGTCATGGAGGGAAAATACAGGATAGAAAAACGTTTGATGCTCGAGGCGAATGTCCACAGAGGTGAGAGGAAAGTAAAGAGTTCTCTTGCTTTAAATGATGTAGTCATCACCAGAGGAGCTCTATCCCGTCTCATTAAACTTGAGACCTTTGTCTCGGGAGAATTTATCACCACTTACTCTGCTGATGGATTGATTATCTCCACTCCTACGGGCTCTACCGCTTACTCCCTTTCAGCTGGCGGTCCGATAGTGCACCCCAGTCTGGGAGTGATACTTCTTTCCCCCATTTGCGCTCACACCCTGGCTGTGAGGCCTTTAATCATCTCCCAGGATGACAGGGTGGAGATTTTCGTGGAGCATCCTTCAAGCAAGGTTATGCTTACCATAGATGGCCAGATAGGATTTGACCTTGAAGATAAAGATGTGGTAAGGGTCGAGAAGGCCTCCTGTGAAGCAAGGTTGGTCAGGCTGGAGGAAAGGGGATTTTTCAAGATGCTGAGGACGAAGTTGGGATGGAGTGGAAAACCGATGAAAATTAGGTGAGTAGAATGCGACTCATCCTGGCAATCTCTCAAAATGTCTTTCGCAAGGCCTTAAGAAGCAAGATCTTCACCGTGTTTTTACTCCTCACCCTGGGTTTTATCCTGCTTTCCAAAGTATTTGAGTTTTTGACCATAGCCTCTGAGGCAAAGCTCATCAAAGATGTAGGGCTGGTAGCTATAGCTTTCTTTACGGCTTTAATTGCTATCTTTCTTTCAGGAGAGGCAATCACCAGCGAGGTTGAGGAAAAAACTATTTATACCATTCTTTCCAAACCGTTAACGAGATGGGAGTTTATTCTGGGAAAGTTCTTGGGAGTAATCTGGGCTATCTTATTGGCCTTGGCTGTAAGCGGTCTTGCCTTTTTTATTCTGCTTTACCTGAAAGGTTGCCTGGTGGTGGGTGTGATGTTTGAGGCTATTCTTTTCGTATTTTTTGAGACAGTAGTTATCGCTTCAATTGGCATTATGTTTTCCTCTTTATCTTCTTCCACCTCTACCAGCACCATATTTACCTTCTTCGTCTACCTGATGGGACACTTTAATCCGCAACTGAAGTTTTTAGGGGAAAGGACAGGGGAGAGATTGGTTAAGTGGACCATTAAGATAGTTGGATGGATTCTGCCTAACTTAGAGTATTTCAATGTAAGGGAAAGGGTAGCCCAGGATATCTTTATCAATCCTACCTATATAGGAAAAGCCTTCTTGTACGCTACCATCTATGCTTGTGCTATGTTGATCCTTGCTTATCTTTTTTTGAGGCAGAGAGAATTTTAAATCCTGTATTGTCTTTTTCCCTCCTCATATAAGTCGCCTCCTCTAACGTCACCCGCCACGATAACTGGAAAATCCTCCACTGCTAATTTGTAAATAGCCTCAGTTCCCAAGTCCTCATAGGCAATGATCTCTGCTCCTTTAATATATTCGGATAAAAGAGCGGCAGCTCCTCCAATGGCTGCGAAGTAGACTGCTTTGTACCTTTTCATAGCTTCCTTTACCTCCTCCGAGCGAGAACCTTTTCCTATCATTCCTTTTATCCCTGCCTCTATAAGAAAGATAGCATACGGGTCCATTCTGCAGCTTGTGGTAGGTCCTATAGGGCCAACTGCTCTACCTGGCTTAGCTGGGGCAGGTCCCGCATAATAAATTATCTGTCCCTGAGGATTAAAGGGAAGGGCTTTGCCTTTCTTAATCGCCTCCACCAGTCTCTTATGAGCTGTATCGCGAGCAGTGTATACAATTCCATTAAGCAAGACCCTATCCCCAATGATAAGTTTTTCCACATCTTCATCGGACAAAGGGGTATTTAACCTAATCTCATCCTTCATCATTTATTTGTTTTTACCTCCTTACTTAAATCTCTATCTCTTTATGTCTTGCTGCATGACACTGCAGGTTTACCGCCACCGGAAGGCTGGCGATGTGGCAGGGAAAGTGCTCTATGTTCACCGCCAGCGCTGTTATCCTTCCTCCCAGCCCCTGGGGTCCGATACCTAATCTGTTTATCTCTACAAGAAGCTCATCTTCCAGCTCAGCGTATCTTGCATTAGGATTATGCTGGCCAATCTTCCTCAAAAGAGCTCTTTTTGCCAGAAGAGAAACTTCCTCAAAGTCACCTCCGATACCCACTCCTATTATTAGTGGAGGACAAGGATTGGGACCCGCTTCCTCAACCGTCTGAATTACAAATCTTTTAACTCCTTTCACTCCGTCTGCGGGCTTGAGCATAGCGACCCTACTCATATTTTCTGCCCCACCCCCTTTGGGGACAAAAGCAATTCTTACCTTATTTCCCCGAACAATCCTTATGTGCATTATGCAAGGAGTGTTATCCTTAGTATTGGTGCGGTCAAAGAGAGGATCAGCAACCATAGATTTACGCAGATACCCTTCGCTATAACCCTCTCTTACTCCTTCATTTATAGCATCCTCTAAGCTTTTTCCCACAATTTTAACCTCCTGTCCCAGATCTATGAAAAAGACGGCAACTCCGGTATCCTGACATAAAGGAAGTTTCTGCTTTCCAGCGACTTCGATATTTTTCAATATCTTTTTCAGGATATCCTTGCCTATAGGTGAGACTTCCCTTTCGTATCCCTTCCTCAAGGCATCTATCACATCTTGAGGTAGATAGTAATTGGCATCCATGCATAGTTTCTTCACTGCTCTTTTAATCTCATCTGCCCTGATTTCCCTCACGGCTTTACCTCTCTAAAACGATTTTTGCACTTCTTAAGGCTGCTAACCACTCTCCCATACTTTCTTAAAATACTCCCCGAGCTTGCAAGCTACTTCTTTGGAGTCGATGAGAACACAAACCTCGTTATTCTGGGTAAGGGAATAATAGGTCCAATTGGTGCTTCCCACAATGCTTATTCTGTCATCAATTATCAGAAGTTTTGCGTGAGTGGTAACAAATATAGAATCGTACTTTACCTTTATCCCATTTTTAGAGAGGATTCGACCGACTTTTCTGTTCTTGTCATCGACCCTTGGCCAGGTTCCTATCTCAAGGATTACCTCTACCTCTACCCCCCTTTTTCTGGCTTTGATCAAGTCCGTAATTAAAATATTGCTGGGGCTGTTTGGGTATTCTTCATAATAACCAACCTCAAACATCATCACCTTGATGGAATTCTTAGCCTCTTTTATGGCCTTATGAACTACGTCAAAGTATTCTCTGTTGGTAATTACCTTAATATCCTGAGCACTTGCAAGTGCTGGCAGCAAGAGAAGGATACACAGCCAAATAGGAAAAAGCGCTATTCTTCTTGTCATTTTTACCTTCCGATGCACTCTATGAGTTTGCCATCTTAGATCCTTACGGCAACTCCCATCTTCTTCAGATAGCGTTTTACCTCAAGAACGCTGTACTTTCTATAATGAAATATCGAAGCGGCCAGAGCAGCGCTGGCCCCTGTCTGGCTGAAGACCTCGTAAAGGTGTTCTAAGGTTCCTGCCCCTCCCGAGGCTATCACGGGAATATCGACCAAATCGGCAACTGCTCTGGTCAACTTGATATCGTAACCTTTTTCAGTTCCATCTCTGTCCATGCTCGTCAGCAAGATCTCACCCGCTCCTAAACTCTCCACTTTTTTTGCCCATCTTAAAGCATCTATCCCCGTAGGAGTTCTTCCTCCATAAATATAGACCTCCCATGACTTTTCAGTTCTCTTTGCATCTATGGCCACCACAATGCACTGGCTTCCAAATCTTTCGGCTGCCTCTTTTATGAGGTTTGGCTCTTTCACCGCTGCAGTATTTATGGAGACCTTATCGGCCCCTGCTTTCAAGAGAAGACGGATGTCCTCAAGGCTCTTTATCCCTCCCCCTACGGTGATGGGCATAAATACCTGCTCAGCTGTCCTTTTGACCACCTCAAGCATAGCTCTTCGTCCCTCGTAGGAGGCGGTGATATCCAAGAAGGTCAGCTCATCCGCCTCTTGTTCCTCATAAATTCTGGCGTTTTCTACCGGGTCTCCTGCATCCCGGAGCTTGACAAAGTTTATCCCCTTGACTACCCGACCATCTTTGACATCCAAGCAGGGAATTATTCTTTTAGCCAACATTTTCTTGACACATCCTTCCAAAGTTCTTCAAGATCCTCAGTCCCAGTCTTTGACTTTTCTCAGGGTGGAACTGGCAGGCAAAGATGCTCCCTTTCCATATGCTGGAGGTAAACTCGATTCCATAATTGGTGGTCGTGGCGACGATGTTCTCATCTTCAGGGACGACGAAGTAAGAGTGGATAAAATAAAAATAGGAGCCACTGTTAATACCCTCCAGAAGAGGCGCTTTTCTTTTGACCTCGATGGTATTCCATCCCATATGAGGAATTTTGAGGTTGAGGTTTTCAGGAAATCGAACTACTTTACCCTTTATGATGTCCAGGCCCTTACATCTTCCAAATTCCTCACTTTCGGTAAAGAGTAGCTGTAGTCCCAGGCAAATTCCCAAAAAGGGTTTACCACTTTCAATAAACTTATAGAGGGGATCGATTAGTCTGTATCTTCCTAAGTTCCTCATACAATCCCTGAAGGCTCCCACTCCGGGCAAGACCACTCCTTGCGCTTTGAGGATCTCCTCAGGGCTGCGCGTTATCATAGCTTTGTATCCCAATCTTTGCAAGGCCTTTTCTACACTTCTCAAATTGCCCATCCCGTAGTCAATAACGGCAATCATCTCCTCACCTAATTTAACCTTCATACTAATTCAACTTCTCTCATTTACTTATTTTTTTCTTCAACAGGGTTCTTAAGTCCTCTTCAATTACGGATTTGTCCTGGTATCCAATATATCTTTTATAAATGCGGCCATCGCCGGAGATGAGAAATGTCGTGGGTATATAAATTATGGGACCGTAATCCTTAAGTATCTTTTCGTCGGGAATAAGCAATGGATAGTTGATCTTATACTCTTTGGCAAAATCCTCTATTGAGGCTTTATTTTCGTCCAATACCACTCCTAACATTTGAAAACCCTCATCCCTGTATTTCTCATAAAGGCTTACAAAATGTGGAATTTCTGCACGACAGGGAGGACACCAGGTAGCCCAGAAGTCAATGATTATCACCTTTCCCTTGAAATCAGATAAATTTACAGTATTTCCCTTCAGCGTTTTGAGAGAAAAATCAGGGGCAATCTTTCCCCTGGAGATCGAAGCAGGTTTTTCAGCGGGAGATGTGACGACAGGTGGCTGTTGAGGAATTGGTTTACTTTTTAAAAAATATACGGCAAGGATAACTGCTAAAATGCTAACCCCTATCAAATAAGGTAGATATTTTCTCAACCTCAATTCATATTCTCCTGGTTATTTTTTATTCTTAAAAGATAAAAGAGAGGCTGCCTCTAAAAATTAACATTCCTCCAATGATAATTAGAAATATGCCACTTATGATTTCAATTAAATGAAGATAATTTCTTATTTTCTTAAAGAATTTGAGAAAACTCCCCGTAGCGATGCCGGTCAGGAAGAAGGGGACTCCCAGGCCCAGGGAATAAACCGATAATAATTGGATGCCTTTCATCACTGTTTCCTGGGTTGCGGCATAGGTGAGTATGCTTGCCAGTATTGGTCCAACACAGGGCGTCCATCCAAACGCGAAAGCAAGCCCCATAACAAATGAGCCAAACAAAGTAGGACTGATTTTTTTTATACGAAACCTCTTCTCGGAGTAAAGCGGGTTTAACCTTACCCATCCCGCAATATGTAGTCCGAAAATGACGATTACAATTCCGGCAACCCTCCTGAGAGCTGTTATGTGAGATGAAATCAGTTTTCCAAAAGTCGTGACAGTAGCGCCCATCCCGATGAAAATTATAGAAAATCCTGCTATAAAGAAGAGAGAAGCTATTATGGTTTTTCTTTTAAAGACTGGAGCTTTATCCTGTAAAGCTAACTCCTTGACCGATATACCAGAAATATAGGAGATATAAGCTGGGATAAGCGGCAATATGCAAGGAGAGACAAAGGATAAAGCTCCAGCGATAAACGAGGCAAGCAAACCTATATCACTCATTTAGAACCTTCTTGACCTTCTCCTCAAGCACCCTTTTGGGAACTGCCCCCACTACTTGATCTACAAGGTCCCCATTTTTGAAAAACAAGACGGCGGGTATCGCCATAATGCGGTATCTGGTGGCAATTGAGGGATTTTCATCGACATTTAATTTCCCTACTTTAATTCTTTCTTCATATTCGTTGGAAATTTTCTCCACTATTGGAGAAACCATTCTGCAGGGCATACACCACTCAGCCCAAAAATCCACCATCACGGGAATATCTGATTTTATTACCTCCTCTTCCCAGTTAGACTCATTTAAGGTGATCTCAGCCATTTTTTTCTCCGGTTATATTTTTCAATATTTTTCAGCTATACAGCCTCGACCCTCTGGACTTCGGGAACTTGGGATTTAATGGCATTTTCAACCAAGCTTGTCAGGGTGAGCTGTGCCATAGGGCATCCTCCGCAAGCACCGGTTAGTCTCACCTTTACCACGTTGCCTCCGGTTATCTCAACCAGTTCTACACTTCCTCCTTCCATGGCCAAAAATGGTCTTACTTTTTCCTCCAAGATTTTCTCGATTTTTTCTCGCATTTTATTCATCCTCCTTTAAATATATTTTAACATCCGATCAAGTGCCCTCTTAGCTTTTCTTCGAACCTCATCCTCTATTTCAATATTCTTTCATGGACATAACAGTAACCATTATAGGGGATAATTTCTTTGTTTGCAAGTCCGATACATAACCTGCTAAATTTCGATCAGGAACAAATGTAATCCTTTCAGCATCTATATTTTGGACGAGCTTTCTTTCCCCTTCTATTCCAAAGTGGACAGATAACGCTCGCCGGTATCGGGTAAAATTACCACGATAAGCTTGCCTTTGTTTTCCGGTCTTTTCGCCACTTCAAGAGCCGCCCAGGTCGCTGCTCCTGAGGATATGCCAGCTAATATCCCCTCTTCCTTGACTAATCTTCTGCTCATCTTCTCTGCGTCCTCATCTTTCACCGGAATAACCTCGTCCACCAGGTCCATCTTTAGGACCTGAGGCACAAATCCTGCTCCTATTCCCTGAATTTTGTGAGCTCCGGGTTTTCCTCCAGAAAGGACAGGAGAGTTAGCTGGCTCTACAGCAATGGCTTTAAAAGTAGGTTTTCTTTTTTTTATCACCTCGGCTATCCCGGTAATGGTTCCTCCTGTTCCTACGCCAGCAACCAATATATCTACTTTGCCGTCGGTATCCTTCCATATTTCCTCAGCGGTTGTCTTTTTGTGGATCTCAGGATTGGCTGGGTTTTTAAATTGTTGTGGCATAAAAGAGTTGGGTATTTCGGATAATAGCTCCTCCGCCTTCTTTACCGCTCCGGCCATTCCCTCGGAACCAGGGGTGAGAACGAGCTTTGCTCCAAACAGCTTCAGAAGTTTTCTTCGTTCCATACTCATCGTGTCGGGCATAGTTAAAATCAGCCGATATCCCTTCGCAGCACACACAAAGGCCAAAGCAATGCCTGTATTTCCACTGGTAGGCTCGATAATTACTGTATCCTTTTTAATTAAACCTCTTTTTTCAGCATCCTCTATCATGCTCACTCCAATTCTATCCTTAACGCTTCCGCAAGGGTTGAACGATTCGAGTTTTGCTACCAGATTTGCACTCAAGGTGGCACCTATTCTCTTTAACCTCACCAAGGGGGTATTTCCAATGAGCTTGGTCACATCACTTGCTATTTTCGTCATCTTCGTTCTCCAATCCATATAATTGGGACATCTTTCAAACCCTTGAGTTCAGGATTACCTGTAAGGAGAAAGCCTTTTCGAGCAATCGCCGTTGCTATAGCAAAAGCATCAGCGTAAGCAATGGAATACCTCACCTTAAGCGAAGTTGCCTTAAAGACAAGAGAGTTAGATGCCGGGATAACTTCAATGGGGCTCTCTTTTATCTCACTAATGGTCTCGTTAGCCTCTTCTTCACCTTTTCTACGGCCTAAGATGCAGAACACCTCTCCAAGATTTATGATATTAATGAAAAGCCTTATTCTCTCAATTTTGCTATCTCCAATTAAGTTTTTTATTCTCCTCTCTAAATCTAAACTTCTCTTACCATCTACCCAATGAACGAGATCCTTCACTTTTTCTCCTTGAGATTCGCCCTCCAGCCAAGCGAGAATAGACCACGAATCAAGAATTATGTTTTTCACCGCTGATTTCCCCGGACAAATTCTCTTTTTGTCTCTCTGTGATGTTCTTCCCTTAAATCTTTAAGGAGACCGACGCCCCGATATTTTCCGTAAAGTCTGTCTGCCATATTCTCTCTCACTGGCTTAAGTGTTATCTCGTTTTCCTTCAACTTTACATCAATTTTGCTTCCAGGACGCAAACCAAGGCTCTCTCTTATCTCCTTTGGTATCACAATCTGCCCCTTAGTTGATACAGTTACAATAGCCATCTTTATACCTTCTAATTCTTACTATAAATGTAAGACAAATAAATTAATTGTCAAGCCTCCTTTATGAGGGCTCTAAAAAAGTATGACATTTTTACTTTGCATTGACACTTCACTAAGCTCGCTTGACAAAAAAACAACAATGTTAACAATTAGTGGTGAGTTAGGTCCTTGAAAAAGCAGGCTAAGAGGGGGTGGTGAGATCAGAAGGGTAAATAGGCCCATTAGCCTGAGTAGTAGGAAAAGATTTTCCAAGAGAGGTGTCGAAAAATTACCTTCTTTTTTGGAGACTTTCCACAAAAGAATGAACCAGGTTCAACCTACAGTTAGTCATTTTATTTTATATTATCTTATAAGGAGGAGCATATGTACATCACCAATGTTGATAAAACACCATTTAATAAGACAAAATCAGGAAATAAAATCTGGTGGTTATTGGGAAAAGAAATTGGGGTTCCAAATTATGAGATGAGGTACTTTGAGATTCCTCCAGGCAACAAGACAAGTCCAGGAAGTCATCCCTGGGAGCACGAAGTTTTCGTGATAAAAGGAAAAGGAATGGTTAAGGGTAGTAATGAGGAACATACTTTAACGGTTGGAGATGCAGTTTATATTGCCCCAAACGAATATCATCAGTTCATAAATAACGGCGAAAAACCCTTTGGATTTATTTGCGTTATTCCAAAAGGATATGAAAGATAATAATAATGGGAGGATAAGTCACCCTCACCTCTAAAGGTCTGTACTGCAAAAGGCAAGCAATCTTGGCTACTACAAATCGGCAGGGAAGAGAACTACTTCTGGGTGGAAAAGTAACTTATCTTAGCCAAATCATATACTTCCTTTAAGGGAATATCGTTCTTTTCCGCTATTTTCTTACAATCCTCGTACTCTGGAGAAACTGTCTTAATCTTGTCGTTTAATTTTCCAATCTTGACAGTTACCTTCCCATATTTTGTTTTAATCCTTTTCTTCTCAACGTGTAGTTTTCTTCTATTGGTCTTATAAATTCTTACTCCAAGGGTTGTGGTCTCGTCGAAGATGATGTCCGCGAGCCTTTCAGTTTTCTCCGGATGACAAATGACGCTCAGTTTAACAGCAGGCCTGTTCTTCTTCATCCAGATATTTGTAAAGAACACGTCTAAGGCACCAAACTTAAATAACTTCTGAGCAAGATATCCATAACACTCCGGGTTCATATCATCGATATTGGTTTCAATCACGTTTGTAACATCAGTGGCACAATTACTTTCATCCAATAGCTCCCCAATAAAGACCCTTAACAGATTTGGCTGTTCAAAATCAGATTTTCCAGCACCATAACCGATTTTTTCAATCTTCATCAATGGCATCTTGCCAAAATCCTCAGCCAAGGTGGTAATGATGGCGGCACCTGTCGGGGTGACCAGTTCTCCATCGACGTTCCTCGAATAAACGGGAACACCCTTTATCAACTCAGCTGTCGCCGGGGCGGGCAGAGGAATAACTCCATGTGCACACTTGACAAATCCCCTGCCAACAGGTAAATGAGAACTGTATATCTTTTTAACATTTAATTTTTCTAATCCTATTAAGGTTCCTACAACGTCCAATATGGAATCTATTGCTCCAACTTCATGGAAATGAATTTTATCTATGTCGACGCCGTGAACTTTGCTTTCCGCCTCGGCCAATCTTAAAAATACCTTTTTGCTTAACCTCTTCACCTCTACATCTAAGGTGCTCTCATCAATTATTTTATTGATGTTCTCTAAATTGCGGTGTCTTTGCTTTTCCTTGACGGTAATATCAACCTTTGTCCCACAGATGTGGTTTTTTTCAACCTTTCTTGTCGTAATATCGTAGCCGGAGATATTCAGTTTTTCAAATTCTCTTTTCAGATAGTCAATATCCAAACCTGCATCCACCAAAGCTCCCAGTATCATATCCCCGCTAATGCCTGAAAAACAGTCAAAATATGCTATCTTCATCATCATCACCTATTTATTAAGCTGGCAAAATACCCGGCACCAAAGCCGTTGTCGATGTTGACCACTACCACCCCAGGAGAACAGCTATTGAGCATTGTGAGCAAAGGAGCAATGCCTTTAAAACTTGCGCCATAACCTACACTTGTTGGAACCGCGATCACCGGTCTTGAGGTAAGGCCTCCTACGACACTCGCCAGAGCACCTTCCATGCCAGCAACCACAATGATGACGCTTGCCTCGAAAATCTTTTCTTTGTAAGCCAATAACCTGTGAATGCCAGCCACTCCTACATCGTAAAGCTTGTCAACCTTGTTGCCCATTATCTGAGCGGTTACCGCAGCCTCCTCTGCCACAGGAATGTCCGATGTTCCAGCAGTAATAATTAAAATTTTACCCCTTTTCAACTTTACCTTTTCCTTCTTTATCACGAAAGTCTTAGCAAGCTCGTTATATTCTACATTCTCATAAACCTTCCTTACGGCATCGTATACCTCTTTACTTGCCCTTGTTCCCAGAATGTTATGATTGTGCTTGGACATGGCCTTCAGGATTTCCATTATCTGGGGAATAGTCTTTCCCTGACAGAAGAGAGTTTCCGGAAATCCTTTACGCAGGGTCCTGTGGGTATCTATCTTTGCGAAGCCCAGATCCTCAAAGGGCAAAGACTTTAATTTATCTAAAACTTCCCTCGTCGTAATCTTCTCCGATTTAAAATCCCTCAACATTCTTTCTATCTCTTCCTTCATTCCTTAAGACCTCATTTAAACTACCTGTCCTGTAACCTTCCATATCTAAGGTTACATAGATAAACCCGAGTTCCTTGAATTTTTTGACTATGCTATCTGAATGTTCCAGTAGCAATTGCATATCCTTCTTATTTACCTCAATCCTTGCGATCTCATTATGGTATCTAACGCGCAGTTGCCTTATCCCCAAATTTCTTATGACATTTTCTGCCTTCTCGACTCTGTCCAGCCTCTCCTTGGTTATCCTTATGCCATAAGGGAATCTCGATGCAAGACAAGCGCAGGCTGGCTTATCCCAGGTATCCAAATTCATCAGCTTTGATAAATTTCTTATATCCTCTTTGGTTAACTTAACATCCTTTAAAGGACTTATGATATTAAGTTCTCTCAATGCCTTCATGCCTGGTCTAAAGTCCGTCAAATCATCATAATTTGTTCCATCTAATACATAGTTAATCTTCTCTTTTTTAGCAATTTCCTTTAACCTTGAGAACAATTCTTTTTTGCAATAGTAACATCTGTTAGGTGAATTTTGTTTGAAGTTTTCAACCTCTGTTTCCTCTGAATTGACTATGATGTGTCTGACGCCTATAAGGCGTGCTAATCTTTTTGCCTCCTCAAGTTCGGTTTTTGGATAAGTTGATGAGGCTGCGGTAACCGCTATAACATTCTTTCCTAAAACTTCATAGGCTACTTTGACCAAAAAAGTGCTGTCGACTCCACCGGAGAAGGCTATAACCACCCTACCCATTCTCCTCAGTTTATCCTTTAAGTTTTCCATCTTAATGGTGGGCTCTTGCATGCGATTGATCCTCCTTTCTCTGGTTACAGGGTGGTCTGTCAACACCAAAACTTCGTGTTGATCTTTAGATGTGGTAAATTATTTTCTTGTTTTGCTCTTTTTTCTCTTGTTGCTCTACTAAATCTATTGATATAGTGGATACTATAGCCTGAAAAAATGTTTTGTCAATTTTAGCTTGCTACCTCACTTTAAAATGTTAGAAGCACCGAGATGATTCCAACCAGGTATATTCCATCATAGACACCTGCTCCTCCGATGCTTACCATTGATGCACCTATTTCCTCTATTTTGGGTAGGTTTAATAGATCTGCCCCGATAAGCGTTCCTAATACTCCTGATATGTAAGCCACAGGAGCTGGGTTTTTGTGGGCAAGAGTGAGGGCAAGAAGGGCAGCTACAATGGGAGGAATGAAAGCGGGAAGGCTGAACCCCACACCTGGAATGACCCTGGTCAACATCTTAGCCACAATCGTCATCGCGAGAATGGATATGAGGGTAGCTCCGAGAGGAGCTTTAGGAAAGAGATAAATGCATATGAACAGGGGGATGATAGCTCCCCCGAGGTTTATGCATATTAGCTGCTCTGCCGGAATGGAAAAAGATGGGTAAAAAGACCATCCTTCATACAATGTTCTTCGGGCGATGGGGATATTTATCACACTTCCGAGCAAAGAAAGAAAGATGATGAATAGGGCTAATCTTGGAGAAAAGCCCAATTTTGCAAAGGCAGCGCCCACTATTCCAATTTGAATGAGAAGGAGGAGGAAGGGCAGAAGAAAGATAAAGATTATCAAAAGAAGAAACGATAAAGGAAAAAATATCATCAGACTCTCCTTTTCTCTATATTCAACGATGTCAGGGTCAGGATATTTCCCCTCTCAATGCTCTCTTGTATATCTTTATTATATCCTCCAGCGTAGCCCGCCGTGGGTTATTAGCCAATTTACGCTCGTCCTGCATAATCTCCTCAGCAAATTCTCTTATTGTTTCCTCCTTTATCTTTCTGTCCTTCAGATTCTCGGGCATACCCAGTTCGCGAAGCAGTCTTTGGATTCCTCTGATCGCCTTCTTAGCCGCCTCCTCCTTGGATAAGTTTTTGACCTCTTCCCCTAAGCTCTCAGCTAAGAGGGCAAATTTGTCATACCTTTCAGTCAGGTTAAACTCGCACACCCATGGCAAAAGCAGTCCGTTGGCCCTTCCGTGTGGAAGGCCAAAGTCAGAGGTTATCCTGTAGCCCATTCCGTGAACCAGGATGGTTCCTGTCTGAGCTATCACCATTCCTGCTAAAAGGGAAGCGTACAGGACATAAGAGCGGGCTTTTATGTCCTCTGGGTTATCCATAACCTTTGGCAGATGATGGACAAGAAGTTTGATCGCCTTCAGTGCCAGAAGGTCGCTGATGGGCTGGGAATTGTTGGCGATATAACCCTCGATGGCGTGCGAGAGGGCATCCACTCCAGTGTCAGCGGTAATCGAGCCGGGTAAAGAGAGGGTAAGCTCGGGATCAACTAAAGCTACCTTAGGAAAGATGAGGTGATCGGTGAGGATCTTCTTTCGAGAACCTTCCTTCTTTATCTCGGTGAGGACAGCGTAGGGAGTCACCTCACTTCCCGTTCCTGCTGTGGTGGGGATTTCTATTATGGGCAAAGGAGGCTCCTTTACTCTGTTTCTGCCCAGATATTGATCCGCAGGGGCTGGATTAGTGGACAGTACAGCCACTGCCTTGGCTGCATCCATAGGACTTCCTCCTCCCAGCCCTATTACTACCTGACATCTTTTTTCCTTGGCTAACTCAGCTCCACTTTCTGCTGTTTTAAGAGAGGGGTTAGGCTCAACTCCTTCGAAGAGGACCATCTCCACTCCTGCTTCTTTAAGAGAAATCTCTACTTTTTGTAGAGCTCCGGTTTTCTTAGCCGAACTTTTTCCCGTCACCACCAGCGCTCTTTGGCCAAATCTTCTGGCCTCTTGTCCTGCTTTTTTTATCACTCCCTCTCCAAAGTAAATTTTAGTAGGAAGATAAAATTCAAATTCTTGCATTTTCTTCTCTCCTATCATTCCTTCACTATCATCGTATATTTTCCCTCATGTCTGAACGGGGTAAAGCTTTTTCCTCCTCCCTGATAAAACTTGCCGAAGAACTCCACAAACTGGAGACGAGCTGTATGGATGAATCCGGATAAAGTATTTATGGCTATATTTCCCAGATGACCTAATATCAGGATGATTACTGTAAAGACCGGACCTATAAGAGGAATGCCAGAGGCCATATTGGCTATGAGGTTCACCACGGTGGCGATCACGCTGGTAGCCAGCCCCAGGGCCAGAAGTCGAGAGTAGGAGAGGACATCACCAAATAGCGAGATTAAGCCATATAACTCATAAGCTCCCTTTCCAAGCCTTCCTATGAGACTTTTGCTTTCTCTTCCCGCGAATAAAAACAAGACTATCGCTCCTGATAGAGCCATAATCAGGCCCGGTGTAGCAAATGTCTTGCTCAAGATTTCCAGCTTGCTCAGACCAAAGAGGATTACCCCTAAGATGAGAATGATCCAGGAGAGGTGATCCAGTATAGCTGAAATGATATCACCTCTTCTCAAGTCTTCCCATAATGCCAGCCCTATTCCTATCATGAGGTGAACAACTCCTAAAGCCAACGAGATTACCAGAAAGACCATAGGCTGCTCCAGAGGATTAAACAGACTCAGCTTCTTAAGGGGAGCTAAGAATGGAGGAAGTTGAGAAACCTGAATTCCAAATATACCTCCAGTCATTATCCCTATTCCAATGGTCACCAATCCACTGAAGAACAAAATGGAAAAAAGCCTCTTTCCACCTTCTCCCACCTGAACCTTTTTGGGGATGAGGTAGGCTAAAAGAGCTAAAATAATCCCATAGCCTCCATCGGTCAGGCATAGAGCGAGAAAGAGGGCGAAAAAAGGAGCCAGGAAGGGTGTAGGATCAATCTCAAAGTAACGAGGCACTCCATATAGATTCGTCACCATCTCGAAGGGCTTGAAAATTCTTCTATTTGACAAGGCCACCGGAACATCTTTTTCTTCCTCCTCATTTGGCTCCCTTACTATTATGTCCACTAAGGAAAAATCCTTCAGTCCGTCTCTTAGCTTTGGAAGGTCTTGTTTTCTGATCCATCCCTCCAGAGCGAAAGTATAAGAGCTTAGCTTGGCATGTTCTGATACTCTTTTCTCCTGAAGAAGATTATAGAAATAATCATAAAGCGCCATCAGCTTAATCTTTTCTTTACTGATTTTCCTTGCCTGTCTTCTTATCTCATCGATCTGGCCGTCTATCAGGGAAATCCTCTTCCTGATCCTTTTTATCTCCTCTTCAGGAATTCCCTTAAGTTCTTTGAACTGAACCCTCTCTATTCCTATTTCATAGAGGATGGAATCTATACTTTCCTCCATATCCTTAAGATAGACCAAAAGAAAATAGAGCCTCCTTGCCTCTTCTCGGAGAATATGCAGGTGAGCTCCTTTTAACTTACTCAGCCTTTCCTGGAGGAGTTTCTTTGTCTCTGAAGAGGAGATTCCCAGCTGATAGGCGACCGATCTTGTCCCCTGTAGTTTCTCAAGGGGAACGGGAAGACCTCTCCAGGGAACAAGGGATTCTAAACGCTCCAAAAGATACCTTCTCTCTTCTCTTAGGGTCTCTAACCTATTGTTTAACTCCAGGCACCTGTCACATATAGCTTTCCAGTCGAAATTTTTGACCCAACCGAGGAACTCTTCCTGGGTTATCATCGCCCTGCTGGGGAAAAGTCCCAGCCCTGTCTTTGTCTTTTCAAACTGCCCTAAGTACTCGATGGTCCAGTTAAGTTTGGAGAGGTTTTCCTCCACCTCATCTGTCTTTATCTCTGTCCGTTCCGCCTTTTTGAAGATGGAAGAAATCAAGTCTTTTCCCATTTTCTTAGGTTGAAAGAGAGCTAACTCACCTAATCTCCTTATCAGGGAATCGCGAAGGTCTTTATCTCCTATAATGTATACCTTTCTCATCTCGCACACAGCCATCTTAACTCTCCTTTGACTTCTTTTGGGTAGGCTTTGACCACTCTTGTTTAGCTTTCTCTACGATAAATTCCACTACCTTTTTTGCTCTTTTCTGATATTTATCCTTAATCTCCTCTGTCCTTTTTTGGAATTCTTCTCTGATCCTCTCGATCTCCCTTTTCGCCTCGTCCAATGACTTTTCCTTTATCTTTTTCCCGTTTTCTTCCGCTTCCCTTCTTGCTCTGGAGATGATTTCCTCTCCTTTTTTCCTTGCCTCCTCCAGCATCTTCTCCCCCTCTCTTTTACCCATCTCTAAGATCTTCTCCGCTTCTCTTTCTGCCTCTTCTATTTTCTTTAAAATTTCCTCAGCCATTTTCACCCCCAAACTTAATTAACTTTACCTTTGCCTCTTCTAACATCTCCCTGGCCAATCTGTCCGGGTATTCTCCCTTAAAGACAACCTTTTCTATCCCCGCATTTATAATCATCTTGCTACAAGTTATACAGGGCTGGTGTGTGCAGTAAAGGGTGGAACCCTTTATAGATGTCCCATAAAGGGCAGCCTGGATTATGGCATTTTGTTCTGCATGTAGACCACGACATATCTCCTGTCTTTCTCCAGAGGGAATCCTTAACTTTTCTCGAAGGCATCCTGTTACTTCGCAATGGGGCAAATTCCGGGGAGCACCGTTATAACCAGTAGCGAGAATTCTTTTATCCTTGACCAATACGGCTCCTACTTTCCTTCTCAGACAGGTGGAGCGAGTAGCGACAAGTTCAGCGATTTGCATAAAGTATTCATCCCAGCTGGGACGCATTTTTCTCCATCTTTCAATTTTCTTTTAACTTTTCCGCCACTGCCTCTGTCGCCTCCTTGATCTCCATAGCGCACTTTCGATACTCTTCCAGAGACCCGCCTACAGGATCAAGGATTTCTTCCCTCCTTCCCAGACCGAATTCCTTAAGAAGAATTACCTTTTCTCGAGCAAAAGGAAAAATTTTACAGATTTTTTCCTTGTGTCTTGTTTCCATCACCAAAATTAAGTCAGCTTCCCTGACCATCTTCTCAGTTAAAGGAGTGCTCAGGTGGTTCGAGATGTCAACACCCTCCTCTCTCATCACCTTTATAGCGAATTCAGTTGCCTTCAGACCTGTGAAGGTGGCTACTCCTGCTGAGTGTATCTTTATCTTTCTTTTCCCTTCCCAGGCTCTTTTCAAAAATCCTTCTGCCATTGGACTGCGACAGGTGTTTCCTGTGCAAACGAGAAGGATATCCTCCTCTTTATCCCACACCTTTCTTATTCTCTCCCAGGAAAGATACCCTTCTCTTATCAAGCGAGGTGGAGAGTCTGTGACATCCAATACCGTGGACTCCTTACCCAATGGAACCTTCCCTCCATCTATGAGTAGATCCACTCTCTTTTTTAAGCTTTCGCTTATATCCTCTGCTCTCAAAGGACTCCTCTCGCCAGAGATGTTAGCACTGGTGGTGGCAAGAAGAAGATTCCCCCTTTTCATTATCTCTTGAGGAATGGAATGAGCGGGAAATCTTATTCCCACCTTTCCTTCTTTATTTATCACGGTAGAAGGACAATATGAGCTTGCCTTAAGGATCAAGGTTAAGGGACCAGGCCAAAATTTATCCATTAACCTTTTTGCCTTCAGTGAGCTAATCTCACTAAAACGTAAAACTTCTTCTTTTCGTGTTATGAAAAGCACCAAGGGTTTTTTCTTAGGCCTTTTTTTAGCTCGATATAATTTATCTATCGCCTCTTTGTTTTCGGCATCGACCCCCACCCCATAAACTGTGTCCGTGGGAAAAGATACTATTCCTCCCTTTTTGATCAATCTTACCGCTTCTTCAATTTTCTCACTTTCCGGTTTAAGAGAACTCATACTTATCGTCTTCAACTTATGCCCTCATTCTCTTATCTGGCCTTCTCCTAATATGATAAACTTAGTGGTGGTGAGCTCCTTGACTCCCATCGGCCCACGAGCATGGAGCTTGTCGGTGCTGATCCCTATCTCCGCTCCCAGACCAAACTCTCCTCCGTCGGTGAATCTGGTGGAGGCGTTCACGTAGACGGCAGCTGAGTCCACCTCTCGCAAAAATTTCCTTGACTTGATATAGCTGTTGGTGATGATGGCATCGGAGTGATGGGAGCCATATCTGTTAATATGGGCAATGGCCTCATCAATTCCACTTACCACCTTCACGGAAAGAATTAAATCCAGGTATTCGGTTGACCAATCCTCTTCTGTAGCTCTTTTCACATTCGGACTGATCTTACAGGTTTTCTCATCACCGCGAATCTCCACCCCTGCCTCCTGAAGTTTCCTGATTACTACGGGCAAAAACTTATCAGCAATCTTCTCAGCCACAAGTAAAGTCTCCATAGCGTTACATACTCCTGGTCTTTGAACCTTTGCGTTGAAGGCAATCTTCTCGGCCATTTTCAGGTCCGCTTCCTCATCTACATAGACATGACAGACCCCTTTATAATGCTTAATCACAGGAATAGTGGAATTTTCGGTGACCATCTTGATCAGGCTCTCTCCTCCTCGAGGAATGATCACGTCTATGTACTCGTTCAGTTTCAACATTTCCCCTACCGCTTTTCTATCGGTGGTTCTTACTAACTGAATACATCCTCCGGGCAGCCCTACCTCTTGTATGGCTTCGCTTAGAGCATCGATCAGGGCAATATTGGAGTTGATCGCCTCCGAACCTCCACGCAGGATGACGGCATTACCTGCCTTCAAACACAACCCAGCTGCATCTACGGTGACGTTAGGGCGAGATTCGTAGATAATCCCGATCACTCCAAGAGGGACCCTCATTCTGCCAATTAAAAGCCCGTTGGGTCTTCTCCACATAGACTCTATCTTCCCCACCGGGTCCTCTAATTGGGCTATCTGTCTTAGACCGCCGCACATCTGTTTAATTCTCTTCTCGTTTAAAGTTAACCTATCTATAAGAGCGAGGGGCAGTCCCTTTGCTTTGGCCAAAACAATATCCTTGTGATTCAGCTTTAAAATTTTATCCTTGTGGGTTTCTAAGACCTGCGCCATCTTTAACAGAGCTTCATTTTTCACCGTGGAGGAAAGCTTAGCTAACTTTTGACTGGCTTGTTTGGCTTTTCTTGCCATCCTTATTACTTGTTCCTTAAGCTCCATCTCGCTCTCCTTTTCATTGTTTTTTCATCTTACTTAATCGTTGAGGAAAGTCAAGTAAGTAGTGAAGGGTGAAGAGTGAAGAGTGAAGAGTGAAGGGTGAAGGGTAGTGTTCGATCCTGGTCGACATAATAGAAAAGCAAGATTTGCCATAATTTCCCTGAATTACAACTAAAATACGCATATTCTTGCTAACTATCCCTCCTTCCTATGGGGGAAAGCTCAGGCGCTCTTTTAAATCAATTTCTGGTAGCAAGGCATATCTTAACCAG
>Ga0180301_10000867_pt1 | contig 23901 bp, 19 predicted proteins | sample GuaBasSediGuay16_FD_121797 | JGI IMG/M metagenome (GOLD analysis project Ga0180301, IMG submission 121797) | Subseafloor sediment microbial communities from Guaymas Basin, Gulf of California, Mexico - Guay16, Core 4569-2, 12-15 cm | ecosystem: Environmental > Aquatic > Marine > Hydrothermal...
CCAAAAGAAAGAACACAGGTTTCACTTAAATTAAGGGTGCTTAAACAAAATAAAGAAGATTGGGATAAGTTCTTTGAGGGGCTAAATGGAATTAAAGTTATATCAATTTTGGGGACGCAATCCAAAGGTAGTCGTAATTTGACAGTAATATAAAAAGAAGGTATAATGATAATTTCTATTTTCTTTTAATCACTACAAAATTTATCTTAATCCACGTATAAAAGAAGATGGTACAGTAACAGCATTATAATAAGGTATTTGGGCTAAAAAGTTGTGGATTCAGAAGAAAAATAATATCATAAATGTAATAAAGGAGGAGAAGGATGAGTAAAGATGAGAAAACAATCGATAATAAGAGAAAAGCTTTGGAACTCGCTTTAAATCAAATAGAAAAACAGTTTGGTAAAGGTGCGATTATGCGCTTAGGAGAAGATACAAGATTAGATGTGGAAGCTTTATCCACAGGAATTATTTCATTGGATAAGGCATTAGGTGTAGGAGGAGTACCCCGTGGAAGAGTAATAGAAATATATGGACCCGAAGCATCTGGTAAAACAACATTAACCTTAAGCATTATTGCTCAGACTCAAAATGGCGGAGGAATAGCTGCCTTTGTAGATGCAGAACATGCCTTTGATCCCACCTATGCTAAAATTATTGGGGTAAACCTTGATGACCTTTTGATTTCTCAGCCTGACACTGGAGAGCAAGCTTTAGAAATTGTAGAGGCTTTAGTTCGTTCTAACGCAGTAGATTTAATTGTTGTAGATTCGGTTGCAGCTTTAACACCTCGGGCAGAAATAGAGGGGGAAATGGGAGAGTCACAAATTGGTCTTCAGGCTCGTTTAATGAGCCAAGCTTTACGGAAACTTACTGCAGCTATTAGCAAATCACGCACGTGTGTAATATTCATTAACCAGATAAGGGAGAAAATAGGCATTATGTTTGGTTCACCAGAGACTACGCCAGGAGGGAGGGCATTAAAGTTTTATTCCTCGATAAGAATTGATTTGAGAAAAATAGCCACAATATCAAATCAAGGAACAATTATAGGTTCACGTATAAAAGCTAAAATCGTTAAGAATAAAGTAGCACCTCCTTTTAAAAGTGCTGAATTTGAGATTATTTATAGTGAAGGAGTATCTAAGGTAGGAGCTTTAATTGATGCTGCTCAGGAATGTGGTTTAATAAAAAAATCAGGGAGTTGGTTTTCCTACAATAATAGAAACCTTGCTCAAGGAAGAGAACAGTTAAGAAGAATATTAAAAGAAGATAAAGAGTTGCAAGCTAAGTTGGAAGAAGAAGTAAGAAGAACAATCTATAAAGGAGGTTAATATGAAGCGCATTGCCATTTATTTTCTTTTTATATTTTTTATTTCAAATAGCCCTCTTTATTCTCAAGATTATAAGTTATTAGAAAGCTATACCACAAAAGTAGCACAGGAAATCGGGAAGACAGTAGTGTCTATAACTGCAGCTTCTTCCTATGGGGGGCCAGAAGAAGAGATATTGAGAAGATTTTTTGAAGATTTTTTTGGAAATATACCTAATGACTATGGGAGATTTGTCTTAGGGAGTGGATTTATTATTGATAAAGATGGTTATATTCTTACTAATGCCCATGTGGTAAGTGGAGCAAAAGAGATAAGAGTTACGTTATATGATGGGAATGAGTATAATGCTATTTTAAAAGGTAAAGACCTTCGTACAGATTTAGCTATTATAAAAATAGAGGCTAGTAATCTGCCTGTAGCAAAGTTGGGAGATTCCAATAACTTAAGAATTGGACAGTTTGTTATGGCGTTAGGTAATCCCTTTGGTATTTCTACTCAGTATCAAAACCCTCAGCCTACTGTAACATTGGGAGTGGTCAGTGCTTTGCATCGATATCTTCCTGTAGCTTCAGGACGTGCCAGTTTTGAAGATTTAATCCAAACCGATGCTGCTATTAATCCAGGGAATAGTGGGGGGCCGTTAGTAAATCTTGATGGAGAGGTTATAGGAGTTAATGCAGCTATAATTACTCGCTCAGGAGGTTATGAGGGTGTAGGATTTGCCATACCTATAAATAAAGCAAAGAGGATATTAAATCGGTTAATAAGAGGAGAGAAAGTTCTTTATGGGTGGTTAGGGGTAAGCATCCAGAATTTAAATGATGATTTAAGGAGCTATTTTGGAATAGAGGAGAAAAAAGGTGTTATTGTTGTAAAAGTGTTTAAAGATTCTCCTGCAGATAAGGCCGGGCTTAAAGAAGGTGATTTAATTATAAGTTTTAATTCTCAACCTGTAAATGATAGTAGAACTCTTGTAAGTCTTGTTACAGAATCTCCCGTCGGTAAAGTAGTTCCTATAGAAATTTTAAGAAATAGAAAAGAAATAAGAATAGATATAAAAATTGGTGCACGGCCCGAAGGTATCGAGAAAGTCCAAGCTGTAGAGATTACTACTTTCAGAGGGATGGAAATAGAAGATTTGACTCCTTATTTAAAACAGAGATTTAGAATAAAAGAAAAAGAGGGAGTAATTATTGTAAGTGTTGATGATGGTTCTCCTGCTCAAAAAGCAGGGCTACAAATAGGTGATTTGATTATAAGGATAGGAGACAAAAGAATAAGAAATAAAGATGATTTTGAAAAAGCCATATTAGGTATTAAAGGTAATTGTTTAGTAAAAACCAATCGAGGGTATTTTGTATTAAAAGAAGAGTAATTGGAAGAGTTTAAAAAAGCATTAAATTATTCCTTTCTCCTTCTAAAATATAGGGCAAGATCCGAGAGAGAAATTATTGGTAGATTAAAGAAAAAAAATTTTTCTTTGTCTGCTATAAAAAAGACAATAAATTTTCTTAAAGAAAAAGGTTACTTAAATGATAGTGAATTTGTCTCTTCATTTATAAGGGAAGAAATAAGAAAAGGGTTTGGAAAGAGCAAGATTTATTTTAAACTAAAAAGTCTTGGCGTTGAGGAAGATATAATTAAAAAAAAGATAGATAGTATAGATACAGCCCATTATAAAGAGAAAATAAAAAAAATCATTGAAGGACTTAGCAAACGTTATAGTACTTCAAAAAATAAAAAAGGAAAAATTGTTCGCTATCTATATCAGCGAGGTTTTGCATTGGAAGACATAATAGAAATATTAGATGAATACAGATAAACTAAGAGAAAAATATTTATATTTTTTTGAAGACAAAAAACATACAATTTTTCCCTCTGATTCTTTAGTATCACTGGACCCTACTGTTCTTTTTACACCTGCAGGAATGAACCAATTTAAACCTTATTTTCTAGGGGAGAAAAAAGGATTGAAACGCACTGCTTCTTGCCAGAAGTGTTTACGAACAGCAGACTTAGAGAAAGTAGGTAAAACGCCTTATCATCATACATTTTTTGAAATGTTGGGAAATTTTTCTTTCGGAGACTATTTTAAAAAAGAAGCCATAGAGTTCGCCTGGGAATTTCTTACCTCTTCTTTAAACATAAAAGAAAAATATTTATGGGTTTCTGTTTATTATCAGGATAAAGAGACATATAATATCTGGAAAGAGTGCATCGGTATCCCTAAAGAAAAAATCATAAGTCTAGGGGCAGACGATAATTTTTGGCCGCCTAATGCTCCTGAGAAAGGGCCTGATGGTCCTTGTGGACCGTGTTCAGAGATATTTTTTGACCGCGGTAAAGATAAAGGATGTTTAAAAGATACCTGTAACCCTACCTGTGGTTGTGGAAGATTTGTAGAGATATGGAATCTTGTGTTTACCCAATTTAATAGAAAAGGGAAAAATAAATTAGAACCTTTACCCCAGAAAAATATAGATACAGGAATGGGGTTAGAAAGAATGGCTTCTGTACTACAGAATAAAGATTCTAATTTTGAAATAGATATTCTTAAACCTCTTATTATTTATACTTATGAGATATTAAAAGTAAAAAATATAGATAAATTTCCTATTAATTTAATAAATACTATTGTAGACCATGCACGGGCAGTAACTTTTGCGATATGTGATGGGGTATTCCCTTCCAATGAAGAGAGAGGATATGTGGTAAGAAAACTGATTAGAAAAGCATTATGGAATGGATACACTCTTGGATATAAGAAAGCATTTGTACATAAATTAGTTAAAGAATGTGGGAAAATAATGCAGAGAGTTTATCCAGAAATATTAAAAAACAGTGACAGAATTGCCAATGTTATACTAATGGAAGAAGAAAAATTTCTTTCTACTATTGAAGGAGCAAAATCACAATTTAGTATAATAGTTGATCAATTAAAGAGAGATTCTATAGATGTAATAGATGGAGAGATTGTTTTTCGGCTGTATGATACATATGGTTTACCTTTAGAACTGACAAAGGAAATGGCTTCTCAGAGGAATCTAAAGTTAGATGAAGACAAGTTTTATGAGTTACTTAAGAAACAAAAAGAATTATCTCGTAAGAAGAGTATGTTTACAGGAACTATTTTCGCAAAAGAAAGCTACAGCCTTAAGAATAAAAGTGAATTTAAAGGTTATGAAAGTCTTAGAGAGAAAGCAAAAATAGTAACCCTTTTAAAAGAGAAAAAAGAAGTTGCAATGCTAAAAGAAAATAATGAAGGTATCGTTGTCCTAAATAAGACTCCTTTTTATCCTGAGTCAGGGGGACAACTTGCTGATAAGGGGTATATCCAGACTAAGAATGGCAAATTTGTTGTAGAGTATGTTCAGAAAAATAATGAGGTTATTCTTCATATAGGAAAGGTAATTTCGGGGAAAATAGAAAAAGGAATATGTGAAGCTGTAGTGGATAAGCAAAGAAGAGAAGCTCTTATGCGTGCCCATACAGCAACTCATCTTTTACAGTCAGCCTTAAGGAATATTTTGGGAGAACACATAACTCAACAGGGTTCTCTTGTAGATGTTGACCGTTTACGCTTTGATTTTACTCATCCCAAAGCTTTAACCGATGAGGAAATAAACCTTATAGAGGAAAAAGTAAATCAATTTATTATAAGAGGCGATGATGTTATAAAAGAATATCTAAATTTGAATGAAGCACGAAAAAAAGGAGCATTAGCTTTTTTTAAAGAGAAATATAAAGATATTGTGAGAATGGTTTCTATTGCTGATTATAGTAAAGAATTATGCGGGGGGACTCATATTGATAATACTGCTTGTATAATATTATTTTATATTTTAAGTGAATCTTCGATAAGTAGTGGAGTAAGAAGGATTGAGGCTGTTGTAGGGAAGGAGGCGTTAAGAAAAGCGTTGTTTTATAAAAATATAGCTAAAGATCTTTCTTATTTATTAAAAGTTAAAGAGGAGGATATAGCAGAAAAAGTAATGATTTTGCAGAAGACAGTTAAAGAATATGAGATAAAACTAAAATCTTTAGAGAAAGATTTATTGTCTCTACAATTAGATAACATTATAAAGGAGTCTACAGATATAAAAGGAAAAACTTTATTTATTATAGAGCTTAAGAACAAGAATTATACTCAATTACTTCATCTTGCAGATTTAATTAGGAGTAGATATCATAATTCACTTGTATTTATAACCTCTTCTTTAGAAAAATATGATATATTCGTTTTTGCTATTACAAAGAAAGTATATGAGGAAGGTTTTTCGTTAAATAGATTCTTAAAACAATACAGAGATTCTCTGGGAATAAGAGGAGGAGGGAAGAATCTTATATCACAGGGGAAATTAGTTAAAAAGCTTGATAAAAAATTGTTGCAAGAAACAATAAGAGATTTTATAAATAAAAGTAATATATGAAAGTACTTCGCAATATAAATAGTCTTGAGAAGCTGCTGGAAAAGCGACGAAACTGTAAAAAGAGAGTTGAAGAACGTGTTTATAAAATTATAAAGAATATAAAAGAAAAGGGAGACGAAGCTATCTTAGAGTATACCAAAAAGTTCGACAAAATCAAATTATCACCTAAAGAATTGAAAGTAAGCGAATCAGAAATAAGCTCTGCTTTTAATGAATTAAATTCTGAACTCATTTCTTCTATCAAATCAAGTATAGATAATATATATAAGTTCTATAGGCCACAGATTCCTAAGCCTATGACCATCAAAGAAGATAACGGGAAAATATTGAAAGTGAAATATAATTCTATTGAGAAGGTAGGAGTTTATGTGCCCAGCGGTACCGCACCTTTAGTCTCTACAGTATATATGTGCGTAATTCCTGCTTTAGTTGCAGGCGTTAGAGAGATAGTCTTAGTGTCTCCTCCTAATAAGCAGAAGTTGCTTAATCCTTTTATTCTTGCTGTAGCTTCTATGCTTAAAATAAAAAATATATATAAAGTAGGAGGTGCTCAAGCAATTGCTGCTTTAGCATATGGGACAAAAACCATTCCTAAGGTTGACAAAATAGTTGGACCAGGGAATGAGTTTGTTACTGAAGCAAAACGCCAGGTATTTGGAAAGGTAGATATAGATATGTTAGCAGGTCCTTCGGAAGTAGTAATAGTTGCCAGCAGAAAGGCAAACATTGAGCTTATTACCGTTGATTTAGAAGCCCAGATGGAACATAGAGGAGGGTTGGGCATTGTAATAACAAATTCAAAGAGAGTTATGAAGGAGTTGCGTAAATCTAAAATACCTGGTTTTGTAATGAGAGTGAAAAAGTTAGAAGAAGCTATAGCAATAGTAAATAAAATAGCTCCTGAACATTTAGAACTTTTTACACGACGGCCATCTTCTTTACTAAAGAAGATAAATCATAGTGGAGCAATATTCTTAGGAGAAAACTCCCCTGTTGCTTTAGGTGATTATACAGCAGGATGCAGTCATGTGTTACCTACTAATGGCACTGCAAGATTCTTTTCATCATTGTCAGTTAGAGATTTTCTAAAGGAAATTCATATTATAAACTATACAAAGAAGGCATTAACAGATGAATTTCCCATATTAGAAAAGATTGCTAGTTTAGAGGGTATGCAAAAGCATATTGAGAGTGTAAGAAAAAGAATATCATAGTAGTTAAGAAAGGAAGGAGGAAATGCGTAGAAGTACAGTGAAAAGAAAAACAAAAGAAGTAGATATTACCATTAGGCTTAATATCGATGGTAAAGGTAGATATAATATTGATACCGACATAGACTTTCTTAATCACATGCTTTCTTTATTAGCAAAGCACGGCTCATTTAATCTTGATATAAAAGCAAAGGGAGATATAAATGTAGATATTCATCACACTAATGAGGATATAGCAATTAGTTTAGGCACAGCATTTCTTAAATCTTTAAAAGATAAAAGAGGTATACAGCGGTTTGGGGATAGTTTAGTATGTATGGATGAAGCTTTAGTAAGATGTGTAATTGATATTAGTGGTAGGTCTTATCTTAAAATAAAACCCAAAAAATTACCACGGGAATATTCTAAAACGTTTATGAAGCGCCCTCTACAAAACAGAGAATATACCTATTCCTATTTTAAACAATTTTTAAAAGGATTTGTCGATCATTTTAAAATTAATCTCCATTTGGATGTCTTAGAAGGAGAAGATTTTCACCATATTATTGAGGCTTCTTTTAAGGCTTTAGCAATAGCTATTAAGAAAGCAGTAAGGATTGGGTCAAGAAAAAGATCTCTTCCTACAACAAAAGGAAGAATTGATTAAGAATTACCCTGCTTAATTTCACCAGACCAAATATGATTGTAATAGTAGATTATGGTATGGGAAATATAATGAGTGTTGCTAAGGCAATTAGGTGGTTAGGTAGAAAAGTCGAGGTAACAGATTCACCTAAGGTAGTAAAGAAAGCAGAAAAAATAATTCTTCCCGGAGTAGGGCATTTTAGTAGAGCGATGAAAGAATTAAAGAAAAGGCATTTATTAGATATTTTCAAGGATAAGATAGAAGAGAAGACTCCTTTTTTAGGAATATGTTTAGGGATGCAGCTTCTCTTTAAATATAGCGAAGAAGCAAAAAATCTACATGGTTTGGGTATTATAGAAGGAGAAGTAAAAAAATTCCCTTTCTCTCATCTTACTATTCCTCATATGGGATGGAATAAAGTTTATATCAACTATAACCATTCAGATATTAAAAGGAGCGCCCCTTCTTTGTTGAAATCGATTCCCAATCAAAGTTATTTCTATTTCGCTCATTCATACTATTGTAGAGTTGAAGATAAAAGTTGTATTCTTACAACAACATTGTATGGAATAAAATTTGTTTCTTCTTTTCACAGAGACAATATCTGGGGTGTGCAATTCCATCCTGAAAAAAGCCAGAGATTGGGGTTAAAATTATTAGATAACTTTCTAAAATTACGTTGATTATTTTTTAGATTATGATTGTTATTCCTGCCCTTGACCTTTTGGATGGTAAAGCAGTAAGGCTTTATAAAGGAAAAAAGGAATATTGTAAGGTATATGCAGATAACCCCCTTTGTATAGTAAAAAAATGGAAAGAGGAAGGAGCGAAGCTTATACATATTGTAGATTTAAATGCTGCTTTTGGAGAGGGAGATAATATGAGAATAATAAAAAAAATCATAAAAGAGAAAATTAATATTGAAATTGGAGGGGGTATAAGAAATATAAAAAAGGCGAAAGAATTTATAGATTTAGGAGTAAAGAGAATAATTATTGGTTCAAAGATAACGGATAGATATTTTCTTTCTCAACTCATAAAAAATTTTTCCCAAAAAATCGCTGTAAGTATAGATGTTTTTAGAGGAAGGTTTATGCGGTTAGGCTGGAGGAAAAATTCCGGTTATTCAGTATCAGAAATTATATCGTATGTTATAGCCCAAGGAGTTAAGTGGATAATTTATACAGATATACATAGAGACGGAACGCTTAAAGGAGTAAATATTAATCGCCTCAAACCTCTTATAAAATATAAAGATGTAAATTTTATTATTTCCGGAGGAATAAATTCAATTAAAGATATAATCTTAATAAAGAAACAAATACCTTTTATAAAAGGTGTAATCATCGGAAAAGCCCTCTACGAAAACCACATAAGTTTGAAAGAAGCTCTGCGTCTAACATGATAAAAAATAAAATCTGCGCCTTTATGAGTATATTTTTCGTGGATTTTTTTTATCTGTATGCCCAACAGATAACACTCAATCCCATTGTGATAAATAAAGATGAAATGGAGGCATTCAATGTTATTGAGAGTAGAAATTCCGAATATGGTTATTCTAAATCCGTTGAGGAATACTTGGAATTCTTTAGTGAGCTTGATTTACGAAAGAGAACAGGTAATGGGTTACAACAGGATATTTCTCTGAGGGGTTCTACTTTCCAAGATAATAAAGTAAATATAAATGGAATAGATGTAAGCGACCCCCAAACAGGACATTATAGCTTAGAAATTCCCTTTACAAGATATGACATAGAAACAATAAAAATTGAACCCAATTCCCAGACAGTTAATTTTTATATAAAAGAACCTTTAGGTAAAGGTATATTTCTTGAACATATGTGGGGAGAGCATGCCTTCTTTAACACTCTTCTGGCTTTAAATTTCCCCCTCCTAGAGACAAAAAATAGACTATCTTATGAACATAGAAAATCTAAGGGAGATCGTCAGGATACTGATTTTTATATTCGTAATCTGTCTTTTTCTTCTTTTTGGGAGAAAAACAATAATAAGATAAATTTTATTTTTGCTACTACCCAGCGTGAATTTGGGGCAGATAGTTTTTATAGCGCGTCTTTTCCTCAAGAAGAAGAACATATAAATCAGAAGCTGTTTATTATTCAGACAGAAAGAGTTAAAGAAAATTACTCTTTTAAGAGCCACATATTTTTAAGAAGACATACAGATAAGTTTATTCTTAAAAGAGATGACCCTTCTTTTTATACAAATTACCACACTACATATAGATATGGCTATGAGTCTAAATTGTCATTTAAAGAAGTTTCTTTTTCTTTTGGTATTGAGAAAGAAAAGATTACTAGCACCAATCTTGGCAATCATGGTCGTTACAAAAAAGATATATCAGTGAGATTAAAACACACAATTAATCCTTTATCCTTCACTATAAACATTGTTCAAAGCTATTATGATAATTTTGGCTGGCTAAATGCAACAAATATCACAACAACTTACACATTAAAGAAGAATATAAATTTAAATTTTATCTTCTTTCGCTTCTGGCGTTCTCCTTCATTTACCGAACTCTACTATGAATCTCCTGTTAACAAAGGAAATGATAAACTGCAAATTCAGAAATCAAAAAACTATGAAGTTAGTATTGATTATGAAATATTTGAAAAAATTAATCTAAAAACAGGTATTTTCTTCCGAAGTCAATCCAATACCATTGATTGGATAAAGGAAAATGACTTTTCTATCTGGGAAGCAACTAATGTAGGAGAAGTCAAGGCAAAAGGGGCAACTGCATTGTTGAATTTCAAGTTTAAAAACAACTTGATAAAAAAAATCTTATTAAACTATACATATCTTATTCTTGATAAAAAAATCCTTATTATGCATCAAAATATGCTTTTGACTATGTAAAACATAAAATAACTTGTCTTTTTGCGATAAAAATTAAAGGTTTTACAGTCAACTCTTTACTATTTTTTTTACACCCTTTAGAGAGAAAAGAGTATTGTATATTAGATATAAAAATATCTAAAAAAATGAATGACAATATAAGTATATTTATAGAGGGAAGTAATATTTTCAATACGGGTTATGAATCCCTAAAGGGTATAAAAGGAGATGGACGTTGGTATAGATGTGGGGTAACCCTGCATTTTTAACTATCTTTACTCTCTTTATATTTATTAATATTTTTATTTTATGATATAATATGATTAATGAGAAAAAGAATAATAATCATTATTATAACTATAACAATAGGAATAACTTCTGTTTTCTATTGGAAATCTTATAATAAAATAAGAAAAAATACTGTTGATAATTCATCTTTTAATTTATCTTTTCTAGAAATAGAAAATTATATCTTTACCAAGATCAACAATAATGAAGCGTTGTTAAGGATATACGGAATTAATAATAGCAATAAGGCAGTAGGTTATTTTCCCATCGTGATTCACTATTATTCCCAGAAGGGTAAGCTTTTGGGGTGTGATAAGGTTGATTTGTTAAAAAATAACAAAGTAATATTAAAACCTAAAGGAAGATTTAATATTGAGATTCATATTGTTTATCCTGAAGACGCAGAGAAAGTAAAGGTGATGATAGATAAGGAATAAAAATATGGAAAATAGAAGAAGATTTTTGAGATTTGAGACAGAAGATTTTTTAGAGATTAGACCTTTGAATGAAGTGGCGCGATATACCAAAGGAAAATCATTTAATTTAAGCCTTATGGGAATATGTTTTTTCTCTGAGATTGAATGGGAAGTAGGGCAAGTTCTTTTAATTGACTATTTTATACCCCAAGAGCTTGATTCTGTAAAATTAAAAGTTGTGGTAGTATGGTCAGAATTTATAGATAGCAATAAAGGATATATTACAGGAGCGCAAATCATTGATATTGAGGAAGATAAAGAAAATAAATTTGTCAATTATTATTTCCAAAAGTTAAAAGAAAAGTTTTTTTAATTTTTTTTAATGTCCTCCTTTTACGCTTTCATAGACTACAATGAAAGAGGTATTCTTTAAAAAAACTACACGCAGTGAACTTATAAAGAATTCCGATATAATAATTAATTTATTAAAGACAGCTAATTTTTATGAAGAGATTAAAAAGAACGATTTTGTGGGAATAAAGATTCACTTTGGTGAAAGAGGAAATAAATCCTTTATTAACCCAAAGTTTTTTAGGCCACTTATTAAGATTTTAAAAAATATACCCACCAAGCCATTTTTTTTTGATACCAATACACTTTATAGAGGAAAGCGTAATAATGCTATTGACCATATAAATCTTGCAAAAGAACATGGCTTTTATGCTTTGAATATACCTATCTTAATAGCTGACGGCATAAAAGGCAATGACTATATTGAAGTTACAATTGATAAATATCATTATAATAAGTGTTTTATAGCTTCTTTATGGAGAGAAATTGATTTTATATTCTGTGCTTCCCATTTTACGATGCATATGCTTACAGGATTTGGTGCAGCTATTAAAAACTTAGGTATGGGTATAGCTTCACGACGAGGGAAACTTGCTCAGCACTGTAATATATCTCCTTCTATAAATAAAAAACAATGTATAGGATGTGGAATATGTGCCGATAACTGTCCTACTTCTGCTATAAAGAAACAGCAATCCTTCTATACTATTATAAATGAATTGTGCATTGGGTGTGCTCAATGTATAAGTATTTGCCCCCAAGAAGCAGTAAAGATTAACTGGTCGGAAGAGTATGCACTTCTTCAGGAGAAAATGGTAGAATATGCTTATGCTGCAAGCAATAATAAACGCTGTGCCTATTTAAATTTTTGCATATTTATTACAAAAGAATGTGACTGTATGAATAAAGAAAATAATGGATTTGTGGAAGATCTGGGGCTTTTATTCGGATACGATCCTGTGGCTGTGGATAAGGCAAGCGTAGATCTGTTAATAAAGAGAGAAAAGATTGATGTAATTAAACAGATTCACCCTAAAGTTGATTACAATCATCAGTTCCTATATGCTGAAAAAATAGGCTTAGGAGATACAAAATATACTCTTATAGAAGTAGATTAGTTGCGCCTTTAAGCTAATTCTTCCAAGATTATGCAAAGCAATCAGAAATACTCTATAGAATCTCCCGAAGTAGTTATTGTAGAAGCCTCTGCAGGGACAGGAAAGACATATGAGTTAGCCCGCCGTTATATTCAACTTCTTATTAATTTTTCTAATAAAGAAAAGATACCAATTCAAAATATCCTCGCAATTACCTTTACCAACAGAGCTACATTAGAGATGAAAGAAAGGATATTAGATTTGTTAAAAAAGATTGCATTGGGGTCTTTATCTTCAGATGAAAAAAGTAGTCTTTTCCCTTTTTTAAATATGAATAAAAAAACCATTAAAGATAAAGCAAATAAAATAATGGATGAATTGATAAAGCACTATAGCCTTTTTCAAGTCCAGACAATAGATAGTCTTATAAATACTATTCTTTTGAGTTCTGCCTTAAAAATTGAGCGTTCTGCAAGCTTCAGAATTATGAAAGAGTATAATGAGCATCTTGCCTATTCTTTAGATATAGTGGTAGAGAAAGCCAATAATGATAAAAATATATTAAAAGTCTTTGAAGATTTTATTGAACATTATCTCTTTATAGAAAACCGCACTTCATGGTTTCCTAAACAGGATGTTTTCAATCTGATGAAGTTTCTATTTTCTTTAGATAATCACCATAGTTACACCCTTAATATTCGTAACATATCTAATGCAGAAATATTAAAGACTAAAAGTGAACTATATAATGCAATAAAGAATTTATCTTACAATTTACCCAAAGGTATGAATGAACGAGCAAAAAAGAATATATTAAAATTTATAGAGCCAGAGAACAAATATTTTGATATAGAAAGAATACCTTCTATTTTTAAAAATACTTATCCTCCTATGAACAAAGGAAGGACGTGCTCTAATTATGTTATAAGAGAATGGGAAAAAATTAATAAAAAAATATGTCGTCTGGCAGAATTAGAAGCATACAAGTCATTCGCTGCCTATATAGAGTTGTTTTTTATGGTTTTAAAGGAATTACATAGAATATCTCAAAGAGAAGATATTCTCTTTTTAGAAGAGTTAAATAAAAAAACTTATTTGTTGTTTAAAAAAGAAATGAGTATCCCTGAGTTGTATTATCGGATGTCTATGAGGTTTTCTCATTATCTTATTGATGAGTTCCAAGATACCAGCTTATTGCAATGGCTTAATCTAAAACCTATGATTGAAGATGCTCTTTCTTCAGGAGGAACGCTTTTTTATGTAGGAGATAAGAAACAGGCTATATACCGTTTTAGAGGAGGGGAAGCAAAATTATTTGATGAGATAAGAAAGGAGTTTAAACACTTTAATCCTAAACTTCGCCTTTTGAGAAAAAACTGGAGGAGTCAAAAGGCAATTGTGGAGTTTAATAACTATATTTTTTCTGAAAGGAATTTAAGAAGAGCTCTTCTAAATATAGACTTTTTGAAAAGTAACCCCTCTTTAGTTGATAAGGTTCTAAGAGTTTTTAAAGATTCAAAAGAGGAATATTTATCCAAGAACATTTATGGATATGTTAGGATAGAGAAAATAGATGGTGTTGATTCAAAAGAGATAGAAGAAATTACCCACGCAAAGCTTATAAGCCTTTTGTCGGAATTGCATAAACGTTTATTTGCATATCGAGATATTGCTATCCTTTGTCGAAATAATAATGAGTTAGAGAAAGTAACAGCATGGCTGTTGGAAAATAATATACCGGTGGAATCAGAAAAAACTTTAAGCATTGTAGAGAATCCTTTAATAAAAGAAATAATATCATTCCTAAAATTCCTTAACAACCCTATTGATGATGTAAGTTTTGCTTCTTTTATTTTAGGAGAAATCTTCAGGAAAAAGGCAGGTTTATCTTTAAATGAAACAATGGAGTTTATTTTTAATTTAAATAAGGAAAAATCCCCTATAGGATTTTCTTTATATCATGTCTTTAGAAACAAATATTCTTCTATATGGAAAGAAAATATCGAGATGTTTTTTAAGAATGTAGGATTTATTTCTCTCTATGAACTTATAATAAGCATTTACACCCATTTCAATATCATGGAAAATTTTAATAAAGAGCAAGCATTTTTTATGAAATTAATAGAGTTAGTGAAAGAAAAAGAAGATGAATATCTTGGGTTAGAAGATTTTCTTTCCTATCTTTCTTCGGCGCCGAAGGATGATTTATATGTTACTATTACAGAAACTAATTCAATACATGTACTTACTATACATAAGGCAAAAGGGCTTGAATTTGATGTGGTAATTCTTCCTTTTCTTGGCATAGAGATAATACCTCAATATGGAAATAGAAAGAGTAATTGTTTTCTAAATATCTATAACAATAAACTTGAATTAATCCGCATTACAAAAAAATATAAGATGTATTCAAAAAAACTTCAGAATATCTATAAAGACGCCTATATTAATTCTTTAATTGATGAGTTAAACACTATTTATGTTGCTTTTACTCGTCCCCGATTAGAACTTTATATATTTCTTCCTCATAAAATTGGCAATATGTACAATAAAGCAAAATATTTTATAGAAAATAAAAAATATGAATGGGGAAAACCGCGTTTATATAAGCGTAAAGAAAAAAGACATATGATAAAATATTTATCTCCTTCTAAATATCAGGATTGGATTAAATTCTTAAAGGATGAGGTAGTCCATAAAGAAGAGCTTCTTAATAGAGATAGAATCATTTATGGTAATATAATACATCTTGTATTGTCTTATATTGGTGATATCTCAGGTACGAATATGAAGTTAGCAGTTAAAAATGCTATTGAAAAAACAAAATGTATATACCCCTCTATTAAGATACATTATTTAGAAAAACAAATAATGAGAGTGCTGAATGAAGAAAAAGTACGTCCTTTTTTCTTTCTAAAAGGAGGAAGAGTATATACAGAGAAAGAAATCGTAACAAAGAGTGGCCAAACACGTCGCATAGACCGCCTTATTATCAAAAAGAAAGAAATGTGGATTATTGACTATAAAGTATCTTACAGTTCTATAAAAGACGATGAGAAACAGATGAAAGAATATATGGAAATTCTAAACGAGTTTTATAAGAAGTATAAAATAAGGGGATTTTTACTATATTTAGATATAATAAAAGTAAAAGAAATTGTTTAAATGGAAAGAATAATTTCTTTTGGTTTTGGAGAGAATTTTATTGATAGGTTATCTACATTCATAGTAGATAATTTTCCCACAAAGAATAATGATTTTAGCAATATTCTTTGTGTTTTTGGGGGGAAACGTCCCGCATTATTTTTGAAACACCAATTGGCAAATAAAATAAAAAGTGTATTCTTCCCTCCAACTATATTTTCGATGGATGAATTTGTTGAATATATTGTCTCTAAAAAATTTCTTATAAAAAAAATTAAAGATCTAGATGCTTATTATCTTATATATTCAATTGTTAAAGAGAAGGAATCACAAATACTTAAGGGAAAAAAGGAGTTTAATGAATTTTTACCATGGGCAAAAGAAATTGTATCATTCATAGAGCAGTTAGAATTAGAGGATATTTCTGATAAGTCCCTTAGGAGAGTGGAAAAGAGTGCGGATATAGGTTACGATATTCCCCATAGTGTAAATGTTTTATTGCAAAATATTAGTTCCTTACGCAAAGATTATTATCAAGCCTTAAAAAATAAAGGTCTTTTTACACGAGGAAGACTTTATTTATATGCAGCAAAAATAGTAGAAGATATTGATTTTAGAGAATTTAAAGAAATAATTTTTTGTAATTTCTTTTATCTCCATACCACAGAAAAAAATATTATAAAAAAAATTTACAGGAAAAATAAGGGTATTCTTATCTTCCAAGGGAATGAGAGTGAATGGTCAGTATTAAAAAGCAATGCACAAAATTTAGGGGTAACCTTATTAAATGCCAGCGGTAGTATTCAGAATAAGCCCCAAATATCTATATTAAGTGGGGTTGATTTACACAGTCAGATAGGATTAGTCCAAGAAGTATTAAATAACTTAAATAACTTAAATAATACCGTTATTGTTCTTCCTCAGCCAGAGGCAGTTATTCCTCTGGTTTCTGCGATTTCATCATTTACCAGAAACTTTAACATCTCATTGGGATATCCTCTTAAAAGAACACCAATTTTTGAATTATTTAATATTTTTTTAAAAGCCCAGGAGACTAAGAAGAACGGTAAATATTATTCTCCTCATTACATTAGAATCTTGCGTAATCCTTTGGTAAAGAATTTAAAACTTGCATCTAAGCGAGAGATAACCAGGGTAATTGTTCATAAGTTAGAGGAGATTCTTAAAGGTATTATCCCCAATGAACTAGGCGGTTCTTTATTTATTAAACTGGCTGATATAGAGAACTCTCATGAACTTTACGTTTCAGTCCGGGATACCCTTCGTAATATGAAAATTAGTAGCGCACTTAAGGAGTTAAAAGAAATAGTTTTGAAACTCCATCAATTATTTTTTTATTCATTCGAAAGAGTAAATAATTTTAAATATTTTTGCGAAATTACAGAGAAGATTGTTAACATCCTTCTTGAGAAAAGTATGATAGGAAGTTTTCCTTTTAATCGTCTTGCATTAGACAAAGTATTTGCTATTAATGAAGAAGTTGTTTCGTCGATATTTTGCGAGCATAAATTTTCTCCCTTAGAGATATTTTCAATCTTTTTAAAAAAATTAGAAGATGAGGTTATATCTTTTAAGGGCTCCCCCTTAAAGGGCTTACAAGTATTGGGGTTAATGGAAACTCGCTCTTTGGATTTTGATAATGTTATAGTAATAAATGTTAATGAAGCCTCATTGCCCAAGTTAAAGGTGTGTGAGCCTTTAATACCAAGAGAAGTGATGTTAACCTTAGGTATTAATAGGTTAGAGAAGGAAGAAGAAATTCAAAGGTATCAATTTTTAAGACTTATCAGTAACTCAAAAAAAGCATTTCTCATTTATGAAGAAAATTCTAATAAAGAAAGGAGTCGTTTTATTGAAGAGATAATATGGAAAAGGCAAAAAGAGCTTAATAGGTTAGATATTTTTGATATACCTCGTGCTACCTTCGCTTTAAGAATTAGGCGATACAGAACTTTATCGTTTAAAAATAGGAAAATCATTGATTTCCTTAGGAAAACAGTTTATTCAGCAAGTAGACTGAATACCTACCTTAGATGCCCTTTACAGTTTTACTATCAATATGTTTTGAATCTGGATAAAAAAAGTGCTCCCCTTGAGGAACCTCAAGGGGAGGAGATAGGTAAATTTATTCATCAATTTTTAGAAGAAGTATTTCATTGTTTTATTGGTAAAAATCCTATAATTAATAAAGAATTTGAGAACAAGTTTATACAACACTTTGAAAACAAATTTTCTATTCTTTCACGAAGAATGAAAGCAGATTCTTTTCTTCTTAAAAAAATAATTAAGAATCGTCTTAAGAAGTTTTTAGAGGAAGAGAAAAAATCTCCTCATAAAGAAATATTATGCTTAGAAAAAGAATTTTCCGGTACTATCAACATTGAAGGAGAGTATTTTAATTTTGTTGCTAAAGTGGACCGCATTGATAAATACAGTGAGAATATTACTATTGTAGATTATAAGACAGGCTCTTCAGATGTTATACCTAAAGATATTTATCATCTTAAAAAGATGAAATTTAATAGAGAAAATATAAGAAGAAATATAAAATCTTTTCAACTCCCTTTATATTATATTATCATTCGTAAATATTTCCCTAACTCAAACATTGATGCTCAAATATATAATTTACGAACTATGGAGAAAAAAAGCCTTTTTCCACAAGACTATGGTAATGCCCGAGAATATTTAAGAATATATTATAAAGCGATAAAATCTATTATTCGGGAGATATTAGATCCCTCTATTCCTTTTACGCCAGATAGAGAAGATAGAAAATGCCATATGTGTTCTTTTATTTACCTATGTCGAGGTTAAATCGGGAGCGTCCAATTAACTGTTGCTGATTTTATTCTAACCCTCTATAATAGAGAGAGTTGTAAGAATTAAGAAAGGCAGACTAGCTTAAAGGGGGTTAGATAACATGGTAAAAAGAAGAATAAGATGCATTTATTGTAGGAGTTTAGATACCAGAAAGCATAACAAAATAAAACGAGTGGAATTTTTCTTGAAATCAACGAAACAAAAAAAATACACAGAGATTTTATTGTAAAAAGTGCAAGAAAACATTTAGTTGGAGAAAACGCAAGCGAACTAAATACTCCCTCGATTTGCTCATTGAAGTAGTAAAACGGCACATAGAGGATAGAAGCAGTTATAGAGTTATTGCTAAGCGGCTTAGGGAGACAACAAAGAGCTTTATAAGCAAATCAACCATTCATAATTATCTAAAAGAAGTCTCTTTGCGGTCGCGTTCTTTGACAGATATGGTTAAAGATTTAAGTCCTCATTTGCCAGGTTTTTTACATCTAGACGGAAAAGGAATCAAATTAAAAGGCAGGCGTAAATGGGAACTGACTCTTTTTATCGCACAGGATTCAGAGTAGGATTACCTGTGCATCAAAATTTGATGGAAGGAGAAAACAAACTGGCAATAATGAACTTCTTAGAAGTCTTAAAGGAAGAAATTAAATATCCTTTTAGAGGAATAATCTCTGATATGAGTGAGAATATAATCTATGCTGTAAAAGAGAAAACGCCCGAAATTCCTCACCAATTCTGCCTAATGCACCTTTTGCGAGGGATAGACAGGGTAATTAACTATCAGCATATTTACAACCAATTAAGCAAGCTTCTAAGGAGATTAAGGAGTCTAAAATCAGTTTTTGTGCATCCTTATTTAAGCAAGAAACCTTCTCTTTCAAAAGAACTGAAAGAAATTAAACAGAGGATTAAGGTATTAAAAACCAGACATAAAGATATGCTAAAGTTACGTAGATATCTTAGGATGTATGTATTGAGCAATTCACTTAATAAAGTAGATAATCGCCTTATGAAGCTAAAAAGACTAAGAGTTAAATTTAAGAAACAACGGAAAATTACCAACTTCCTTAATATGCTCATTAAATACCGAGATAACATATTTTGTCACCTTAAGTATTCATATATGCCATACACAAACAATCTGTTAGAGAATTTAATCAAGCAATATGAGAAACGGCTTAAAACAATGGAAGGTTTTGGACACGATTTAAACGCTATAGAAGGATATCTGAATCTAATGGCTATCTATCATTGCTTTAAACCTTATACTGATTGTAAGGGGCATAATAAGCGAAAGAATGGAAAGGCGCCTTTAGAGCTCGCTGGCACTTCAATAAAAGGGTTAGATTGGGTTCGTTTTTCTCTAAGAACTAACAACAGTTAATTGGACACTACATCCCCAAAATACTTGACCAACCCCTTCTTTCCTATATAATAAAATTCTAAACTTCTAATGTGTAGTGAAATTTACAAAAAACCTCTTCTGAAATTATAGGGAGGAAGGAAACTCACATCGAGCTTCTTAAGTATACAGAAAAAAAATGTTTATAGATAAATGTTACAAATATAAGATTTATTTTAAAGTTTCTGTATGATTAAAAAATAAGGAGAAGATAATGATAGAGAAGATTACAGAAATACTTAAAGTTAAATGCCAAGGTAAAAGTTACGAGAAATTGATAGAATTAAATAATTTTTTCCTCCATCAGTTTGTAGCAAAGTATATTGAATTATGTAATCCTCACTCTGTGTATGTATGCGACGATTCTTTAGAAGACAGACAATATATTCGCAATAAAGCCTTAGAAACAGGAGAAGAAAAGAAACTTGCTCTCGAGGGGCATAGTGTCCATTTTGACGGATATAACGACCAAGCTAGAGATAAAGCGAACACCAAATACCTGCTTCCTGCTGGTGTAGATTTAGGTATGTCTCTTAATACCACTGATAAAGAAACGGGATTAAAAGAAATACATAATTATTTTAAAAACAGTATGCTCGGAAAAGAAATGTACGTCCTGTTTTTCTCTCTCGGTCCGATAAATTCTGAATTTTCTATTCCCTGTGTTCAGATAACTGACTCCAGTTATGTTGCCCATTCTGAATATATATTATATAGAACAGGATATGAACAATTCAAAAAAATTGGTTCCTCAAAAAATTTTTTCCGCTATGTCCATAGCGCTGGTGAATTAGAGAATGGTGTGAGTAAAAATATGGATAAAAGAAGGATTTATATTGATTTAGAGAATAATATCGTTTACAGTGTAAATACCCAGTATGCAGGAAACACTGTAGGTCTAAAGAAACTTTCTCTAAGATTGGCTATCAACAAAGCATCTTCTGAAGGATGGCTTGCTGAACATATGCTTATTATGGGTGTACATGGGCCAAAAGGAAGAAAGACATACTTTACAGGTGCTTTTCCCAGCGCCTGTGGAAAAACATCGACTGCAATGTTAAGAGGTGAAACCATTGTAGGAGATGATATAGCTTATTTGAGAAAGAAAAAAGAAAAAATTTATGGAGCGAATGTTGAGTGTGGGATATTCGGTATTATCCGGGATGTTAACCCTCACGATGACCCTATAGTATGGGAAGTTCTTACTACACCAGGTGAAATAATCTTTTCCAATATCCTTGTAACAGACGAAGGCATCCCTTACTGGCTTGGTGATGGACGCAAAATACCCCAAGAAGGAATCAATTATTCAGGAAAATGGTATAAAGGGAAAAAGGATTCTAAAGGCAATGAGATTCTTCACGCTCATAAAAACGCCCGCTATACCGTAAGTCTTTATGCTCTAAAAAATGTGGATGCTAATCTTGATAATCCTGAAGGGGTATTAATTAAGGGTATTATTTACGGAGGAAGAGATTCCACTACGTGGCCACCTGTCCAGCAAGCATTCAACTGGACTCATGGAGTGATTACAATGGGCGCCTCACTTGAATCTGAAACAACAGCTGCTACTTTAGGGGAAGAGGGAATACAACAGTTTAATCCCATGTCCAACATTGACTTTGTATCAATTTCACTTGGCAAATATATTGAAAATCACCTCAAGTTTATCGAAGGAGTGAAACATCCTCCTTTGATTTTTGCAGTAAACTATTTCCTTAAAGATGAAAATGGCAATTATCTCACCGCTATGGAAGATAAGCGAGTGTGGATAAAATGGATGGAATTACGTGTCAATAATGATGTAGGAGCAATCAAAACACCAACAGGATATATACCCTGCTATGAAGACTTAAGGAGACTCTTTAAGGAAATACTGGGAAAAGATTATTCTCACAGTAACTACACAGCCCAGTTTACTGTACGGATCCCAGAAAATCTTGCCAAAATAGAACGTATCACCCAGATTTATAAAACGAAAGTATCCGATGCCCCAGATATTTTATTTAAAGTTCTTGAAGAACAGAAAAAAAGACTTAAAGACCTAAAAGTACGTAAAACTGGTTATGTTACCCCTGATTCATTACAAGAGCAGTTATAACTTATAGGACATAGTCATTAAAGACCAAAAAATCTGTGGTCTTGATTTTGTAAAGAGAAAAAAATACAAATAGGTGATAGAAAAAGAAGTTACACCTTAAAAGAACACCCATTTTTTCACAAAGAGTATTTATTATAGACAAAAAATAAAAAAGGAGGCATCTAAAAATGAATAACAAAGTTGTAGTAGGGATTGTTATGGGAAGTGACTCTGATTTAGAAATAATGAAAGAAAGTACGAGTATTCTTGATAAATTTGGTATAGGATATGAAATGAATATTATTTCTGCCCACCGTACACCTCACGTGCTACAGAAATACGCAACTGAAGCAGAAAATAAAGGGTTGAAAGTAATAATTGCTGGCGCAGGAAAAGCAGCACATCTTGCAGGTGTAATTGCTTCTTTAACTTCTTTACCTGTAATTGGAGTTCCTATAGAAACCCGCTTGGCAGGAGGATTGGATTCGCTTTTATCTATAGTGCAGATGCCTTCAGGAGTTCCTGTTGCTACCTTAACTATTGGAAAAACTGGCGCTAAAAATGCTGGTATTTTGGCAGCGCAAATATTGGGCATTAAATTTCCTCACATAAGAGAAAAAGTAAAAGAATATAAAGAAAAAATGGCTCAAGAGGTCTTAGAAAAAAATAAAATCATAAAAGAAAAAAAATCGATAGACAACACATAAAAAAACACACCGCAATTGCAATCTTCTAAGAAATTGACTATTTTGATTGTTTTTTAGGCTGAAAAATTATAAAAGAAAAAGTAGCCCCGGTAAGATTTGTCCCTATGATAGAAAACAGGTAGAACATACAAATTCCCTTTCATTTTCTTCTAACTTTACTTTAAAAGGTCGAAATTTTTTCTTGCACAGATTATCTTTAAGTTGTAGAATAAAAACACAGATAAGGCAGTCCTGAGTTTGAAAGGGGAATTTGGACGTAAAAACCGGCTAAACGTTAGCCCTGAAGAAAACTTCGGAGAAGTAAAACCTTCGCTTGATAGAGCGAAGGTTTTTGTATTTTAGAAAAAGAGGGGAAGAAATGTTAGAAAAATACTTAAAAAAATAATACCTTTTAAATTAAATAGGGTTCGAGAAATTATAAAACCCAATTTCTATTATCTTGAGAAAATTGAAGATTATCCTAATTTCGTAATTAGATACTGGTTCTACAGTAAAGATAAGACAGAGAAGAATAAAAAAAGAGTTTTTATAAAGAAAATGGAGAAATTATTAGATTACACAATGAAACATAAAGAATTTACTAGAAAAGAGTTTAAGAATCTTTGCCCTCGTACCAATAAAGACGGTGGTTGTGAATTTGCAGTAGCTGTGAGAATTCTTGAGTTTATGGAAATAGGGTGGTACGATATAAAAAATAGTATATTCAAAATTAATAAGTAATTTTTTTTATAGAGTACCTCCATTGAATAAAAGTAATATGCGATTAGAGATACAAATATTAAGCAGAAATAAGAGAATAACCTTGCCTTATAGCCATAATCATATTCTGCAAGGGTTTATATATTCACTAATGGAGGCTTCCCTGCGCAGAAGAGTTCATCAACAAGGGTTTCAGTATGAGAAGAGGAAGTTTCGCCTCTTTACTTTCTCGCGGCTTTATGGAAAGTTTAAGAATATAGATAATCAGTTTCATTTTACGCCGCCTGCAAGACTTATAATTTCGTCCTCTCAAAAAGAAATACTGCAAAGTATAGCAGAAAATCTTGTTAAAACAGAGAAGTTTTATATAGGCAAGAACGAAGTTTTTATAGAAAGTATAAATGTTTTGCC
>Ga0180301_10000868_pt1 | contig 23885 bp, 22 predicted proteins | sample GuaBasSediGuay16_FD_121797 | JGI IMG/M metagenome (GOLD analysis project Ga0180301, IMG submission 121797) | Subseafloor sediment microbial communities from Guaymas Basin, Gulf of California, Mexico - Guay16, Core 4569-2, 12-15 cm | ecosystem: Environmental > Aquatic > Marine > Hydrothermal...
AAGGTGAGCCTTATCAATAAATCTACTGTTGCCAGGAGAGTCTCCTTCCACCTACTCACCGAGGCCGGGCTCGGCACTCTTTCCAGACCAATCCTCGCGCATACGTTGAGTCTTTTGAGATCGTCCAGTGCTCGTCTATAGCTCTGGTTGCTGAGGACTACCCATGCCAGAACAGCTATTTTAGAGGCTGCGGCATATCTCTTCGGCCCTCTCCTCCTTCTCTGCCTAAGCAGACTTCTCATAGCCAGTTTATAAATAGCCTTAACAATTATAAACCTGCCGAGCCAAAATATTTGCATCGGGGGACGCTCCTTTTTTCATGGGGTCGCAAGTAATACGGCTATAATACCTATAAAGGCGCCCCCACCACAAAGCCGCTAAGAAGCCATTAACCGGCAAGAACTAGGCTGAGAAAAGAGATAAATTTGAAACAAAGCCTCTGAATAAAATTTTTATAAAATGAATTATGAATGCGGGAACTTTATGCCCCATCGATTCTTTGCTACTATGCTGATTCTGCTGATATTAGCGGGATCCGTGGGGTCTCTGACTCTTAATGCTCTGCATGACAAGGTTGATTTGGTCATTACTTATGTTGATCATAATGGTCAAGCTTTAACTAACTTCTTCGTCTTAATCACCCTTCCAACTCCTCCCAGCGAAGGACGCTCGACAATTATTGCCAATCTCTCGACTCCCAACAACATTATAAGGATAAGAATAGATAAAGCTAAGGTGCTCTCTCGTTGGAGATTATATCTATCCCGAAGACCTGAGAGGGCAGAGTATCGAATTCCACTGATGATAGATGCTGTGTGGGTAAATGACAGTACCATAGTGGCTAGTATTGGTAATACGGTTTTAATAGACCCCTTATCACGAGGGTACATCTATAAGAAGGTAGTGATCACACCGACTTGGATAGGGAATAAGTCAAATAATCTAGCTACTAAGGATGTCGGCGATAGCCGGATAAGAGTTGTGGACTATGGAAATCCCATAGTAGCTGTAAGAACAGATTATAAAGAATACGGGAATGTTATGCTTCCCATCCTCTCTGCTACGGTAGACGAGAACTCTGTAAGTGATGATACAAGCGATTATGATACCCTATTTAGTCTGCTTAACGTTCACTTTGATGTTCTTTATGAGGGGGGTTGGGAACTTGCATATAGTATTGACCATCCAAGCTCTATTGAGTTCCATATAGGCGGCATAACAGTTCAGAAAAAATTTAGTGATATCGAATCTCATAATCTGTATACTTATGATAAGTATGATCCCAAGAATTATGCTAAGACTTTCTATGTTAGTGTTATCATTGTCTATGAAGAGTGGGAGTACTGGGAGTATAACTACTATACTGCTCGATATCTATATACGGTGGAGAAAGTCTATGTAAAAGACTTCACGAACACGGAAATAATAGTGAAAGGAAATGACTTTGTTTTACCAGAAAATGCTGAGAAAACTCTTTTTAAGCAGTACTCGGGTACGGGTCAATATAATAATCCAGATCAAATCGGGTTCTCTCCGAATGAATTTGATGCATTATCTGTTGGTACTTACATTTATAGTTTAGAGAAGAATGATCCCTCTTTTGCTATACCAATAGGGCTTCTTTTAGATCTTCCTATTCTAGATTCATTCATTATTACATATAGATCAATTAATGGTCAAGAATACGACTTTGAAGTAAAGCTTGATGCTGAGAGCGGAACATCAATATCCGTCTACATTTGTACTACCGTAGATGAGTGGTATATAGATCGGTACAAGGGGTTCTACAAGATACCACTCACAAGCATTATTATTGACGAGATTTTAAGTCAGGGAGGCATTGGGGGTGGCGGACCTTGGATACCTGAACAACATTGACTCTTGCTCTCAGTGCTTCGAGAATATAATAAGATGATAGATAAATAAATTCAAATAAATCATTATTTTTAATTGAATCGTTATTTATAAATTGGCATTTAGAGAAATAACGGGGTTTTGGATTTTTATAGCATAAGATTTTCCTACTTATTTCTAAGCACGCTCCAACCGCCTAGAAATTTTTAATATACTGCTACCGCTGTGATCGCTATGAAAAATGGAGCAACGCCCATAATACCCTCAAATACGAAACTATTGGTTACTTCAAACAGATATTACGAATTGGACGCTGCTAGTGAAGTGTGGCACATTTTAAAGGCTACTAACATTGCGGACGACGCAGAAGTTACTTTTATCCGTAAAGGTAAGTGGTGGTTAAGGGGGGTAATTGCTTTTTCGTTTGAGCTCAATGGGATAACGATTCTTGATGCAATGGAGCGAATAAGAGCTTATCTATTAAGAAGACCTTGGATAATGGAGTTTTCTCAGAGAATTATTCCAGTAGAACTTGTTTCAACAGATTTTAGCGAAATAAAATCATTCGTAACTAGTGTTGCTAATAAGCGTATAAGGAGTAATGAAAAATGGGCAATCAAAATCTCTAAACGCGATAGCAAGATTAAAAGACAAAAAATTATAGAGGAGATAGCCAGCCAAATTAATGTTGGGAAAGTTGACTTGGAGAACCCCGATTGGATAATTAATATAGAGGTTATAAGGAATACGTATGCTGGCTCGGTCATTCGGTCTCATCACTTAATAAGAAAAAAAGAAATAGTAAGAGCTGATTGTTGACTAGGAAATGCGAAACAATTTAAAATAACCCATATAAGGAGTCATAAAATAAAATTAATAGGAATACCCAACTTGATTGAGAAAGAACAATGCCGGGGTTGCCGAGCTGGTACGGCGCCAGGCTCGAGACCTGGTGGCGATTACGCCTCGCGGGTTCGAGTCCCGCCCCCGGCACTAAACACCTATACTCGGCAAAAAAGGTTTGGTTCTACAGGATATAGGAGTTAATCACATAAGGGAGAGGTATTCTAAGGTAAAGAACATTTATTGAAGGCTATCTGGTATGTCGTCCACATCTACAAAACTTCTAAATTCTCTCAGAGATCTGGAAAAGCTAGCAATTAGAGTGTTGCGGGCTAATGACCGTCAGTTCTTAATCCTTTTGGAAAACGCTATGCGTATTCTAGAAGAATTATCAAGAATTTTGAACGATTACACTAAGAGATTTAGATTAAGCGAATTATCAGCGATAAGAAAACGAATTTGTTTTATAATGAGAAAATTATTATCTAGGAATGTCCAGTTTTCACGCGAAGACGTAATAATGAAATTTTTACACGCAGCGAAATGTACTTACCAAGTTGGTTGTGTGGAACAAGCATTGCGGATTTTTGAGAAAATTCTAGATATAGTCTATAAAAATACCGTCTCCTTTGAAATTCTTGCCGAGTTTGTGGATAAAGCCTTTGAATGTGGCTTATTAGATATGGTGATAGAGGTTCTCAGAAAAATTCGAGAATATGGTTACGAGTCTTTCGAGATCACGTATAACCTTGCACTTGCTTATTATCTAGCTGGAGAAACTATAAAAGCGGAAAAAATTCTTAAAGAGAGTGAGAGAAAATATGGCGAAAAGAGGCAGACTCTTGGATTGCTTTCTGCAATATACATTGCTATGGGGGAGTTCGAAAAAGCAAGTAAAATATTAGAAACGTTAAGATAAACGTTAAGATAGAAATAAAAAAAAGATAGAACGTTAAGAGTTCAGAATAGATGATCTATAATAAAATCTACATACCGCTCTATTTCTGTTCGCGAAAGTTTTCTACCAAACCTATTTTCGAGGAAGCTTTCTAGTGTTAAAACAAGTTGGGATCCTCTTTCCTGAGCTAGACCCAGTATTTTAAGGGAATCTATGACGCCCGAATCATATTTAGCTAATAGGAGCGATAATGGAATCGCTTTTAACCTTAGAAGTTCAGATAGCAATTGCAGGCTTGCAATACCTAATTCTCGGAGTTCTTCAATAATAGAGTACAGTATATCTTTTTCATAGCTAATTCTAGCTTTAGTCTCGGGGATTTTATGAGTTTTTTTCCTTTCAATTACCCCTTCTTCTTTCTCCATCGATATTCTTTCAGGTAATTTATGTTCGGGAGGTTTGACAATTTTTTTCTTTTCTTTTTTCGGCGGTTTAATAGAGGGTTTTGGAGGAGAAATCTCTTCCTTTACTGAAGGAACTGGAGGCAGTTGAGGAGGCTCTACTTTGGCTGGTTGACGTAGAATAGATCTAGTTTTATTAGCTATCTCCTTTATCCTCTCTTCTATAAATTTTGATAAATGAGGAGAACTTTTGAGATCTGACGACATTTTAGGTCTTATGCTGATAAAAACCGGAAACGTCAATGAAGGAGCTTTTAAATAACCGTTTCCAGGAGCAAGAGTTGTGAAAACATCAACTAACTTAGAGTCTATGCCGAATATTCTAGATAATTCAATGGCATCTTCTCTCTGAAGTTTAAGAGCCAGGAGAGAATTGCAATTCATTATGACTTCTTTACTTAAGTCTCGTGGACTTTGCGTAGCAAGGACTAGCCAGACACCATATTTTCGCCCCTCTCTAGCTATACGGGAAATGACTTCACGGACTGGATCAATTCTTCCTTTTCTGGGTGCAAAGAAATGTGCTTCATCAAGAATTATGATAATTTTGAAATTGTATCTCCGTTTTTTAGTTTCTTCAAAAATATTTTTCAAAACATCAGCGACAAAAAACCTTATACCAAAGTCACCAAGTGGCGTATTAGCTAATCGGAATATTGTTATGAAGCCTGGTTTTAAGACCTTTTGAGGCGTTATATATTCGTCGGAAAACAGACCACTCTCCATAAGGGCTCTGATACGAGTTATTAAGGCCTGTTTTGTGGATGGGTGTAAATCGCTGGCTTCAACTTCATTTAACAAATCTTCCAATTTAATCTGGCTTCTTTCACCCATTAATTCTTTCAGAATTAATGCGTATTTTTGCTCCTTAACACCGTAAATGAATAAAAGCCTATCTGGTGTGAAGAAAGGGCTAAGGTGTGGGGGGTTATAATCCCAATCAAACACGAGTAGCCTATCCTCAAAACCCCTTGGGGTTAAATTAAATTCAGAAAGTTTGTCGATTTGGTCTTTATTATCGTTAGGAAATACTAAGCAACCATATTCATTATGCAAATCGAAAACAACAATCACAGTATTTTCCTTCTTTTTCTCCATTATTCGTAGTAGTTCTTCGATAATAACAGCTATGGTATAAGATTTTCCACCACCAGTAGTAGCTGTTATAAGAAAATGCCTAGCTAAGTCATCTATATTATAATATATAGGAACAAACTCTGGATGTGTTAGAATTTTTCCTAATAGTAGTCCCTTATCTGGAGGTGTGCGAGAAATCATCTTACTTAGTAAATCAGATGGTGGAATATAGACGATGGACCCAGATGCGATTGGTCTTTTACAACTTGTCAGCTTAGAATCCCTTATTTCACCTAGAATATTACAATAAGCAATAGCGATTTGACCAGTTCGAATTATATCCACAATTTGAGCGAGAACAACCTTTTTCTTGTTTTGCTTGTCAATAGCGATAACGTACTGACCTTTTATTGTTTTTTCTACATCGTCTATTTTAAAAGAGAATTCTGAAGTAGTAACTTTACCAGTTACAATTCCTATACGTGTACGTGTTATACTTTCTGACAATCAAAGTCACCGGAGGAGTGGTTATGATTCTTATCTGTGGAACTCCTGGTACTGGAAAGACCACCATTGCTAATGAACTTAAGAAATATGGATTTAAGGTTATTCACTTAGGCGATTTCGTTATAAAAGAAAAACTGTATATGGGATATGACAAGAAACGAAAAACATACATCATTGATCCTGAGAAAGTGGTTGAGAAATTAAGAAATATGCAAAAAAATAGCAAAGAGCCTCTTATAGTCGAAGGTGTAGGGGCGGAGATCGTTCCCAAAGAGCTTGTAGAGGTGTGTTTTGTTCTTATATGTGAGCCAAAAGAACTTAGAAAGCGATTAGAAGCTAAGGGATACCCACCAGAGAAAATCGAGGAAAATTTAGAAGCAGAACGCATGAGTATTATACTGGGGGAGGCATTAGATAACTATGGAGAAAAAACAGTGGTCATAGATACTACAAATACGTCGGTTGAGGAAGTTGTGAAAAAAATCCTAGAGGAACTAAAGAGAAGGAATATAGCTTTTCCAAGTAATGAGAGGGGCTATAATAATGAAGGAGAGAGTAAAAATTAGCGAATTAGGAGAACGCTACTTATTACGCGCTATAATTTTTCCCAATCTCACAATTAGTCGGGAATTCTTAGATGAAGACGCTGTTATCATCGAGGATAACAGAAAATTTATCGTTATAAATGCTGATACTTTCGTACGTTCCACAGATGCGCCACCGGGAATGAGTTTTAGGGATATGGGTTATAAAACTGTTGCAATGAGCGTTAGTGATGTAATAGCTAAGGGAGCTAAGCCACTAGGATTTTTACTAACGATTTCGGTGCCGCAGGAGACTTATCTGGAGGATTTTGAAGAATTGATTAAAGGGGTTAGGGAAGCATGCGATGAGCTGGGAATTAAATACTTAGGAGGAGATCTGGGGGGTAGCGATGATCTCGTCTTGACAGGAATCTGTGTAGGGACAACAAGACGAGTAGTCTTGCGGGGAGGTGCAAGACCTGGTGATTATGTCTGGGTGACTGGTGAATTTGGATATACGGGAGTAGCGTTGCATTACCTTCTTCATAAAGGCCGAGAAGTAGAGGGAATTGAAGAAGCGATCCAATTTTTTAAGAGACCTAGAATAAAGGTACGTGTAAATGAGATTCTCCGAGAAATAGCGACGGCTGCTATGGATAGTAGTGATGGGTTAGCTATTACACTAGATTCCATTGCAAGAGCTAGTCATGTAAGTATAATTCTAGAGAGATTACCAATAGCGAAAATAGCAATAGATTATGCTAAAGCAAATGAATTGAATCCAGAAGAATTGGCCTTATATGCTGGAGAGGAATTCGAGATTGTTTTTACAACTAGTGCTGATCTTCCGCCTCAAGAAGTTGTAGAGATCTTCAAGCAAAAAGGGTTAAACGAGCCATTGCTTATTGGTAAGGTACATGAGGGAGAAGGAATTTTCTACAAAGGAGCGAGAATAAAGATTGCTGGATGGGAACACTTTAGGTGACTTATAATGCAGGATGACAAAAAACATCAAAAAGATCGTTTATCTGGAAAGCGATTACTATTAATAGATTCTTCTTTCCTAATGTTGCCAGTGAGTGGAAGACGAAAGAAAATACTCAATATCGAAGACGCGCTTTTTAAACTCTCAGAGGGACGGGTTTTAGCGGTTCTCTCAAGTACTGTCCGAGAATTAGAATTTCTGAAAAACAATGCGAAAGGGAAAAAAAGACTTGCAGCAGATTTTGCTCTGGAGCTTATAAAACGGGCAAAATTTCCGATAATAGAAGTAGATAAGGAGATAGAAGAAGAAGTTATGAGACTTAAGGAAAAGCTACGAAATTGGGAAGTACATGATGAAATCTTAGCTAGAATGGCTAAGAAGTTAAAGGCAGCGGTGGCTACTACAGACCTTGAGCTTATGCATAAGTTACGCGACATGGGTGTACCAGTATATTATTTGCGAGGAAAGAAATGGATTTATGTTTCTGGAGAATAAGCTGGCTCGGCTTTATCGTGTTGAGCGTTGTTATTGCTATTATTCGATAGTGAGCCGCTAGAGGACTGATCAAGTCTTATAATGGACGTGTTTCTGGGAGTGAGGATCAGATAATCATGACCCAAGAATAAGCAGTCTCCGTTTATCTCTTTTATAAAAGAGATGAGTTTACTTAATAGTTCTTTAGCGTATTCGCTATCCTGATACATCAGTCTCTTTATGCTGACAATCACTGGTGAGTTCTTCTTCAATAATTGAACAATATTATACACATCTGTTAGTGAAGATAATCTAACAGCGTATAATAATTTCCTAGTAATATCAGTTACTTGGGGGCTTCCTTTATCGCTTTTTTCTTGATTGAATTGTAAGTTAGTAGATGAAACTCTGCTTTTTTTTCTCGATGAATTATTCTTTCCAATGATGTTTCTGAAAAAATTCACGGCATTCACGCGAGTTACAATTAATTCTTGTGTGTTAGAAATCGACTTTCGAGATTATAAAAGCGAGTAAATTATGTGTGAAATACTTGCTCCATTTCAAATTTATCTCTTTTCTTGGCCTATTATAAGCTGGCTAAAGAAACTACTGAGTCGAGGAAGTGGAGTCAAAAGATAAATTTGAAAGACAGCCAAAATATTGATGTTTATTATTTGTTGTGTTTTATTTGGCGAATGTTTTATATAGTTTTTGTCTCGGTTTACTTCACGATATAGGATAATTATTTCTATAATATTTGGGGGTTGCCTAAAAAACAACAAAACTTTCATGCAGGGGAAGTATTATGGCTTACGCACCGGGTACTGCACAAATTCCCGTTCTCGTTCTTAAAGAGGATGTTAGAAGAGAGCGTGGTAAAAGAGCACTCTATGCTAATATAAGCGCAGCCAGAGCAGTAGCTGAAATTGTTAGATCAACACTAGGGCCCCGCGGAATGAATAAGATGATCGTCGATACACTAGGTGACATCGTAATTACTAACGATGGAGCAACAATTCTAGACGAATTGGATGTTGCTCATCCAGCAGCAAAATTGATGGTACAAGCATCCAAGGCGCAAGATGATATTGCCGGTGACGGTACTACAAGCGCTGCAGTACTAGCGGGAGCACTACTTGCACAAGCAGAAAAGCTATTGGATCAAGGAATACATCCGATAATAATTGTGAATGCTTATAAGAAAGCTTTAGAAAAGGCAAAGGAGCTCTTAGAAACTAAATTAACACGTACCATTGACATAAAGAAGGACGTTGAGCTCTTAAAGAGAGTAGCTATCAGTGCTCTAAACAGCAAATTACCACTAGAAGTAAGAGAATACTTCGCAGAATTGGCCTATGAGGCAGCGCGCTTAGCTTACGATGAAGAAAGAAATTACCTAGATATGGATCTTATTAGCATCATTCAGAAAGAGGGTAAGTCTCTAACAGATAGTGAATGCGTAGCTGGAGTAGTTATCGACAAACAAGTGGTTCATCCAGAGATGCCCAAGATAAAGAGAGAAGCGAGAATAGCTCTAATAAACCAAAACATAGAGGTAGAGAAAGCCGATGTTACATCAAATGTTACATTAAGAGGCATAGAGGCTCTAGAGACATTAAAGAAGAAGGAGAAAGCAGAAATTGAAAAAATGGTCAAGAAATTAGTTGACCTAAACATAGACGTGGTGTTCTGTCAGCGAGGAATTAGTGACTTAGCACAAGACATCATGGCTAAGCACGGTATAATGGCTGCTCGAAGAGTCAGAAGATCCGATATGCTCCTCCTAAGCAAGGCCACTGGTGCAAAGATTGTTAATAATATTGAAGATCTAACAGATGAAGACATAGGTTATGCTGGACTAGTTGAAGAGAAGAAAGTTGGAGAAGACAAAATGATTTATGTAACAGAGTGCAAGAATCCAAAAGCGGCTACAATTGTGATAAGAGGCGCTAGCAAACACATAACCGATGAAGCTGAAAGAGCAGTAAAGGACGCTATTCATGTCCTAAAGGACGTACTAGAGGACAAGAAAGTAAGCCCAGGAGCTGGAGCCACAGAAGTCGCCTTACACTTAATGCTAAAAGACTGGGCTGATAAAGATCCAAATCTAAGTGGTAAAGAGAAACTCGTCATAAAGGCGTATGCCGATGCTCTATTAGAAATTCCTAGAGCTCTTATTGAGAACATGGGTGGGGACATCATAGAACTAGAGGCAGAATTACTAAGAAAGAATAGACTAGAAGGTGGAGAGACCGGCGCATGGGGCTTCGACGCGTCTACAGGTAAAATTGTTAATGTATGGGAAGAAGGTCTAATAGATCCACAAAGAGTTAAGAAATATGTCCTAAGTACAGCCACAGAGGCCGCAATTACAATCTTAAGAATCGACGATGTTATAGCTTCTAAACCAAGGAAGGAGGAAAAGGAGAAGAAGAAAGGAGAAGAGGAAGAATTTGAATCGTCCTCACCATCTTTAGATTAGGCTGTTGGAAAACTACCCACTTCTAAATATTTTTAGTGTAGCTTCCGCTTTTAGGGCTTCTTCTACGAGATAATACGTAACATCTCCGAGTTCATCGATTATTGCTATTAGGAGTTTTAGGTTCTTTTCTTTACATTTTTCTATAGCATAAGCCAATTCCTCAAGTTTAATAGCTCTAAAAGACTCAGCTATAATTACTGCAGCAAATGGTTGTGATTCAAATCTCGTAACGCCACGGGGGAAGACTTCAAAAGGTAGTAATTTATCATTGGTAGTGATGACTAAGAATCCGCGAGTGCGTAGATCCCTATATATTACGTAATACTGCCAAAGGTTCTCTATGACCTGAGAGAATATTTGGAAAGCTTCATCGTAGTTAATTTCTTTACTATCTTTATAAAGGATAAGTCTACCGAAATCAAGTAGATATAAAGCCTCCACTGGTCGGAGTGCCAAGTATTCTCCTTCATCTTCACCGTAACCATTAGCTAGAAAAGCTCTCCAATAGGGGTTAGTTTTCTTATCAATAATTACTTTAGTTGAATCTATAAGTAAGCCCTTTAGTAGCATGTTTTTCATTTCAACACCCCGAAGAGAAGCACATAGAAATATAATACATTGCAATATCGACGTGTTATCTCTCTTTTATTAGAGTATTACCCTACCATTATTACTAAGTATATTCCTTGTGGAGATGAGTGTTATGGAAATCAAACATCTTCAGCAAAGATTGAGATATATCGCTAGAGGATTAACTGGTATTTCACAATTTCTGGAATCTTCCAATAAATTAGATACGTATGAATATTTCGTAAGCATTATCGAGTCAGCTAGATCCCTCGCAGCGGAAATACTACAAGAAGAGGATCCTGCTGAACTTCTAGCTGAAGCTTTTATTCAAACAATAATAATCGCTAATATCTTAGGAATTGATCTTGAAGAAATGGTGAAAAAACTGTTAAGCACGGTGAGCCAACTTACAGCCGAGGGGAACTAAATATTTTCATGATGAGGAACCCAAGACTGAACTTCATGAAGAAAGCCGCCGCCTCTGATCCTAACCAAAGAACATATCCAAAGATGCTTGTACGCCTGCTTTCTTTTCTCTCTCCAACCTTTTAAAGACATCTTCGAGCTCTTTTTCCACTCTTTCTCTAGAGAAATCATGTTCCTCTACTAAAAATTCTAGTATTTTCTCTCTGTCTGGCTCTCTAAATTCGATGCGATAATTATCAGTGACGGGTGGGTTAAGGAATATCGCCTTAATTTCTTCTGGAGAAGGCTCATATCGCCAGACAATCTTTCTCTGTTTTATAAGATTTTCTAGGCTACCGTATTTTCTGATTAATTCTAAAGCTTTTTTAGGCCCTATACCTTCTATACCATCGGGATTATAATCAGTGCCTATTAATATTGCTACGTCAACGAGCTGTTGGTGAGTTATTCCTAATTTCTCAAGTAATTCATTTAGCTCATATAGAATTGGTCTTTCCTTTTTCTGAAGAGTCATTTTAAGGTTTCTCACCACACGTGGAGAACCATAAAGAAAGGAATCATAATCCGGACTAGATACGGCGTAAGCTTCGCCTTTTTTCACTAGATAAGCAGCTTGGGCTTCTCCATCATGAGGAGCGGTAATTATTGGAACCCCTAGAAGGGAAATTAGTGTTTTAGCGCTTGCTATCAATTCGTCAGTCACAATCATTGCTTGCTTAGCAAACTTTACTGCCTCGTCAATTCTTCCCGCCGAGAGGGCTTCCTCATACTTCTTCTGGGCAAGTTCCCTACGTTCTCTTCTCTCTTCTATTGTAGTCATTTTTAATGGGTGTGGAGGACCGTCAAAAACATAAACGGGTCTGATACCTAGAGCAAGCATCCGACACGTTCTATTAAAGATACCAACTAAATGACTCGTTACCCGACCTTTAGAGTCTCTTAAATAGCCGCCTCGTGGATCTCTAATTGTGGCAAGCATCTCATATATCGTGGGTAATGCGTCAATAGCTATTACTTTGCCTTCAAAATGTGCTGGGTCTACTTCTCTCCCTATCTCTGCTTCTTTTATTAGAGGTCCTATTTTAACACCCATTTTATCAGCCTGTTTAACAAATGATATTCGGAACTTCGTATAGTTATCTAGTAAAATACTACTTGAAGAGTAAGGAAATTAAAAATATGCATGAAATTTTTACTCCCAGGGAAGTTTATGTATCTCAAGCTTCCGTAATTGAGACAATACGTATTCTCTAGTCTCATCAGGAGAAGGTACTTTCTGAATGATTTTGCCGTTCTCCATGAATTTTATTAATAATGGTTCGGCGTCTGGATGCGGTGGCTCGGAATCGAATGGAGTTACTACATAGTATATCTTTCCGTTCTTCTCGTATCTCCAGACTTGCTTTAAACCATCAAATTTTCCACGCTTGGAAATAGGATACCATTTGTTATCCTTATTAATAGCTACTATATCCATGGCGTAGTCAATAAATGGCGCCCTAGCTATCGCTGATCCTATACCAAAACCATCAGCACCAGCTTCAAGCAATGTTGGTATGCTGTCCTCGTCTATGCCACCAGAGAGAAATATCTTAACCTTATCATAACCTCGCATCCGTAATTTCCAACGCACTTCTCTCACAATGTCCGCGAAATTTCCTTTCCTACTACTTGGAGTATCTAAGCGTACCCCTGTTATTCTGTTTATGCCGATCGTCTCTACGGCCTTTAGAGACTCTTCCACTTCATCAGAGAAAGTATCAGTAAGCATTATTCTAGGTACTTCTGGAGGCATGTATTTATCATAAGCCTTCCAGCCCTCCGAGTGATCACCCTTGACGAACTTGTAAATTATAAGGAGACTATGGGGCATAGTTCCTACAGGAGCCTTTCCTAGAAGTTCTGCTCCCACTATACAGGATACAGCATTAAAGCCCCCTATGTACGAGTAGTAATCGCAGAACGGAGCTATTGCTGGATGCGTACGCCGAGCACCAAAATTGACGATCAAAACATTATCTCCAGCTATTTTCCTTATCCTAGCAGCTTTTGTTGCAAAACCAGAACCAGCTGCTAAGAAACCTAATATCGGCGTTTCGTATACAAGAAATTCTCCATAAGGACCCATTATTAAGAGTACTGGTAATTTAATTCCATTAAAGTCTCGTGGTGTAAAAATTGTCCCTTCTGGCAACGCATAAACATCAACACTCTTTTTTTCGAGGAGCTTTAGAACATCTCGTAATCCGCCGAAAACGATCCATTTGTAATTTTTGGGATAACCACTAACCGTGAATTCAGCACCAACATTCGTTCTATCTAATCCGTCGGACTTAAGGATCTTCTGTGTCCGAATAAAGTATATGTCAGTTAATTTTCCAGTGAGAATTTCATCGTGCGTAGCGAAAAGAAAAATACGATCTTTGGACATTCCAAAAAACCCCCCGACTTTTAGATTCATGACGCGTATATAAGTACAGTCGTATTATTGAGAATTAAATTTGTTAAGAATGAAGCAAAATTTGCAACATAGATCTATACATGTGGCAATATCCTTTATCTCTTCAATTGTCCGCTAAGCCTGTATATTTTCTTTCTAGCATCCCTATTTAGCAAATCCTCTTTAACGAGTCCTTTGGATATTAACAAGGATAACGCGTACCGTACAGTTCTATCTGGAAGCATTGTTTTTTCTATTAAGTCTTTTTGCGTTAAGGGTCCTTCATATTCTAGTACTTTCAGAACAAATTTCGCGCTGGGCGGTAATGACATAATTTCCTCTCCAAGGCGCATCTTTTTCAAAATACGTTCATCGTAAATTTTTTTTTCTCTAGGCAATCGAATAAGCTTCAGAGGTTTTTCAGCCTTTTTTATTACGAGATAATCGCTTTCCAATGATTGCCTTACAATACCGTCAACGATTACTTCCACAGTGTACCTGCTATTTATCTCCTTTACTAAAATTTCTGAATTATCGGGAACGATAAGAGGTCTCCTAGAGGGATCAATCGAGTTAACAGAAACTATCTCTAAAACTCGGGCTCTCGGCGATACTATGGCCCCGCCTGCAGACATCGCGTATGCTGTGCTTCCCATTGGAGTAGCAATAATGACACCATCACAATGATCTCGCCAGACAAAGTTGTTATCGATGAATAAGGCGTACTCTATAAGAGAAGCACTCCTTTTAGGGAATATCGCTACTTCATTTATTGCAAAGGCGTTTATTTCTTCAGAATTTATATGAATCCGTGTTATATCTTCTATTAGAAAATCTCGATTAAGAATATGGTGAATAGCCCTTTCGAACATTTCTATAGAAATCTCCATTAAGAAGCTTGTTTCGCCGCTAATATTAACGCCCAATATTGGAATACTTAAGTCTCCAATCGTTTGGTGAATCTGTAAGAGATCTCTGTCCCTACCTATAATCACAAGGTAAGTAGCTTTACTAAGTGCTGGGGGGGCTACCTCATTAAGGGCAAGGATCTCATAAGAAATATCGAATTTCTGAAGAGCTCTTTGAATTAATGAAGCGATCTGTGATGATTTTGTAGCAAGTACTAAAGCAAGGTGCATGCTGGATCATTCCCTATGAATTAGAGAAGAGTAGATAAAAGTATCAAACAGGTTATATTAGAGCGTGATTGATGCCCACAGACCAAAGCTCTAAAAATTCTTGAAACTTTTAACCTTATTGGATTTTAATGTTAAGTTATTAAATTCAGTATTAGACTGTTTGTATGTTGATAAGGCTTAATGCAAATTATATTAGCATTAATATGGATGGATTAGTAATTAGATATTAAGAAATTGTAAGGGATTAGATAGCTTTTTATGGAGGATAAGATTAAAATTGCAACGGACGATAAAGCTCATTAAAGAGCTAAAAATATCTATATGGGATGCTATATTTCTTGCCTTCTCGCTCTTTCTATACATTTATGCCTCATTTGCAAGGAAGGAACTTCTGAAGATAATAGCAGGGATATTACTGGGAGGCTGGTTAGTTTCTAGGCCGAGCGAATGGGTTGCCACAGGGGTCTCGAATATTGGTATTTACTTTGGTTTTTCAGATTATCTTATTGGAACCCTGAGCAGTCTAACAGCAATAATTGGCGAAATAGTAATCACTGCTTATACGGTGAGAATAGCTTTTTCAACGGGCAACATAGAGTTCCTCGAACTTGCGTTCCTTTCAGTTCTATATAGCATTGGCTATAATTTCTTAATCCTTGGCGCGGTAGTAGCTTTTCGTGGGGGCAAGTATATATCACTCACAGATGAAGTATTTTCGCGTGAATTAGAAATAATTGATTGGGCCATTATGGCGTCTTTACTTCTAGCTTTCATATGGGTACTTAACTATGGTGTATCTGGAAGAGATAAAATTATTTCTATTCCCAATTACGCGGCTCTGCTCTTACCATTAGCATACATTATTTACACAGTAAGTGTTCATCGAATGCGAAAAGAAATAAGAGGTAGAATATTACCTGAGACAGAATTGTTCAAATCAGTGTTTTTCGTTACAATAGGTACTCTCTGTGCATTAATAGGGGGTGACATGATAGTAGAAGGTGCTTATTACTTTCTTACGAAAGGGCGTGATATTGTGGCATTATTGGGTCCACCTGTTGTGGTTACGGGACTCATTATTGGAGCTGCAAGCGCTTTGTATGATGCCTTCATAAACCTAGTATTTACCTCTAGAGGAAAAATAGTTACAAGTATTGGAAATCTAATAGGAAGTGCTGTACAATTGCTAATGTTATTAGTAGGTATTGTAGGTTTTTTGGTTCCGCTACCGTTGAATAATTATACAGCCTTTCAGTTGATAGCGATATCGCTCGTCTTCCTCTTCTTTCGGCAAGCTATTGTGGATGATCGTAGATTAGAACCTTACGAAGGCGCTATGCTCTTCATTTTGCAGTTATTTATCTTCATAATTCCCCTGGAGGTATTCTAATGCTTAGTTTCTCCCTCTAATTTCTCCTTTACTTTTTTGATTAATCGCATTACTCTTTTTTTAGCAACATTTAAGTATCTATTAGGATTGAATATCTCTTCTATCTCTTTCTCGCTTAAGTACTTTCTTATGATTTCGTTCTTCAAGAGAACTTCTTTAAAATCTTTTTGTTCCCTAATGGTCTTCATAGACAATTGTCTAATTAATTCATGTGCTCTTTGACGCCCAAGACCTTTTTTTGTAAGAGCTATCATTACTGCTTCTGAGAAAATTAATCCCTTGGTCAACCAGATATTAGCTGTCACACGCTCAACACGAACCCTTAATCCTTCTATAACTCTTATTGCACGAGTTAATTGTTCATCAGTTAGCATAAAAATTTCGGGAAGAAGAATTCTTTCTACCGAACTATTAGTTAAGTCTCTTTCATGCCATAGTACAATATTCTCAAAAGCAGCTAAGGCTAGGCTTCGAACGATTCTTGCTAGTCCTGATATATTCTCGCAGAGAATAGGGTTTCTCTTATGAGGCATAGTAGATGAACCGACTTGATGAGCTTCTTCGAATGGTTCTTCAAATTCTCCTATCTCTGTTCTCTGGAGATTCCTTACTTCAGTAGCAAGTCTATCAAGGCTTGATGATAAAATAGCGAACCATGCGATTAGCTCGGCTAATCTATCCCGAGGCACTATCTGGGTGGAGATTTCTGAGACTTGGAGACCAAGTTCCTCTAGAGCCAATTTCTCCACTTTTTCTCCATCTTCACCCAATGCAGTATGGATTCCTACAGCACCTGAAAGTTTTCCTACTAATACACGCTTTTTGATTTCATTAAGTCTCTCTAAGTGTCTTAAAAACTCGTCAGCGAAAACGGCAAATTTATGTCCTAATAAGTATATATTAGCGTGAACACCATGGGTTCTCCCGACACATGGCGTATCGATATATTCTCGTGCCCTCTCAGTGATAGCAAGAATCAGTTTTCGAAGTTTCTCTTCAATGATATTCAAGCCTTCGCGGATTAATAATGCCATAGCAGTGTCCTTTACATCGGAGCTGGTTAGACCAAAGTGAACATATTCTCCCCACTCTCCACTTTTCTCAGCTATTGCTTTCACCACAGCCATAATATCGTGCTTAAGAAGCTTTTCCCATCGCTTAACATCTTCAAAAGTAACTTTTTGCACTGTTTCTTCTATTGCTTCAGCAGCTTCTCGGGGAATAAGACCTATTTTTGCTTGAGCCTCGGCCACCTTAGCTTCTATTAGACCATATATCTTAACAATATTAGCTGGCGAGAAGAGCTTTCGTAACCTTTCATCGCCATATCTCCAATCAATAGGATGCGCAACTTTCTCATAGAAACTCGACATTTCGCATCACATTTTTTAATCTGGATATTAGTCACGTATTTTCCTCCTTTATAATTTTCATGATTGAGGAAGTTCTTTGAATGATTAATTTTTCACTATGGGGTTTTAATTGATGACTGCTAATTTAATACCAGTAAAAACGGTTGATGGGAAGAGATTATACACAATTAAAATCCCTATAATGGGAGCAGCTTTTGTGGGTAAAACATCCATAGCTAATAGACTTTCTGGCGGTGGGTACGTAAGCGATTATAGGATGACGATTGGCGTAGATATTTTCATGAGGTATATTGAGAGAGATGATAGTATCTATCGTATACAGCTTTGGGATATTGCGGGGCAAAGACGGTTCTCATTTCTGCGGAAAATTTTCTATAAAGGCGCGCATGCTGGTATCTTCGTCTTTGATTTAACTAGAAGAGAGACCTTTGAAATTCTTAACCACTGGATAGCCGACTTTCTTAGTTTTCACCCACGGACACCAATTATAATTCTCGGAAATAAGAAGGATTTGGAAGAGAAAAGAGCTGTAAGCCAAGCTGATGGAATTAATTTAGCGAAGAAATTCTCAACAGTATACATCGAAACTTCCGCTCTAACTGGAGAAAACATAGAAAGAGCATTTAAACTCATAATAAAAAGACTCTTTACGAGCAAATTTTCCGTAGTCAGCCTCTAGTATTTACCAGTTTTACATAAAACGGCCTAAAATTTTCCCCACAAAAAATATACAAAAAGTGAAGAGTTCTTAGGGATTTTATCATCTAAATCACTTTTTGGCATTTCTATCAACCGCTGGTAAATATAGTCTTTATTGTCTCGGTTATTTCTGGGAGATATTCCCTAGTTATCTCTAGGATAAATAGTAAAGTCAGTATGGTGAATAGTTCGTATTTGTAGAAGTAGATCGTTTCAATCAGATTTAACTTTGGTGAATAGTTTATTGGTAGTTCTATTGGGTAGGAATAGATTTCTTCTGGATAGAATCTAGGAGAGAACGCGTATCCGCTCTCTGAGATCGTTACATTTATTACCTCGCTGAAATGGAAAGGGGTTTCTAAAGTGAATTTTTCTCCCTCCGATGCTATTGCTTCTATGCTCCAATTGCTGTAGAGTATTGCTAATGTTTCTGGGATTCGGTTTGTTTGTTTGGCATAAAGTAGGTGATAGGCTTTAATGTAGTAATCTTGGGAATAGCCGATAGAAACAACTGTTTTAATGGGTTCTCTATCTACGTATGGTTTGATAATGAAACTGAACTGGAGACCCTCAGCAACTATTTTATTGAAATCTGTTGAGAAATAAATAACTCCTACGCCGGCTCCTAAGAAAAGTGAGTAGTGAGTTTCATTCACAACAACTCCAGCTATACCGATCAATTCTACCAAAAATATCCCGTATCCGAGAACCTTATTCTTGATTAGAACGGCTGGCCAAGCGTAATAGTCTAGATACTTTACCTCTCCGTTATTTATAATCTCCCTTTCGTCTGATAATAAATTTGGAACTATATCTTTCTTTACACTTTCCCAAACAGATGCATGGTTTACAGGGTAAGTTTTAGTAGAGTAGTATGGGGTAACTAGGATAAAGGATAAGATCATCATCCCTATAATTAAGAGACCAATACTCTTATCTGGATTAATTTTCCAGATAGTATATGTTACGAGAGGAAAGACAAAGAGAAGATAGAAAATGTAGAGACCAATTCTATATAGCAGAGTAACATCTGATAAGCCTTCTGAAATCCCAATCAATAGTATACAAGATAAAGTAAGTGAGGCAATAGAAACTGATATCAAAAATAATCTCTTATCCTTTTCACTGCGTCCTCTTAGATACTTCATTAAGCCTATTAAAATACTGAAGATAATCACGAAAAGAGGATAGAGAGATAATAAGCAGGAGAATGTAAACAGTAAAGTAAGAAATAAAACGAGCAGGAAAATCATTTTTAAGTCACCTTTTTAAGTAATTTCTGATTTATCAAGCTTTAAATATCAATTACTATTCATCCAGTAATAAGAAACGACGATTATATAAAGGTAACGTTGCATGAAAGAAATAAAGGAACACGATTAATAACTATATTATTACCTTATTTACATGGACTTAAAATTGACTCTCTAGGGGACTACTCTGTGATACTAACGATGAATAAATGGAGTGGCAGTCTTAATACTGCTTCTCCTACTAGTTATTACTGCAATAGTAAGCCTCAAATTTTTGCTTTATACTCTAATGATCTTTGATTCCCCGACGCTCCTTTTGTTCTACATATATGAGCTCACGCAGGTCAGCGCGGTTTTGATCATTTTTTAGTATATCCGAGAATAGCACAGAGATATGCGAAGTAGAAAGAGACCCAAAACATAAAGCATGGACTAATATCTTTCCAATATCTCTTGACTCGTTAGGTTTCTCGGGGGGTCTGTCCGCCTAGATATTCATTATGCTGAGTCATAAGGATCAAATCGGAATCGAAAAAAGCGGGCAATCTTCGGGAGAATAAATTGAAAATTATTTTGGGGATGTAAACTTTGTTAAGAAATGATGATAAGACGGACCCCTGAGTTAGTGATGAAGGCCGCGTGCATCTGACTATTCTATTCTTCTTCTGATGACTCATAATAGGTTTCGATCTTCTCTAATTCACTCATGAGAGTATATATGTTCTCATAGATTTTCTCTGAGAAGAAGTCCCGCAATTCTTGAATGGCTTCATTTATCTTTTCGAGATAGATCTTCTTAGTATCGTTTAAGGAATCATTATTAAGTGTCGCAAACATTTTCTTTAGAAGACCCGAAAAGTCTCTTATCATCTCTTTTAATTTCTCAAGTTTCTTTTTTGCACTTTTGAGCTCCTGAAATGCTTTCTGACCTTCCTTAGAGAAACCAACGGTTTCTCCAGCAATCGAGGATAATCCTATCAGAAACTCCTCATATTTCTCTATTAGATTGGTTATGGAGTCTATTATTGCCTCAGCCTCCTCCCTAGTAATGTCCTCTGTAAATTCTGGCACGTTGTCCTCAAAATCTAACTCTAAGTCTTCCGCGTTTTTTAAAATTTCTTCGAATTCGCTTTTTATTCGCCGAGAAAGCTCGTCAAAGATTTTCTTGCTCATTTTCTATGCCCTCTTCTTCGTAGAACTCCTCCTCTGCCCCCTCCTCTTCTTCATTCTCTTCCAAGATTGGTATTTCTTTTCCACGTTCTTTGAGGAATCGATAACGCTCATAGATTCTGTGAATTCTCTCTTTAAGGGCTTGCATGTTTTTACTGGATACTCCTTCCGCTTCCTTTTCGATGACTTTAAGAACTTCTTCCTCATTATCTAGAGTGATTTTTAAAGGCACGCGTCTCCATTCCCCAGCCACTTTCTCTTTGCTTAAACGTTTTACTAGCAGCACTATGCCTTCTTCCTGAAAAACAACATTAGCAAAATTTTCTTGGACTATCGGGCATAAATCAAGATCACAGACCCTGAAAGAGAAGGGGTGTCTACACTCTATCTTCCTAGGCGTTGGATATCTATAAGCACAGAATGCTGTTGAATAGAGAATTCTCTTGTACAGCGGCAATGTTGACATTGCTCACCCTCCTCCAGAATACAATATCCTTGAATTCCATGTTCTGTATGTTATAAAAAAGTAACCTATGGCGCGAAGGAATATGTTCTAGCAACGAATCTCTTTAGTAATCAATAATCACGTCTCCGGTATTGCAAAAATACTAGTTATACTCTAGTTATACTAATTAAAGATAATAACTTATATTCAAAATAGTTTTTCTGATATCCAAAACCTAAAACTACCCCCTAGCCAAAGTTGATAAAAATGTCCCTGGAAGAAGTCGAAAAAGAATTAAAAGAGGTAGAAGTTATTCCAGAGACAAAATTAGGTCTAGGTACTCTTATTTGCCTCATCCTATACGTCTTATTCTCCGTAGCTATTCATGCTCTAATAGATAGTATTGGAGAACTAACTAATTTCTCGGTGCTCATTTCGCTATTAGAAGGAATTCCGGTAAGAGGACTAGATATAGCGCAGAAAACACTGAACGGGAATTACTACCAAGCAGTTCTCCTCCTACTACCCATAGTCATAGCGGGCTTAATAGGTGGAGCAGTAGCGAAGAGCGGGGAAAAGGGTGCTCTCGCGGGACTAATCGCATGGATCATTCTTTTCATAGCGGGACTAGGAATAGTAATCAGTAGCCAGGGCTTCGTATTATCAATCCTAGAAAACTACCTAGATAGAACACTATTCCTGGATGTAGCCTTATTATCCATACTAGGAGCAATAGGAGGCACCATAAGAGAAGAGAAAATAGAAGTAGAATAACATAGAAATAAACAAAGACTCACCTAAAGACAGAAAATCCTACCCCATTTCCCAGGAACTAATAACACTCCCAAATCATCCCAAGAAGACACGACAAACAACGCGAAAAACCCTTAAACCACAACCACTATCAATCAATTAGGCATAAAAATAATTCTCACATATTTTAAGCGAATAAGAAAAAACTCAGTATCATAAACATCCTAAAGAGAAATTTTTACAAACCAGTAAAACTTTTATTATGGTAAATCTTTGCCTAGACTAGAGAATAATTAATAGTCAATATTCTGTACTATACTTTCTCACGGAAAAATTCGAAATTAAAGAAAATGGGGATAACGTTGGGCGAGTTATTCGGAGTGTATAGGGAAATTCCCGAAGGTGAGAAAATCCTAGTTAAAGATGATATGTTTGCAGAATTCGCTTTTAAAGAAAAGAAATTGTTAAGGAAGAAGGAGCTACCAATACTCGAAGATATTCCTGGCGAAGTTATCGACTTATACGCTTTACCTTGCTTGACGAATAAGCACTTACACTTATTACTTCTAGTCATTGTAAAGAAGCTTGGTCCATTCACTAAATGGTGGAGTATACCGCTTGAATACATTGACAATGCTACCATTAAGACCGAGAAAAAGGGAGGAAAGAAGGTAGCAGCAATAAATATCTCGCTAGCATTACCTAAAAAGGGATTGTTATTCAAGAAGACGAAAATTGATTTTACGTTCTACACACCAAACATTGTTGGTTGGCAATCATACTTAGCAAAAGTTGTAGAGTTTAATGCCATTCTTAAGAAGTATCAAAAGGATCTCAAAAATCTGAAGAGTAAGATAGAAGGATTAGATAAAGACTTAGCTAAAGGTAAGATAAGTACAGAAGCGTATCAACAACTCTTATCAAAATATAAGGAGGAGATGAGCGAGTTAGAGGAAAAGATAAAGGAGCTAAAGGAAAGGGGTGTTGAGTAACGCCCCCCATATTCCTCTTTAGGTATTGATGTTGGCATTATTCAGAAATCTAATCAAAAATTCCTTACTTCTCATTCATAGATTCCTCTTACCACTCTTTTTATAATCATTTTTGATAAAAACTCCTTAACCAGGATCTCCCTAATTTTACTCTTTATCTCGCTAGGTTGTACTTATTTTTTAGTCGCTAAATATCTAGACCACAATACTTCATGATAAGATTTGAAAAACTGTAGAGAATAGGAGTGTTCATTTAAATCACCCAAATCTATTTTTCAAAGAAGGTCATTCAAACATTACTAAAACGTCGCATAGGTAGAAATTGTTAAGAGAATTCTAGATTGCAAGATTGAGTATTAAGATTATGGTGATGAATACCACGTGTGCGAGACCGTATAACATAAGTACTTTTTTTACTCTTTCTCTAGCGGACTCATATTGTTTACTTGCACGTTCCAAAATATTATAAAACCTATGACTAATCAGAGGGAGCATACCTACGGGAAAATAAAAAATCAGTTGATACCACATTTAGCTTCAGATGGCGTAATAAATTTAAGAAAGGCGAATAGATGCGTTCCTCGATTATAAGTAAAGATAACAAAGTATTCTTGAGGAAGAAAAAAGTTATAGCTGTTCTAGAAGTAATTCTCCTAGAGACAATTTTCTTCATATCAGCATGGTACTTCCAATGGCTTTACCCATCATCATACGGCTGGTACTCAAAATCCATCATGATACTCCTCGGAATAATCGGTATTCTCATTCACAAAAGAATAAGAGACTATGGCTTGTTCCCCAAGAACATAAAATTCAGCATCAAATGGTCCATTTATACACTTCTGCTCTTCTTCGTGATCATTATTACTGCGATAACAGCGGCGTATATAGCTGGTTTTCTGGAGCCTAAAGTTAGTGCAAGATTATTACTTATTGACGCTACCTGGTTCTTTATCTTCGTCGGCTTCGCCGAAGAATTATTCTTCAGGGGATACGCACAGTCAAGACTAAATGAGGTTTTTACTAAAAAGTACAGAAAAATAATTGGAGTCGATTTTGAGTGGCACCAGGGAACACTCATAACTGGCGTTGTTTTCTTTGGACTTCCTCACATACTAGTTGGTATAAAT
>Ga0180301_10000869_pt1 | contig 23882 bp, 19 predicted proteins | sample GuaBasSediGuay16_FD_121797 | JGI IMG/M metagenome (GOLD analysis project Ga0180301, IMG submission 121797) | Subseafloor sediment microbial communities from Guaymas Basin, Gulf of California, Mexico - Guay16, Core 4569-2, 12-15 cm | ecosystem: Environmental > Aquatic > Marine > Hydrothermal...
CATGAAGAGAAAACCCATGTATATAGTATGTCTGGATCTCGAGGGAGTACTGGTTCCCGAAATATGGATAACATTTGCAGAAAAAACGGGAATAAAAGAACTTCGTCTTACCACCCGTGATATCTCGGATTACGATATTTTAATGAAAAAGCGTATAAAGATACTCAAAGAAAACAACCTAAAGCTAAAGGATATTCAGAATGTAATTGGTAGCATGGAACCGCTTGAAGGAGCAAAAGAGTTTCTGGATGATCTCAGGGCTAAAACCCAGATTATTATCCTTTCGGATACTTTCCAGGAGTTTGCAAAACCTCTTATGGAAAAGCTGGGACGGCCTACCCTTTTCTGCAACAGCCTTGTGCTCGACGGCGACGGTTCAATAGTGGATTATACATTAAGACAGAAGGACGGGAAGCGTCAGGCGGTGGAGGCGCTCAGATCCATTGGGTTTAAAGTAATTGCAGCAGGCGACTCTTACAATGATGTTACCATGCTTAAAGCAGCAGACAGGGGTATTTTTTTCAAGCCGCCTCAAACCATTTCCGAGGAGTTTTCACAGTTTCCTGTAGTGCATACCCATGAGGCACTTATGAGAGAAATTGATAAAATCCTTTCTGCTTGACAGGATTAAGCTCACCGATAAAATTGTTTTAATGAAGCGTCTGTTAAAAGAGAAAGCATTACCTCTTTTTATCTTTATGATTTGTACTATCTTCCTTCTTGCCGGGTGCGAAAGAGCGAGTAGAATAACAGCGGAAGGGCTTGAAAGCAGGATAAAGGAGCTATTGGAGCTGCCCACCGTGCAGTACATCTACCGCGATATAGTGTATTTGAGTGAAGAGGAGAGGTTTCTCATTTTTACAACCGTGGATAAGAGGCTTCTTTTTTCTGTCAATGTGGTGGTTGTGGCCGGATTGGATCTGAAAGAGGGGATAAACGTAATTCCCCTGCAGAGGGGAAGAGCAAGGGTGGAGTTACCCCCTGCCAGAATACTTTCTGTGGATGCAGATGAGGGTAGTATCGAACAGTACTTTGTTAAAGAAAGGGGTAGAGCTATAAGCAGGCTGGAATATTACGATGAGATAAACCGAAAAAAAGAAGATATTCGCAGAGATGCCATTGAGCGCAATATTCTCTTTAAAGCCGAAGAGAATGCAAAGAAACTTGTACGAAACTTTCTTCATCTGGCAGGATTCGATGAGGTGGAGTTTGCAAGGATAAAAATGACTGGAGAAGGAGGATAATGGTTCCCGGAGGCAAGATCACCAGAAAACTTCTCCTCTACTGTATACCTCTGCTTATAATGCTGGGCATAGGCTTTTTTATTCTGTCAAAACCTCTCTTTAATATTGATCTGGACTTCTCCCTGATAAGGAGAGAACAGAGGGCTGTCTCCGTTGCTCTTTTAAGCGAGGCAAGGGAGATTTTTTCTTTTTCTACAGTGGAGTTCGTATATAATGCGGTTTTCCCCTACGATTTCCTTCCAGAAGAGGAGCGCCTTTATATTGTCCTGGATAAGGCGAAGGAAGGGGTAGATTTGCCCCCCGAAGATAGATTGGCTGTAGAGATTTTCAATTTCTGCAGAGAGATAAACTTGAATATATACGAGAAAGCCTACCACTTTGTGGTGATTACGGCTCTGGTAAAAGCTGGTTTTGATCTGGAAGGAACCGTGTATGAGAATCCTGCTTCCTTGGAGAACCCGGAGGAGTATGTGCGTATTAACCGGGACAGGAGAATACTTAAGCTGAAAATGCCCGAACCATCAATTACCAGCTTTGTAATTCAGGATAGTACCAGCTCAAGCTATAAATATCCCGATATTCCAATTACCCCCTATAACTGGAAGCGGCTTATAGATCTTGTATCGGAAAACATAATAGATAGAGTAGAAGAAGAGGGGATTCTGGAGGTTGCCAGAAGAAGGGGCGAGAAGTTTCTCGAGAGGTTTTTTAATGATGCAGGCTTTGAGAAAATCATTTTTGTGTATGAAGGATAAAGGTAAATGATTCGTACTGCTTTATGGTTCTCTTATTTTTCTCTATTCACTTTTACAACCATACTCTGCTTTATTCCCTATCTCATTTTAAAGCTCCTTGGATTGAATCAAATGCTTAAAAAGTACATGTCGGCAATTGCCTATATCTGGGGCAGACACAGCTTCTGGGCGGCCGGTGTCAGGGTAGAGGTTACAGGAGTGGAAAATATTCCGAAAGAAGATAATATACTGTTTGTATCCAATCATCAGGGGATTGCAGATATACCTGTCATACTATCCTTTATTCCCAAGCCAATTGGGTTTATTGCCAAGAAAGAACTGGCCATAGTGCCTTTGATAAATGTCTGGATGCTTGCATTTCACTGTATTTTTATAGACAGGGGTAATATAAAGAGTGCTCATGAAGTGATAGAGAAGGGTGCAGAGAATATTAGGCACGGCTATCCTATGGCTGTATTCCCGGAAGGGACCAGAAGCAGGGGAGAGAAGATGGGAGTTTTCAAGAGAGGTTCCCTGAAACTTGCCCTTAAATCGGAGGCGATTATTGTTCCTCTCACCATAAACGGAACTTACAGGCTGCTGGAAGAAAGGGGGGTTATAACTCCCGGCAAGGTTCGTCTCATAATACATCCTCCCGTGGATGTTAAGAAGTTGTCCGGTGAGGAGAGAAAGGATCTCGCGCAAAGATTACAGAAAATAATAGAAAGTGGATTAAGAGCAAAGGAGGAAGAATAGATGAAGGTTCTTACAAAAGAGTTATGGTTTCAGACCAGACAGAGGAGAGAGTTCATCAACATAACCCGCATGGTAGAAGACCTGGTTAAGCAGAGCGGGGTAAGGGATGGGCTGTGTCTGGTTAATGCAATGCACATTACCGCAAGCGTTTTTATAAATGACGATGAGTCCGGACTGCACCGGGACTTCGATCGGTGGCTGGAGAAGCTTGCCCCCTACCAACCCGTGTCGCAGTACGATCATAATAACGGCGAGGATAATGCGGATGCCCATCTGAAGAGGCAAATAATGGGAAGAGAAGTGGTGGTGGCTGTTACAGATGGGAAACTGCATTTTGGCCCCTGGGAACAGATCTTCTACGGTGAGTTTGACGGAAGGAGAAGGAAGCGGGTACTGGTTAAAATTATTGGAGAGTAGGCAAGACGAGGCTCAACGCAACCATTCGCTTAAGATGTGTCTCTCCTTTATTAGCTTGTACCGTATAAAAGTATTGAGACAAACCATTGCCCGTTCGGCGGTAAGGTATGTGGGAACACCTCCGGTGTCCATTACCTGCCCGAACTTGTTGTACACCGCATCGGCACCGGAAACAACGTTTACAGAAACAACGGTTGGTTTTTTGTGCTTATGCACCGTCTCTACTATTCGGGAAGCAATGTTTTTTTCGTAATGCTCTATCTCTTCGTCGGTGGTATGCAGAACCTGAGCCTGTGGTACTATAGAGATACAGAGGGCATCCACATTACGGGAAGAAAGCATTATATCGATACATTTCTCGAATTGCTCATCGGAGACCATTGGTGTGAGATCGAGTAAGGGCTCAACCACCACAAATGGAGGTAAGACCTCCTTAAGCCTGCTTACAGTCTCTTTATCCAGTGTTGCGAGGATCAGATCACCCAGGTTGTCTGCTGCATAAGTCTTCTCATATCCCGCATTGGCGATCACCGCTACCCTGTTTCCTGTAACCTTAAAGTCATGCAGTAAGGCGAAGGTCTTTATAAAATCACCGTGATCTATCATTGAATCTGCAACAATCAGTCCTGCCTGTTTCATGGCGGCTTTTGCCACATCGTACTCTCCTGAGATACTGGCGGTGTGCGATTGGGTTGCCATCTGTCCTGCTTCTGTTCTTCCCGCCTTGTATACAATGATCGGTTTCTTGCTCCTGGAGGTGATATTGAAAAACTTTCTACCTGCATGTTTCTTAAAACCTTCGATATAGAGGCCGATTACATCCACCATTGGATCGTCTTCAAAGTACTGTACCAGATCTGAAGGGTCGATGTCCAACTGGTTCCCATAACTTACAATAACCTTCGGGGAGATGGCATTACGAAGATTGTAAATCTCCATTATCCCCATGGCCCCACTCTGGCTCAAGATGGCTACATTCTTCTCTTTTTCCAGATTCACCTTAAACTTCTCTTCCGGAATAAAAAATGTATTAAGCCCCTTATGATCACCCTCTCCAGCATACACAATACCCAGGCAGTTGGGCCCCATAATCCGGATATTCTTTTCCTCTCCAATTGCAAGAATTTTCTCCTCGATCTCTCTGTTTTTTGTAGTCTCGCTGAAACCACCCGGAATAAGCAAAATAGCCCTTACACTCTTTTTTGCACAATCTTCTACCACCTGTTCAGTAGCTTCGGCGGGTACGGTGATAATTGCAAGGTCTATAGGCTCTTCTATATCGTGTATCGCCCGGTAGAGAGGGAATGTTTTACCGGAGAAGGTAAGAGAGCCGCCCTTGATATTGACACAATAGAGATCTTCCCTGCCCAATCCAACAAGGTTTTTTACTATGATATTGCCGGCTTTGGTACTGTCGCTTGTGCTGACGCCTATGATCGCTACACCATTTGGTTCGAAAAGAGGTTTAAGGGTCGCCTTTGGTTTAACAGAAAGTGAGGGCGGATGTTTGTCTCTCTTGCGAAATGTAGCGTAGCCGTCTATGGCAATAAAATCATCGTTAAAGTCAAACACAAAGGGATTTATTTCAAACTCTGTAAATACGTAGCGGCTCTTAAAACCTTCGGGGTTGTACAAAAAAAAATCGGAAAAAACTGTGGCAAGTTCGCTTAACTTAACTTCCGTATCCACGATTTTTGAGATATAGTCGGTTTTCCCCTCCTCCAGATATTTTTTCTGGATATGAGTGGAAGCCTGCAATGCCGATGCCCATTCCCTGTCGATTGGTGGAAGTATTAAATTGGGAGGGGAGAAGTTGGAGGCAAAATGTTCTGCATCACTTCCTCCTTTACTGAAAGAAATCACAGGACCAAAAGCATGACTCTCTTTAAAGCCAAGGAGAATCTCATTGCCGAGATCTTTGGAATAATCGATATGTTGAACCAGAAGCACTCCCTCTACTTTTACAGCGCGCTCCTCAAAGAGAGAGCGCATTTTACGCACAGAGTACCTGATAAAATCCAGATCTTTATATACAACCCTTACACCGCCGCTTTTCTGCTTGTGGGTTATCTCCGAAGAGATGACTTTTAATACGACCTTAGGACTCTTGAGTAAAGAGAGAGCACTGTGAGTTATATCTGATTCGTTTCTTATGATGATATAGGTGGGAGTATGGATCCCCATTTCGGAGAGTATCTCGTAGACTTCATATTCAAAAAGCTTCTTTCTCCCCTCTTCCCATGCATTATAGAGGATTTCATCCACATTTCTGACCCATTCGGGAGTACGCATATAGTTCATAAAACTATTCTATATCAGGTCAGGTTAAAAGGCAATTCATAAAGTTTCTATATGTTTAAGAGCCATGGAACGAAACTCCTCAAAGGCTGCTTTCAAATCTTCTAAAGCTCTACTGCTCTCCTCTTCGTTCTTAGCCCTGGCGGTCTCCTCCAGCCATTTTGATTGCTCTCCCAGTTTGTTTACAGAAAGGTTGAATGCACCTCCCTTCATAGAGTGTGCTTCTCCTCTAAGCTTCTCAAAATCTTTTGACGACAGGGCCTGGTGCATAAGGGGAATTTGTTCTTCTGCCTTTTTTAAGAAGGCTTTAAGCACATTACGAACCACTTCCTCATTTCCCATGAACGTCTCAATCGCCTCTTTATAATCGAAAATGTAATGAGAGGCTTCAGCAGATGAAGGTGCCTGTGAAACCATGCCGGAATTAGAGCCGGTCAGTGCAAGTGATGGCTGCTGTGGTGCTATCCATTTCTTAAGCAGGGGTAATACATCCTTCTTTTTGAAGGGTTTTACCAGGATATCGTTCATACCTGCTTCAAGGCATCTTTCTCTTTCACCTTTTACTGCGCTTGCAGTTGCAGCAATAATAGGGGTTCTGATTCCCATTTCCCTTATTTTTATCGAAGCCTCATACCCGTTCAACTCCGGCATCTGCACGTCCATGAAAATAAGAGAGAAGTGTTCCCGTTCTACAGCCTGGACTGCTTCCAGACCGTTGTTTGCAACACGTACGGTACATCCCAGACTTTCAAGTATTGTCTTAAACAGTTGCTGGTTAACTTCGTGATCTTCTGCTATGAGAATGGCCTGATCTTTAAAGGTTTCCTCTTCGACTTCTTCGATCTCTTCTAATGGGGCTGTCTCTTCCACCATTTCCAGCTCAGACTCACTTAAACTTAATTTTTTAAGGCAATCGAAAAGCTCCCGTTTTTTAAGCGGCTTGTTGAGGTAGGCATCGAACCAGTGAAGAAGCTTCATTTTTGCCTCATCGCCGCTTTTCCCCGCAGGGCTTAAAAGAACAAGTTTTGTCGAGTTTATCTGTTTATCGGCATTTATCTCGCTGGCAAGTTGCCAACCGTCCATCCTGGGCATAAGGAGATCGATAAAGCAGATATCGTAGGCTAAGCCCTTATCGGCGGCTTCGCGAAGCATAGAGAGGGCCTGGTGCCCATTTTCGGCCTCGGAGACAAGACATTTACATTCTTCCAGGTACTTTCTTAATACGGACCGGGCGGTATTATTATCATCCACTACAAGGACTTTCGCCTTTGCAGCCTCTTCGGGTACGGCAACAATCCCTCCCTCCCTATCCTGTTTCTTAAGACGAACCGTAAACCAGAAGGTGGAGCCTTTACCATATTCGCTTTCAACTCCTATCTGGCCGTTCATCATTTTGGTTAGATTCCTGGAGATGGAGAGGCCGAGTCCCGTACCACCGAACTTTCTTGTGGTCGAAGCATCGACTTGAGAAAATGCCTTAAAAAGCTTATCCACTCTGTCCTGAGGTATACCAAGCCCTGTATCTCTTACAAAGAACTTTAAAATTACATGCTCATCGGTCTCTTCATGCAACCTTACGGTTACAACCACCTCTCCCTCCCTGGTAAATTTAACTGCATTGTTAAAAAGGTTAACGATAATCTGCCTTAGACGTACGGGATCGCCCCTTAGCAGCACAGGTATATTGGGCTCCAAATACAGGGCAACCTCCAACCCCTTTTTATGTGCTTTCAGAGAAACCAGATCCACAGATTCCTCTACAACGGAGAGAAGATCAAAATCTATAGTTTCCAGATGGAGTTTTCCGGCTTCTATTTTCGAGAAATCCAGTATATCGTTTATAAGGCTTAAAAGTACCTCCGCAGAGAAGCGTACCTGTTCTGCATATTCCTGCTGTTCTTCATCCAGCTTTGTCTCCAGCAGAAGATCGTTCATGCCCATAATGGTGTGAATGGGGGTGCGGATTTCATGGCTCATATTTGCCAAAAAATCTGATTTTATCCTGGTAGATTTTTCTGCATTTTCCTTTTCTGCCTTAAGTTTTTCCCTCTCTTCGATTTGTTCGGTTATATCTTCGATGATTGCAGATATAAATCTTTTGCCAAAATCCCTGGAAAAGACCAATGCGAGGTTCACAAGCCACCAGGCGGAGTTCCCTCCGTTTTTAACATATTTCAATTGACTCTTGTTGTACTTTTCCTCTCCAGAGATAATTTTCTGAAATTTTTTGTTAAACTCCTCTCTGAAGTCATGATGAAGATAAGTGCCGAGCGCCCTTTCTTTTATCTCTTTTTCAGGGTATCCCAGCATTTCGGTAAAATGTGGATTGCAGTGGAGAATCTGCCCCCTTTTACCCAGAACTGCCATGCCCACTTTTGAGTTTTCAAATATTTCTCTGAACAATAAGTCGGCATTTTCCAATTTAAGTTTCCTTCTTAATCAAGCCGATAAGATTAAAAGTTTGCGCCCAATATTTCGGCAGCCTTCTGTAAGAGCATTTCCGGTTTTAACGGTTTGATTATATAGCTGTGAATCCCGAAACTCACCGCTTTTACAACAGTCTCCTTTCTGGAGAGTGCAGAGAAAATAATAATCGGAACTTTTATATTATTTTTCTTTAGGTGATTAAGAACTTCAAACCCATTCATCTCGGGCATCATGAGATCGAGAAATACCAGGTCAAAGTTAATCTTATTAAGATTTTCTATAAACTTTTTTCCGTTTTCATATACATGTACCTTCCATCCGGTTTCGGAGAACACGGTTTTTATAAGCTCCTGAATAACAATATCATCATCAACTGCTGCTACGGTTATATCTTTCCCCAGTGCCTCCAGCTTGTTTTGGGTTAGCTCCACTTTTTCCTCTTCGAATTTGAGCTGGAACGACTCCTGCTTTTCCTTTTTTGGGGCAGAGGCAGTGATAAACTTCTCATTAACCACATCATCATGAGCAAACTCATCCGGTCTTATGCCTATAAGGTCGTCCATTGCATTGCTTAAATTGTTTGTTACCCCAATTCCTTTAAAGTCATAACTTGTCTCTACATAGTCTTTTACAAAACTTGAGTTTGTAAGAATCTTAACTAACCATGGTTTTGCCCCGGTGTGTTCAAGTACGGTTCTAAACAAAAGGGAAAGTTTATCCGAAGCTTCTGAGGAGAGCTCGATATTCGACATCATTATAAGTACTTTGGGTACCTTTATCTGGTAGAGTTCCATCAATTCTGAAATTTTGTATTTTAAGAGCTCGATCTTTTCCCGGTTTAATCCTCTTGCAATCTCGATAAACAGAATATTGTCGTTGAAATGAGCTTCAATTATGCAGGGAGTTGCATCAATTTCCAGTTTTACATTCAGAAGGGAGGATATTGTTTTCAGCAGGGCATCCATTTTTACAGGCTTGGTGAAAACCTTTTTTACTCCGTATTTGGCAATTTCCAATAGCTTGCCTTTATCTACTTTGGAGGAGATCATTATTACCGGAATCGCCGATATATTGGGATTGCTCTGTTTCTCCTGCAGTAAATCAATACTGCTTTTTCGGGAGAGGAAATAATCCATTATAACCAGATCGGGAAGGTCGTTTCTCAACTTCACCATTCCATCCAGACCGTTTTTACCCTGAAGGATATCAAACTGGAACTCGTTTAACTTTTTACTCAGATATTCACGGAAAAGTGAGGACTCATCAATAATTAAGATTTTTTTCATATTTCGCCTCCTTTAACGAAAATCGTGCTCCTGATTAAGGTAAAGGCTCATATGGGAGTCCCGTGCACCTCAAGCTTTAGAGTTCGGAGACTCACATGCAGCTTGAGGTGCAGGGACTACCTGGATAAAGGTTTTCTCAAAAGAAACACAATCTTCGTGGTACTACTTAAAACTTATAACCAAATTTACGAAGTATCTCTTTACGCTCTTTTTTCTCTTTCTCCCCTTCTGTACCCTTCGGAGGAAATCCATCAATTACCCCAATTATCCCCCTGCCTTGATTTGTTTCTCCTACAATAATCTGCAATGGATTTGCTGTCGCAGCATATATGCGTGCTACCTCCTGGCAGTTTTTTATCTGGTTTAAGACATTAATTGGGAAGGCATTTTTAATCACAAGGAAGAAAGAGTGGCCCGCCGAGACTTTTCGGGCACAATCTATAGCCTCCTTTAATAACTGTTCATTATTGCCCTCTGTTCTTATTAAGCATGGGCCCGATGCTTCACAAAAGGCAAGGCCGTACTCCACCCCGGGCACGGAACTTACAAGTATTTCGGAAATATCCTCAACCGTTTTTATAAAATGAGACTGCCCAACAACTATGTTACAACCTTCACTCCATTGAAGCTGAACGGCTTCTATCTTTACTTCCATAATTATTCCTCCAACAATTTATCAAGGTCTATCTCGCATCCCGTGCAGGGCATCTGTATCCCCCAGTTTTCCAGAACACGGGGGTGTATTTCTCCGAAAATGCCCACATTTTTGCCATTATACACTATCTCTGCTGCTCTCCCTCTGATAAATCGAGGGTCACTGGTTTCTTCAAGAGCATAGTCTCTGGAAAGATAAAAGAACACAGCAGAAACTAAAGAGTTTGCCTCGTTGAAGCCTACATTCCTATCGGAAGATAGAAATCCGAGGTAGTTTCTGGTATCCGTACCGTAGTTTTGCGCAGGCTCTGGGTAAACTATCTTGCCGATTTCAAATATATGATGGGGATATACCGCATTTGCAGAAACCGATTCCGAGCACAAAAGATTGGGAAGTATGGAGTTTCTCACATACTCGTATTTTTCTGTCATAGGGTTTTCTATCCTTATAACCCTGTCTTCAGGGATTCCCATGCTGTCTATAAAGTCTTTTCTCGAACCCAGATAGGAATATATCATTTCCTGAAAGCCCAACCCGATCATTATCTCCTTTACCTTGCGGGCAAACTCCTCCTCCCGGGTGAGCCTCCCTACGGTAAACTCTGTGGGCATTATGGGCTGAAACGTTTCCATGCCCCTTCCGATCATAATGTCTTCGATAATATCTACAGGATGAAGAAAATCATTTCTGTACTCCGGCGGGGTAACCGTTATGAAATTATCTTTTAGGCTGGCCTTGCATCCCAACCTGGTTACATTTTTCTTTGCCTCCTCGGGTGTGATTTCGACACCCAGCAGTTTAGAGGCATCTCCCAGATCCAGGGTTATGGGATCCTGAAAGTAGAAGGGTGTAACGACTTCTCTTCCGTACGGCGTGTCGTAAGGATAGATAGTTTTTACAGGTAGAATAGTAAACCCCGAATCCGCAAGATCGCAGGCCATAATAGAGGTGGCGTGTAGGAGAGAGGGATAATCTGTGCCTGTAAGCTCTATGAAAAGCTCACTGTCCCCCACCTGAACTGCTCCGATGCGGGCGCTGTTGATGATGGGTGGTAAGCTCAGCACACCACCATGGGCATCCGTTAGAAAGGGGAATCTGTGGAAGTTTTCTACGATATACCCAAACTCCACCCCCTTTGGGTGCTGTGTCAGGATCTCCCTTAGAGTTAACTCTTTTTCAAATCCCAGGGGAAGGAACTTCGTTTTATCGGGTTCTGCTGCGAAGTATTTTACCGGATAGGTTATGAGATCGCTTCGGTAAATGCCCATGGCTATGGATTTTCTCTTACGTCCATAATTCCAGCACAGCTTCTCCTGGGATTGAATTATGTCTTTAAGCATGGGCTCGTCGATCGATTTGCCACTGACTGCGAAGGCAGTGATATAGGGACGTATAGATTTTAGGGTAGTATCAACCTCCACGGTGCGGTTACCCCAATCTTTTGATTCCTCTTTTGTGGAGAAGAAATTATAGGTCGGGAGCTTTGCGCTAAGAAATATTCTGAGATGTCTTGCAAGGCCGGTTGCAGACCACAGATCAGGCCTGTTGGTGTCGTTTAATTCGATCTTAAGAAGTCCCTCTTCGGGAACTCTGGAATCCAGTTCCGCCTTTGCAGAAGTGAGTATGGAGATAAGCTCCTCTTCATCGAATCTTTTACCCACAAGCTGGTACAGTGTATCTTCGATTACTTCAATCTTGGGCATTCAATGTTTCCTCCTTCTGAGTCTAACACTCTCAATATCGTAAGAGAAAAGTTCGCGTAAATCGTTAAGGCCAAGCGACATTAGAGCCATTCTATCAATTCCAAGGCCCCATGCGAGAACTGGAACTTCCACTCCCAGAGGTTGGGTTACCTCCGGTCTGAAGATACCCGAACCGCCGAGTTCGAACCAGCCCAGTTCCTGATGTTTTATGTGTACCTCTACAGAGGGTTCGGTAAAGGGGAAGTAACCCGGGACGTACATAACTTCCTGAGCACCGGCTACCTCTTCTGCAAACATCTTTAACAGCCCCAGAAGGGTTCTTAAGTTTACCTCTTCTCCCAGGACTATGCCTTCTGTCTGGTAGAAATCGGAGAGATGAGTGGCATCCACGCGATCGTACCGAAAACAGCGTACTATTCCGAAGTATTTTCCAGGAACTTTGGCTCTTGGGAGGGTTTTAGCCGAGAGTACTGTGCCCTGGCTCCTTAAGATCAGGCGGCGGGTAAATTGTCTGTCAAAGGAGTACCGCCAGCCCCTGCTCCCCGTTTTCCAGCCATTTTCATGGGTCTGGGCTACCTGATCCAGGAATGGCTGCTCTATTTGTTTTGCGTATTCAGGTTTTTTAATATGATATACATCATGGATATCCCTGGCAGAGTGAAACTGAGGCATAAAAAGGGCATCGGAATTCCAGAACTCCGTTTCCACCAGAGGCCCGTCGAACTCTTCAAATCCCAGAGACACAAGCTTATTCTTAACCTCTTCTAGAAACTCTCCGTAAGGATTTTTCCTTCCGAGCAGTACCCTCGATGGGGGAATGTTGATATTATACTCACGGAAAGCATTACCCTTCCACTCTCCCGATGAAAGAATCTCCGGAGTTACCGCTCCAATCTCTTCTCCGGTTATTCCCTTCTCTTTAAGTATCTCCTTTACCTTTCTGCCCTCCGGAGTTACCTCATAGATAACCTCCTCTCTTTCTGTAAGCCGGAAGGGAGAGGCGGAAGCACCACGTTTTTTGCTTATCTCGGAGATAACCTCCTTCTGCTCATCGGAGAGCTCGCTCTCTTCGAGGAAACCCGATTCATTTGCTCTGTTAAGGAGAGTTCGTACAATCGAAGGCCATCCACCATGTGATGTGTTTAGAAAAACTTTTTTCCCCTCTCCCATGGAGAGAATGCCCACTTTAGCCAGCCTGCCGTATGCAGAGCCTACATCCTTGTTTTCGAGACCCAAGTATGAGCTTAGTTCAGGGATGGTCATGGAGCCTTTCTCTTTAAGCGTTTTTACAATCAGCTCCTCGGGAGTACCCTTCTCCTGATACTCTTTCCCCAGGTCTGTGAGCTCGTACTGGATTTTTTTGATTCTCTTTTTTTCTTTTATTAGATTCTTTACGGAAAGCCAGCTAAAAACCTGATTGCACTGACCTATATTGAAGGACAAATTTTTTACAAGTTTTTCGGCAGCTAGCTCTCCCTCTGTATTCTTAAGAACCTTAACTTCCAGAGGATGTAAGCTTTTTACATCGATTTCCACTTCCTATCACCCCTCAATTAGTTTGTCTGCAAGAGCCCTCAGGAAAAGCCCCACATCACTGACAATCGATATGGTTTGCATGGAGCCCCTGTCGGATAGTTTTGTTACCGCAGCAGGGTTTATGTCTATACACACGGTTTTAACCCATGATGGCAGCATGTTGGCGGTTCCTATAGAATGGAGCATTGTAGAGAGCATTAAAACCAGGCTCGCGCCTTCGATGATCTCGGCATACCTGTCCTGAGCCTTTATCATGTCCATTTCGGTTTCAGGCAGAGGGCCGTCGTCTCTTATGGAACCTGCAAGACAGTAGGGTATGCCCTTCTTTATGGTTTCGTACATCACCCCTGCTTTAATTCCACCCGCCTCGATAGCCGCAACTATTGATCCGTGGTGGTAGATCCTGTTTATGGTTCTCAAGTGGTTTCGATGGCCTTCGTGAGTAGGTTTCCCCGTATCCATCTCTATACCGAGGGATGTTCCGAAAAACTGATACTCCAGGTCATGCACTGCCAGTGCATTACCCGATAGCAGCCCATTTATATAACCTTCCCTTATGAGTGAAGCCAGTGCCCCTGCTCCCCCCGTATGTATAATAACAGGACCGGCTACGGCCACTATTTTCTTGCCCATCTTTTTTAGCTCTTTCATTTCAGAAGCGATTTGAGTAACCGCCAGCTCCACGCTCCTCTCCGAAGAGACATCGTTGGACATGAAACCAAAAAGGGTTTTCTCGCGTTCACGCTCCAGTGGATGTACATGCACACTCTCAGGAGAGCATACTATAAGGTCTCCTTTTTTTATATCGCGCAGTTTCTTGCAAACGGGGCCGTCGGCAGTAACCACTATAACGCCGTCCATTCGCTGTTTGGCTACACGCCTCCACTGCCCGTTTATAAAAACATCTGTTATATGATTGGTTGTGGAGTAGAAATCCTCAGGCGCACATCGGTCTTCCGGGGCCTCTTTAAGTACGGCTTCCGGAGCCTTTTTCTCGTAACAACCCTGCTGAATAAGCTTATCGGTAAGGGAGGCGAGCTGATCGGCAGTTTTACAGATAAGCTCTATTTCCAGTCTGGAAGGTTCTTTATGGGTTTTCCCCATCTCAAAATTTACTATATAATAGTCGCCGTTTTCTGCGATTATAAGGTTTAGAATCGAGGAAAGTATTCCTGAATCAATGAGATGTCCCTGTGCAACAAATCGTCTTTTCAATGAATCCCCCAAATGAGATAAGAGAGAGTAAGATTAATGGTTTTGCTATTCTACTTCTTTTGAGCCTTTAATGTAAAGGGGATTGAGTGCCCCGGTTGGGCGGTTAAATAATTGTACTCATGGTTTATTTGTGATAGTCTCTTGGATAGGAAAAATCATGAGCAGAGAAGAGATACGCCTTACATCTCTTACCGCTTCCGCCGGGTGAGCATCCAAGTGCGATCCGGAATCGCTGGCGCAGGTTCTGCGCCCTTTAATCGGTAGATTTGATCCGGCGAAGTACACCGAGGTGCTGGTCGGGCTTTCGGTAAGTGATGATGCAGCCGTATACAGGATAGACGAAAATACGGCCGTAATTCAGACAATAGATTTTTTTACTCCTGTTGTGGATAATCCCTACGATTATGGCGCCATCGCTGCGGCAAATGCAATGAGCGATGTTTATGCCATGGGAGGGAGGGTGGTTCTTGCACTTAATGTATGCGCCTTTCCGCCCGAGTTGCCCAATGAAGTTAAACAGGAAATATTAAGGGGAGGAACCGATAGGGTCGCCGAAGCAGGTGGAGTTGTGGCTGGAGGGCATACCGTTGATGATAAAGAACCTAAATACGGATTAAGCGTCATGGGATTGGTTCAGCCTGATAAAATTCTAAGAAAAAGAGGTGCAAAACCCGGCGATATTCTTGTTTTAACCAAACCTCTGGGCACAGGAGTAATAACCACTGCAGGGAAAAGGGGAAGAGCGGAATCTGTTCATATTGAAAAGGCAACAGCCTGGATGAAAGAGCTGAACAGGGGAGCATCGGAGGTCTTTCTTGAGATAGGTGCCCATGCCTGTACCGATATAAGCGGGTTTTCTTTTCTCGGACACGCCTGTGAGCTTGCAGAAAAAAGCGGGGTAGGGCTTAAAATAGATGCAGGTGCCGTGTCTCTATTAGAGGGTGCCTTAAGTTATGCAAAGCAGGGCATGTTCCCCGGCGGAACTCATAAAAACAAAAAGGCATACTCTGCCGGTATACACTTCTCCGGTGAAATACCTGAGAATCTACAACTGCTTTTCTTTACTCCGGAGACCTCCGGCGGGCTCCTTGCAGCAATCGATAAAGAGAGTATTTCCATTTGCAAACGACTTTTTAAGGATAATAACATTCCTTTACATATTATAGGGACTGTTACGGAAAAAGGAGCCTGCCAAATCGAAGTAGAATGAGGAATCCTCTATCTGGCGAATCGTCAAACCAGATGCTTCCAACTAAAAGGCATTTAACTTGAATTGACAGTATCACCGTTTTTCCCAATAATATTACCGGAAGCTGATGGAATCTGGTGGTTCCCGCGGTCTTCAAAACCGTTGGCTGCCGATTACGGCAGCGGCAGGTTCGATTCCTGCCTCTTCCGTGTAGCCGAATAAGATAAAAACAGCAAGATGCGTTTCTTTCCGGGTAAATGTGGAGATGGAATCGTTAAAGCTTAAGGGAATACCTCAAATTGAAAAACTGTTACAGGATAAAAAAATAGCTCACTGGTTTCCTCTGATAAGCAGAGCTCTAACGACAAATATTGTGAGGGAGACTATTGAAACCATCCGCAAAGAGTGCCTTTCCGGAACAGTGGTACCTTCCTATTCTTCCATAACCGAAAGGATCGATAAGGAATGCCGGAAGAAATGGCGAAGGAGAATAATGAGAGTCGTCAATGCAACGGGCATTATTCTGCATACAAACATGGGGCGTTCTCCCATTGCGGAGGAAACCTGGAGGAGTGCAGAGGCGGTGAATTGCGGGTATTCCAATCTCGAATTTGACCTTGAAACGGGAAAGCGGGGAGGTCGAAGCGGCCTTTTACCCGATCTTTTCTCGGCACTTGTGGGTGCGGAAAGCGCACTTATCGTTAACAATAATGCTGCTGCGGTTTTCCTTATCCTCTCTGTCTTTGCTACCGGCAGGGAGGTAATTGTAAGCAGAGGCGAACAGATACAGATCGGCGGCGGTTTTAGAATACCGGATATCTTAAGACTTTCCGGAGCCAGACTTGTTGAGGTGGGAACTACCAATATAACAACAGTCGAAGATTATCTGGGTGCCATCACAGAGAATACTGCCATGGTGTTGAAGGTACACAGGTCCAACTTTTCGGTACACGGGTTTACACGGGAGCCCTCCACAGCGGAGCTGGCAGGAGCTCTTCCCGAAAATGTACTGCTTGCTGTGGATCAGGGGTCTGGGACAACCGGCGAGAGTCTTCCGGGGGAGACCGGGGTGGCGGAGTATATCCGGCAGGGAGCACATCTGGTCTGTTTTTCCGCGGACAAGGTACTGGGTGGCCCACAGGCGGGTTGTATTGTAGGTAAGAGGGAATATATAGATACCCTGTCCAAACACCCGCTGATGAGGACCTTTCGGCCTGGTAAGACCATATATTCTTTACTCGAAGATTTCCTAATCCGCAGGCTCAACGGTGAGCAGAGCAAGGCGGGAGAATCGTTCGGAAGAACTCTCTGGGAAATGAGAAAAATCGGCAACAGAATTATTAGAAGCCTAGGTCGCAGGTTTCTCTCCATAACACCCTCTACAATGATGACCGGAGGAGGCAGCTCGCCAGATACAATTGCCCGGTCTCTCTCCATAGAGCTACGATTGCCCGACAAACCGGAAAATGTGAGCAGAAAATTGCGCGATCTACCCATCCCCATCATAGGTACCATAGATTCGGATTGCGTATATCTCAATCTCGCTACGATTGATTCGAAGGATGTGAGATACATAATCTCATCACTTGTTACCCTTATTGCGGAATACGCCCAATGTACGTAATCGGCACTGCAGGACACGTGGACCACGGAAAAACACTTCTTATAAAGGCGATGTGCGGAATTGATACCGACAGGTTGCCCGAGGAGAAGGAACGGGGGCTTACAATCGATCTGGGCTTTGCCCATTTCATTGATACACGTGGAGAACCGATTGGGATAGTGGATGTACCCGGACATGAACGGTTTATCCGAAATATGGTTGCCGGAGCCTGGGCTCTGGATCTGGCATTACTCGTAGTGGCTGCCGATGACGGATGGATGGAGCAGTCGGAAGATCATACCAGAGTGCTTGTGGGGATGGGAGTGGATTCGGTAATTTTAGCCATTACAAAAATTGATTCTACCGGAGAAGAACAGATACGGATGGCCGAAGAGGAGGCATGCGATCGGTTTATGCGGCTGGCAGGATACAGACCACAGGTGGTGCGAGTCTCTTCTGTAACCGGTGAAGGTGTAGATAGACTTAAAAAGCTTATTGAGGAGACTCTTCTAAGTAAAGAAAAGAGGGAGTTTTTCTCATCTCCTTTTTTATATATAGACAGGGTCTTTACCCTTCCCGGAGCCGGCACAATAGTAACGGGAACCCTTAAAGGAGGCAAACTTACCACAAACGATGAGGTAACAGTCCTTCCATCGGGGCTCAAGTGCAGGATTCGCTCGATTCAATCTTACCACAGTTTCTATACGACTGCCAGTCCTGTCTCAAGGGTTGCTCTCAACCTGCAGGGGATAAAGAGGGAGGAGCTTTCGAGAGGGGATTGTGTTGTAAAGAATCCCGAAGATTTCTGGATTGTCGGGGAGGTTATCCTGAAGCTGGACGACGGGGGAGAGGGCTTGCCGTCAATTAAAAACCATGGAGAACTGGAGATAGCCTATGGCACCGACCATCAAAAGGGGAGGATACATCTTTTAAAGGAAGCAAGATATGCCCGCATTTGTTTCAGTAAAACCACATCCATCCACTGGGGTCAGAGGTGTGTCCTGATAAGGCACGGCGGAAGCAAAATTCTCGGAGCCGGAAGGTGTCTATGGCCGGGAAAGACTTCCCCTTCCGAGAGAAGAGATATTATAAAGGTATTACAGAAGTACAGCGGAGCAGATTTTATAACATCTTTCGATACATTTAGGTTCATGGTAAGGGGGTTTGGACTTGCCTCTGAGCTGGAGCAACACGATTTAAGTCGGCTAGAGGAGGAAGCGATACCACGTGGAAAGTGGATATTTTTAAGATCAGCTCTTAAGAGAATGGAATCCTCTATATTATCCTCTGCAGAGAGACCTGGAGGGGTTAGCATCGGTGAGCTAAGTCAGGCAACAGGAGTTAAGAATGATATCCTGAAGGCAATTATAGCTCATCTATTAGAAAAGGGGAAGCTAAATAGAAGGGGTGAGCTCCTCTTTTCCATAAAAAAAGAAAGGGGAAAGGCAAATCTCGGAAAGAAAGAGGGAGAGATTTTACGGATAGCCGGAGAAGCAGGAAGAAAGGGCATTGAACTTAAAAAGCTCTCCCTTTCCGGTGTACGGGAACAAATACGAATACTGGTGAGGGAGGGATTCCTGGTACCTCTGGACGGGAACATCTATTACACAAAGGAAGTCTATGATGAGGTTGTATCTGATTTGCTTAAGGGATTTAAAAAAGGAGGGCGTTTCTCAATTCCAACGGCGAAGGAAAAAACAGGTCTCTCCCGTAAATATATCATTCCTATTTTAAACCGGATGGAGTCGCAGGGATTGGTAAAGCGCCTGGGAGATGAGCGAGAAGTCCTGTGATAGAAATCTCTGTATAAAAGATTTTTTATATAAAAAATCTTGCATTTTCCTATTGACAATTTTATGCCAATTCTGGTAATATTGTAATAATTCTAAAAAAATGTAATAGGAAGTTAATATGAGTAAAATAATAAAAGATATATACAAATTTTTCATTATATCTATTTTACTAATATTATTTATTCTTCCGGTTACTTTATTTGCCGACACTAGTCAGTGTGCAGAATGCCACACCAACCCGGTAAAGCTTATAAGGATTACACGAGAGTACGCTCAGGAGCTCGCTCCCCTGCAATCCCCTGAGCAGGAAGGGGAGGGGTGAGCAGGTGAAGCTGTGGAGCAGTTAGCTCCCCACGAAAAGGTTTTTGTAGATCCATCATTTATAGAAGAAGATAAAAAGCACGGTAACCTGGGTTGTACATTCTGTCATGGCGGGGATCCAAACAATCCGGATTACGAAACAGCCCACAGCGGGGTAAGAAAGGATCCCTCCTATCCCGATGCATCCGGAACTTGCGGAATCTGCCATACAGATTCCGTTAAGCATTACGAGACGAGTCTCCATTATACTCTTGAACCCTATATCAGGACTATTAAAATGCGTTCTTCAAGGGATAATGCAAAGAGGGAGAAGATAAATACCGCAATGGAGAGGCACTGCTTGACCTGCCATTCGAGCTGCGGACAATGTCATGTGAGCCGACCGGATCCCGCTCATGGAGGGCTGCTGGAATCCCATATCTTTAAAAAAGAACCGCTCATGCAAGAGGTGTGCACTTCATGCCACGGAAGCAGGGTAGGGCCGGAGTTTCTGGGAATGAATGAAGGAATACCTGCGGATATTCACAGGCAGAAGAGCTATTTTAAATGTACGAGTTGCCACTCCTCTGTTGAGATGCATGGGGACGGTGTGGAGTACGCTAACAGGTATGAGGTAGCGACCGCTCCAGAGTGCGAAAGTTGTCATCGGGATGTTTATACTTCCCAGGGAGAAAACACAACCCAGCATACGATTCATAAGGATAAAGTTAGTTGCCAGGTTTGCCATGCCATGCCCTACAAGAACTGCTGGGAGTGTCATGTCGGTACAGACGATCAGGGGCTAACCTTTTTCAGGACAAAAGCTACAAAAATGGACTTTAAAATCGGATTAAATCCAGCAAGGGACGAGCGCCATCCGGAGAAGTTCGTTACGGTTCGTCATATTCCCGTTGATTTTAATACTTTCAGTTTTTATGTTGAAGATGGACTATCCGAGTTCAACATGCTCCCAAACTGGAAAATGACTACACCCCATACAATCAGGAGAGAGACACCCCAGAACAGTTCTTGCGACAGCTGTCACGGGAATGAGAGTATCTTTTTATCGTTAGAAGACGTAGAGGAGAAATACAGGGAGGCAAACAAAGAGGTGATTGTTCCAAAAGAGCTAATACCCGCTAAAGTGGGTAAATAATAATAAACGATAGGAGGTCTAAATGAAGAAGGCAAGTATCGTCCTTGGAGCAATGCTGGTTCTATTAGTTGGAACAGCAGTTACTGTGGTTGCTCAGGAAGGTTACAGTGCACAGGATCTCATTGGAGAGGCACGGCGCGCAATCAATACGATCACAGTGGGGGAGGCAAAGCGTCTGCTGGATTCGGGAGATTACATGTTTATCGATGTGCGTGAGCCCGATGAGTTCAAAATGGGTCATATTCCAGGGGCCGTAAACATTCCAAGAGGGCTTCTGGAGTTCAGGATTGGAGGACAGGTTCCCGGTAAGAATGCGAAAATTGTTGTGTACTGCAAATCGGGCGGCAGAAGTTCCCTTGCTACATACACCGTGAAGGTGAAAATGGGCTATGTTAATGCCCTTAATATGGCCGGAGGCTGGGATGCATGGCTTAAGGCCGGATATCCAGTAGAATAGTCGTCTTTGATTAAAGCACAGGAGTTGCCTCTTTAGAAGGGGCGGCTTTTTTTATTTGCCTATGGTAGCCATATAGCGAGTCGTTCACCATCATATTTATTGTTAAGCCATTCCGATTGTTGAGAAAATAACACCTCAAGATTTCTTGAAAACAGAGAACTGAGAAGCGTATAATAACCTGATTTTCGGGTAGTTTCCTTGAGGAAACAAACCTTTTCAGGATGAAACCGAAATGACCTGCAGGTGGAGCGAAGCGAGAACTGTCAGCTCATTTCGATAGTCGTAGGCTGCGCAAAGCGTCAGCCTACAATAACTTAACATACAGGAGTTTATGATGGCTTACGAACTTATTGTTGTGGCACTTGGAGGAAATGCAATTAAACAGGCAAATGAAAAAGGTACCACCGAAGAGCAGTTTAAGAATGTAGACATAACTGCCAGAGAGATTGCACCACTTATCAAAAAGGGATTCAGGCTGGTGATAACCCACGGCAATGGTCCTCAAGCTGGTGCCCTGCTTATACAACAGGAAGAGGCGGAAGAGTACGTTCCTGCCCAGACACTTGCAACCTGCGGTGCAATGACTCAGGGTCAAATCGGGTGGATGATGCAAAACAGGCTAAGCTTCAGGCTCAAACAGGAAGGAATAGATAGGGCTGTCTGCACAGTGGTAACTCAGGTACAGGTAAGCGATGAGGATCCTGATTTTAAGGACCCTTCCAAACCGGTAGGGCCGTTTTATACAAAGGAAGTCGCCCTTAAACTCAAGGAAGAGAAGGGGTATGTAGTAAAGGAGGTAAAACCGGGTGTAGAGAAGGGCTGGAGGAGGGTCGTACCTTCTCCTGAACCGATCGATATAGTTGAGAAAGAGGCGATAAACGATCTGGTTAAGAATGGGGTGATTGTTATTGCCTCTGGTGGGGGTGGTATACCCGTCAAATTAAACGGAGATGGAAGCTATTCCGGGGTAGAGGCTGTAATCGACAAGGACAGAGCAGGTTTTAAGCTCGCACAGGCAGTAGGGGCTGACAGGTTCGTTGTCCTTACAGATGTGGAGAAGGCCTGTCTTAATTTCGGCAAACCCGACCAGAAGGAACTCGATTTTATCCATGTTGACGAAGCCGAGAAGTATCTCGAGGAAGGGCATTTTCTCATGGGTTCTATGGGGCCGAAGATTCAGGCCTGCATACGTTTTGTACGGTGGAGTAAGAAGGAGGCCATAGTCACATCACTCCATAAGGCGGGAGATGCTCTGGAAGGAAAGACGGGAACGCATATAGTGCCTTGAAAGAGCATAAAAAAGAAAGCTGTTAAAGTATAAACTGGCATTGGGATTCTAATCTATATCAAAATAATATCAGGAAGAATATATTCCGGGAAGATAAGCCATTTTCTCCGACCAGCAGGTAGTTTGTTCGGGTGAGAAAATCATGGAAGAAACTTCCAGACACCTGCATATTGCTGTTACTGAATACCCACAAGAGGTGAATACACGGTTAGGGGAGAAGACAAGTCTACTCTTAAAGTTGCCAAAGATTGATGATATTACATCTTAAACTAATGCCCGCGAATTACTCACATAAGAATGCCAGCTTTATGCTGATATTTTTCTATGATATTTCTAGAATTATATATAGTTGATCCATGAAAAAAGACTCTATAAACTATTTGTGATTAATTTACAAGGACCGGGTGTATAAAAGCATTTTAAAATTATTACTTTTACACTGAGCTTGTGGAGAATGAATCGTTTTTCATTAAAATATTTAAGAAAATGATAAAAGAAAATCTATATTTAAAATGCTTTAATGTTTATGGAAACCTAATTCTTAGAAGAGCATGTGTTTCTGACGTAGAAATGATACTTACACTGATAAACCGTTTTGCTGGTTCTAATTTGATGCTTCCTCGAGGACCTCGATATTTGTACGAGAATATCAGAGATTTTCTAGTGGCGGATTCTCAAGCTGAGGAACCTGACATAGTTGCCTGCGGGAGCCTTCATGTGCTCTGGAAAGATGTAGCAGAGATTAGAGCTCTCGCAGTACATCCTGATTATCAAAATCGAGGTCTGGGATCTCGATTAGTCCGTTATCTTGTGGAAGATGCCCGGCATATAGGAGTAGAAAGCGTATTTGCTTTTACTATGATAGAGGAGTTTTTCATGAAACTTGGCTTTGTGCCAAAGAAAAAGGAGGAGCTTCCCTCGAAAGTATGGGGTGAGTGCAGTCGTTGCCCAAAGCATTTTAATTGTGATGAAACAGGGCTTATCCTTAAATTATCAGGCGATAACAGAGAGGAAGCTTGACTCGCGGATATATAAACAACGAATGTATAGCATTAAGCAGAGAAGCATCCAGCTCATCAATCTGGACACTTCTCTTTTGATAACTGCTTATGCGGCCTTTGAGTCTTCCAGTCTTGGTACAGCCTTGAAGGTAGCCAAACTGACGCAGAAGTAAAGGACCACAGCTACCACATCGGCAACAAGGGGAGCTACCACCCATCCTAGATTCGAAAAGAAAAGCAGCAGAGTGCATGTGAGGAAACCACCTATCATGGAAGCTAGAGCACCTACGGCATTACCTTTCCAGAAGGTGGATACAAAAATGGGACCGATAAGAGTCGCCTGGAGAGTACCCGTTCCTAAATAGGCTAAGAAATTGATGAAAAAAGGCGGTGATGTAATGTAGAGAATGAAACCCAGAAAGCCCAGTATTACTACTGTTGAGCGGTTTATTAGAAGCTTGGATTTACCGGAAAACTCTCTTCTGCCAAGAATTGATTTTCTTAGATCATGTCCAACCGCGGATGCCATAGTATGCAAAATTGAATCAGCGGTGGAACCCATGGCAAAAATTATGAACAGAGATATCAATCCGGCCAATACCAGAGGCATATAATTTGAAAGATAGGTTGCCATTGCATAATCCGGGTGTTCAAGCTGGATACCCTTGCTTCTTACATACATTCCTACCACAGGAACGAGGCTTAAGACCAATCCTAAAGGAAGCCCGATAAGCGCCGTGTCACGTTCTTTGGTTGTTTTTTTCATTCCAAGGAATCTGATCCCCATATACGGGACAACTGCTGCCCACATAAATGCCCAGGGA
>Ga0180301_10000870_pt1 | contig 23860 bp, 24 predicted proteins | sample GuaBasSediGuay16_FD_121797 | JGI IMG/M metagenome (GOLD analysis project Ga0180301, IMG submission 121797) | Subseafloor sediment microbial communities from Guaymas Basin, Gulf of California, Mexico - Guay16, Core 4569-2, 12-15 cm | ecosystem: Environmental > Aquatic > Marine > Hydrothermal...
GGAAGAGTACAAACACCAGTACTAGGATGGATAATAAAACAACACAAAAAATGGAAAGCCTCAAGAAGACTCTTCGCCGAGTACATTTTAGAAGGCGGATTAAAAGTAAGATTTGATTATGATGTTTACTTTGATAAATCATTAATTAAAGAATACGTTAAAAACGGCGCGTTAATCTTAATAAAAACGACATTTATTGAGAAAATAAACCCACCACCCCCTTACACAACGAATACTCTACTTTCAGAGCTCACTAGTAAATACAGATTAGACGCTCAATTTGCTATGAGGGTTCTTCAAGACCTCTTTGAATCAGGCTTTATAACATACCATAGAACAGATAGCACGCATGTTTCAAACGCAGGGTTTGAAGTAGCTAAAGAATACATATTCAATACGTTAAAGTGTAATGACCTTATAAAGTTAAGAAACTGGGGTGCCGAAGGAACACATGAATGCATTAGGCCTACAAAACCCTATGATGCTGAAACTCTTAAAAAACTCTTACTAAATGGAACGTTAAGGACCTTTGCAAACTTCACTTATACGCATTTCAAAGTATATGACCTCATATTCAGAAGATTTATTGCAAGTCAAATGAAATCTGCTATAGTTGAAAAGGTAAGGTTAACGGTTAAGATCGGAGAGGATGCCAAGACTGTAGAGTTTATAAGCAAAGTCGTTGAAGAAGGATTTCTCAAGATTCTTCCAATACAGCAAGTATTAAGCTTAAATAATGTAAACAAAGGATCAGTAATAAGAATAGTTGATTGTAAAATGTGGAAAGGTTCATTAAATTCCCTGTATAGGCAGGGAGACGTAATTAAATTAATGAAAGATAGAGGAATAGGTAGGCCTTCAACTTACGCTAAAATATTATCCTCCATACTTAAGCACGGTTACGTAATAGAAAGTAAGAACAAGTATTTAGTTCCAACAACTCTAGGTATTAAAGTATATGAATATCTTAACAAAAACTATAAGCACCTTGTTTCAGAGGAAACCACAAGAAAGCTTGAAGAGACCATGAATCTTATAGAGAAGGGTAAGTTAAATTACATTGAAGTATTGAGAGACCTTTTAACGATGCTTAACAAGCCGTATGTTAGAGTTCATGCTGAAAAAGCTAAAGTTGAAACATAAATACTCTGAACCCCTACTATTCTACTTGAGGCTAAGAATTGAAATGACTTATACTATAAGCGTTAGCGAGGAAACTTATAGGCTTCTGGAAAAGTATAGGAAAGTTTTAGAAGAAGTATTTAAAAGAAAAATGAGTTATGATGAAGTGTTACGTTTAGTTTTAAGCAACAATGTACACTTCGCAATATACTTTGAGCTTTCTAGGAGGTTAAGTAGTATTGAGCGCGGTCTTGAAGAAATTACTGCTCCACAATTCCCTAGAAAATATGAAGTAAGACACGATAAATTCGTAGGATTCATCAAAGATGTAATTGTGTACCCTTTAGATAAAATACGAACTTCAAAAGAGAAAATAGAGAGATACATTAATGAAGGCATTTTCAAAATAATTCATGCAGCAGGCAGATCATATTTGGTATATAAACCAAAGCTTCTTGAATTATGGAATAAATTGCCAATACCTAAAGATAAGGTAAAGGAATTAAGCAAAGAAGAACAAAAACTTCTAGAAGTTCTTAAAAACGCTGGATTAGTTTATGAAGATGGAGTGACAAAGTCCATTAGGAAAGCTGTTAGCGAACTATAATCACTACTAATAATTCTTTAATTATTATCAGCCGGGATTTCTACTCGTCATCGTATATACTCTAAGGATAGGGCGGTCATCATCCATGTTTCTGTTTTAACTCTTACTCCTTAAAATATTTCTAATAATAACTTCAGCTATCTTCAAAGCTTTCGATGCTTTATCAATTTCATTATAAAATGTCTGCCTATTTTGGAACTGTCTAAAAGCTACCACTTGAGTTAGAACAGTATAAGAGTCAATGATATCACCTTTTCTACCTAAATATCTTAAGTAAATAGTACCCTTTCTTCTTGTTCTTCTTGGATACATTTCAAGCATTACGTTTCCATGTGTGGTTTTTATTACACCTAAAATTCTTACATATGATTGGGGAGGCGAAATAATCCATAACTTTAGTATATCCTTAGCTCTATTATAGAATTCCTTAAGTTTAGCCGCAGACAGATCGTGAAATATTATTGTTAAGACTTGGTATTCCACTGTAGAAGCATATTCCTCTATGAACTCTGCTAAAAATGGATAATATTTTAAGGGCAATGCAAACTTTAAAACTCTATTTTCTTCATCTACTTCAATTATTGTTGCTTCAAAATCCCTTAATTTCTTTACAGCTTTTACAATTAACTTATCGGGTTTAACGGACAGTATAGTGCTTATTACTGTATGCTGCTTCATAAGAAAACCTCCGACGGGGATAACGTCCTCATCTTTATTTCGGCAACCTACCTTTTCTTCATCGGTAAACTTATTCAGCCCTTCCACATGTCTTCATTATATCTGATCCGGGTTCACTCATCATCTATAAGGGATGCCCTATTTATGTTCTACACCGAAGTCTCAAATATAGTTTTCACGCAAAATTTTTAGGGAAATCCCTAACTATACCTTCCCGAGGATAGATAAGAAATGAAGTTGAGAACGTTCTTTCTACAGTATATCATGCCTCAAATGCTACTTTTAGGATTCGCGGTTATGAACACTTGGCTTCCACAATACACGTTCGCATTTATCATAGTCTACATTATAATTTTCGGCGCAATAATGTATGAAACAGGAAAGAAAACATTAAAGGGTAAAACAAAGGACATTGAGGAAATAAGGAGAGGTAATAGGATATATAAGGCTAAAGCTACTGAAGTTAGACAACTTATGGCAAATGACCCATTATTTATTTCCGAAATGAAGGGACAACTTTTAACAACGTTTCTACCTTTCCTTTCAATACTCGTAATATGGTTCCTATTTAGTACATTAAGAGACATGCTAGTTAAAGGAGAACCTGGATCAATAGAAGTGTTCATAGGGTACGCTATACTTTACGAAACATTTTTCGTAGTTTCATTGATAACCAGATTGTATCAGAAGATAATGGCGAGAAGAAAAGGATATTCAACGATAATGGTGCTTAATGAATATGTTATTACAGAAAAGGGGATATATTCTGAAAGAGGAGGAAGTTTAACACTAAAATTCCCTATTAAAGCAAAACGTATTACATGTAACGAGAAAAGGAGCTTTATAGATATAGATGTTGTTCAAGAAAATCCATTCGCAGGTAAAACCATAATGAGAGTAAGATTGTATTCGAAAAAAGCAAGCGACTTGTATAATAAAATTAAGGATAAAGTCATTATAGAGGAAAGCTAACTCGACCTTTTCAGCATTTGCATATAAGTTATTCCGTTTAAGGCAACATAAGGTATTATGTTCTTAGGTACATAAAAGTATCTTGGCGTTAATGTTTTAAGCATAGAATCTGATGGTATAACTCTAACCTCGTAAGCTTCGCTAACCGGGACCCTCTCTAGAAACTTCTTAAAATTCGAAATTATCTCTCTAGCCGAAAAGTACAATGTGAAATATGACAGCCCGTTAATAGGCTTTATATATAATGTGTAGACTTCGTCGACATCGTATGGTTCGAAAGACTGTCTATATTCCGGTGATTCATAAATCTTTTTAGCATCCTTAATTAAAGCCCATCTCCACTCACCAATATCTATATCAATAAATTGAAACACTCTATCAACAACATCAGGTTTTCTTAGGTCCTTAAGCTTATTTTCTATGGTTTTAGATGGTAATTCAAGGATTTCTGAAAGTTCATCGACAGTTAATGCCATATTTTCGAGAGTTTCAACTATTAGAAGAGATGCGTCCTTAATCCATGGCCTTATTGGCGGTAATTCTTTAACATACTTCCCTAAGGGAGTTTCGACGTTTCTAGCATAAACTAGGTTTATCTCTCCACTATGTATTTTTCTTAAAAGCTCCTTCGCCCCTTCAACATCCATGTATTGTGACTTTACTTGCCTCTTAGCCTCTTCTATAATTAATGAGTCTTTCTCAGGATCCAATTTACCTATCTTTCCAAAGCTTACTTGAAGTTCCTTCAAAATAGCGTAGTATAATGGAGAACGCTCAAGGGACAATTCAACAAGTCTTTCAACTTTACTAGGTGTTACATCCAATAATATCTTCACTGGATCAATATTTCTTACTCTTACTGAAAAGCCTACATACGATGACTTTACATAAACATTTAATGTGTACTTAGTTGATATAAGGTACATTATGATGTGTGCAAGAGTTTCAGCTATATTTTGACCCATCCAGAAGAGGAAAACTGTTTCATCACCATGTTTTTCAATCACCATAGTTTTTTCATCAGGTAGTAAATCTTCCTTACCCCTATATGCCTTATACAGCTTGCTTATGTAAAAGATTGCTGAATTGAACACTTTAACATTCTCTGGTAAGTCTAATTTACCTCCATTAACTACTTTATGAAGTAATCTCCCCACCTCATAGGATATTTTCTTAGAACGTCTAGCTCCCTCTCCTCTCCATATAGGTACTTCCGCTTCTTCTGTAGAAGCAGGTATAACTGAAATTTTCATGCTAATATCATCAACGTCAACGATCTTCCAGTTTCTTCCCGAGAGTCTAACAACGTCTCCAACTCTTAAGTATCTATAAACATATTGTGAATCAACATCACCTACTATTATGTCACCATGCTTTACCTGAAACGAAGGTCTTTCACCTATTGTGGTAAAGAACTCTGTAAAACTTCTAGCCCACCATCTTCTAAAAGCTGTGTCAGTATCAAATCTCCATATTTTAAAGAATGTTGGACCTATTTTATATTTTGAATTATCTACTTTGGAGAGTAAGCCATTAGCCTCCATGTATTTTAGTAGCTTTGTAAGCTCTTCGAAGCTAAGTGTTTTGTAAGCATAAGCTTTAGATATTATTTCATAAATCATTTCAGCATCAACTTCCCCATATTGAAGAACTATACCCAAAATTTCTCTAGCTAAAACATCAAGAGGTTTTTCTAATATTTGTGGTTCTTCAAGTTCGTTCCTTAATGCTAAAGAGATTGTAGCTAAAGTTTCTAAAATATCAACTTCATTTAAACCTATAATTGCTCCCTTAGATACATCGTAGAATTTATGGCCACTTCTCCCTACCCTCTGAAGGAGCGTAGTTACTGAACCTGGAGGTCTAAATTGAATAACCTTCTTTATATCGCCTATGTCGATACCTAGTTCAAGGGTTTTTGTGCAAACAACACCTTTAAGCTTGCCTTCGAGAAGATCTTTCTCAACAGTTACCCTTATGTTTCTAGAAACCGAAGAGTGATGAACTTGGATCTCCTTTAATCCCGTCTTCTCCAAGTATTCATGCAGTCTTTCTGCAGTTGACCTGGAGTTTACGAAGATTAGGCTTGGAGGCTCAATGTGCTCTATTATTGTTTTAGCTACCTGTTCCCATAAATCATCATCGCTTTTAGACTGTACGGCATCAACTTCTATTATTGTCTTCTTGCTTCTGCCAATTTCAATTATAACGCTTTTCCTCTTTGAAGATCCAAATAGGAATTTCGCTACTTTCTCAGGATCCCCTATAGTCGCTGAAAGACCTATTCTTTGAAAATCATAGTTTGTAAGTTTCCGAAGCCTCTCTAATAGTAGAATAAGCTGAATTCCTCTTTTAGACGAAATTAGCTCATGGACCTCATCTACGATAACCCATTTAACATTCCTATAGTAGCTTCTAAACTTCTGAGCCCAGTCAAGATCTATTTCTAAACTTTCAGGCGTTGTAACTATGACATGTGGTGCCTTCCTTAATCTCTTAGCTTTCTCAGATGATGGAACATCACCATGCTTTCTAGCAACAGTGAAACCTAGTCTAGAACCCCACCACCTTAACCTTCTAGTTATATCATTTATCAATGCTCTTAAAGGAGTTATGTAAACTACGGCAACAGGTTCCGCTTTCTCCTCAATCATTTTTTCGAAAACAGGAAGAATTGCTGCTTCGGTTTTACCATAACCTGTTGGTGCTATTATTAGTACATTATATCCCTCCTTTATCTTAGGAATAGCAAGTTTTTGAGGTGTTGTAAGCTCTCTCCACCCCTTCTCCCTAAGTAACTCTACTATCTTCGGATTCTCTATGCTTATAGCTGAATCTTCAAACATTGCTTAGTTCCTCATGTTACGCTATGCTTTTATACGGCATTTTAGCATGGATTTGTAGCCTAAACGCATAAGGCACTACAACTAAAAAATATTTTCGTATAACAGCTAAAATGAGGTGTAGTTAAATGCCTGGGAAAAAACATGTATGCATTGTTTGTGGAAAAGCATTCCCTGAGGGGCAAGGAATAGTACTTACTTTAGGAGACTATACGCTAACATTTCATAGCAAAGCATGTGCTTTAAAATTCTTTAACGCTTTACTGCATAAAATAAGTTTTGATTTAATTAGAAGTGCCGTTGAAGATACTGTTGAAGAATTCAAAAGTAGACTTAGGGAGGAATTTAAGAGAAAGGCTAAGAAAATTTAGCTTACAGGCTCGAAAACTATGCCAAGTCTTCTAGCATAATCGTATGCTTCAGCCATTTCCTCGTAAGTGGGTCTCCTAGTTATGTCAGGCCATTTTTCAGGTGTTCTTAAGACTTTAAACTCCGGCCTATACTGTCCCATAATATTCACTAAAACTTTGTCTTTAGGCAAATTTTCGGCAATCCATTTAAGAATGGGTTTCGTGCAGCACTCTAAATGATTAGGTAACACAAGATGCCTAATTATCATGTCTCCATATTTAATAGCTGCCTTTAAGTTTCTAGTAACAACTTCAAAGTATCGTGGTGCACTTGAAAGCATTAAAGCACATTTATTATTACCATATTTAAAATCTGGAAGCCATATGTCAATTAAATCAACTAGGATATCCATTGCTTCATTAGTCAAGTACATATTACTGTTCCATAGCTGCGGGACATTTATATCAAGAAATTTCAGTGAGTTTACGATGGTGTGTAAATTTGGCGTAGGATCTCCACCTACATGATTTATATTTTTAGCTCCCTTCACTCTTAGCTCCTTCTGAATAAGAGCTAACGACTCTGGAGTTACGACAACACCACCATAAATGTTTTCTTGACTAATATCATAGTTTTGACAGTTATGTATTAATATGCCATTACCTGCAAAGAATACGTGTTCGTCAAGAACATTATTTGAAGCTCTTAAGACTATATCGTAAACTTTCTTTCTCCTTCTAATTACCCTTACTTCTTTTACATAGTCTGCCTTCCTTACTTTCTTCATCTTTTTTGTTAAGCCCAGTTTTTTAAACATTTTTTCTTTTCTATCGTCAAGAAATATTGCAATTTCGGTTAATTTGAGTATATCAAATGTACCATTAATATCTATCCAGAATTGTTTATGCTTGCTTACATGACCTGTAGGAAGGACATATTTTACAGAAGGTAATCTCTCTTTAATTCTATATTGGACACCGTTTAATCCCAATATGTAGCTTAATTCATAAGCCATCCGTTCAGATGTTGTTACGAATCTTATGTAAAACACTCCTTTTTTCCCTATGCTTAATGTTCCGTCTCCTGTTAAATAGGCAGAAAGGAACTCCTTTAAGAAAGTCTTACTTACATTAAAAACAATCCATGGAATGCTTTTATTATGGGCTTTTCTCCCTATATTTAAAACATATCTAAATAATATGTATAGTAATCTGCTTGGCACTATTATTTGAGGCGTTTTTCCTCTATAGTTGTAGAGTAATTTTATTCCGTCTAAATTGGGAATAATGGATTTTATGCAATGTAAAATATCTTGTTGGATACGCCTATTTGATGTTGTAAAAACTAGTCCGTGCTCTCTAAGATAGTTACCTTCGGCTATAAAGTATCCCAAAAGTCTCATGAGCTCTTTAGATATATTAATTAAAGCGGGTATGTAGTATTTTACTCCCTTCTTCATGGACAACATATATGTCTCGTTATACTTGCTTAATTCGCTATAGTACTTTCTGTACAGTTTAATAAACTCTGGTAATGGAATAGAATCTATACGGAGCCAATAATACTTGAAATTCTTTATACCAGCTTTGGTAAATAATTCCTTAAAACTAATGTTATATTTCTTATGCAGTTTTCGTAAAGCCTTATTAACATTTTTTACCCTAATTTTTTCTTTCAGATCACATGGTAGTTTTCGATCAAATTCTTCAATTAAATTTATTGCACTAATACTGTTTTCAATAATAGATTCTTTGGAAAGCAGAATGCACGGTAAAGTTATAAGTTTCTCTCCTACTTTTAAATCTTTAGCATATTTTTCCTTTAATTCATTATTATTTTGCACTATTACTATATGTTCTGGCGTAAGCTTTACTCTCTTACCTCTATTAGTGACTACCTCATAAATTACGTCTGTTTCCCTGGAAATTATATCATCTATTTTTCTCCATCCACTTAATGTTAGAACCTCTACTTCTCTAGCCTCTTTTAATGTTTTCGCAACTTCCTTTACTTTCTTAATTGAAATAATTTTATTAATTCTTACTAGCAAGTAATCATCTTCGTCCAAGCAGAATACACACTTGAAGTTGCATGATCCATAAAATATTGTGCCACTTGGCACGAGAGGCGATTCTTCTCCTAAATGATGAAACCATGAGTGAGCATATGTTCTGTAATCGAGCTTGCAGAAGTAGCCTTTCTCGCCCTTAGCTCTATTAACTTTACATTTTCTCTCACAAAATATGCATTCCTTAAGCATTTCATTTACAATCGCTATTTTTACATCCAAGAAATTGATTTTAGGTTTAGGTAGCTCTTCAAAATCTAATTTGTTTTCTTCTATTTTATTGAAAACTTCTCTAAAAACTTTTGCTACTTCATTATGTAAATTCCATAATCCATCATAATCTAATTTCTTAGGATCTTCATTTACTTCAATACGCTTAGCTATCATGAATTTAGCCGGCTTCACATCCTTCATGACACGATAGTACCACCATAATCTACGTTTAACACTTTCATTACGCCAAACTTCTACTGCATCAGGTCTGTAAAGATACCAAGGAATAATCTCAAAGATCATAAATAAACAGCCTAACTAAACTTTCCTCTTAAGATGACATAGTCTAGTTTCCTAAAATATTTTTACTTGTTCACTCCACTATTAAGGTAATTCACTGTTAATAGGTAACCTTTATTTTCCATCTAGAACTAAGCAAAATATTAGCCGATGAGGAATGCCTGGCATGAAAAATGAAAGTTGGTGATTAAAAGAGGCCGCGTCCCGAGGCATTAACACAAAAGACTATAAAGATTAAGATGATGCATATTGAAAAGAATTACTCATGTAATTTTCGGAATAGGTTCGGCTCTTTTTCTCTTAACACCATCAATAGAAAAGATGGTTTTTGCAATATTCTTCTCAGCATTAGGTAGCGTATTTCCCGATATGGATATAAGATTTAGACATAGAGTATTTCTACATAATGTTTTCGCATTAACTATTGCAACAGCTGTTTTATTTTTCATATTAAAGTTCTTTATTAATATTGGAGAATACGTTGAAGTATCGATCTTAAGCTTCACCATAGGGTTTTTTACACATATCCTATTGGATACTTTAACTAAAACTGGTGTCGCATTTTTATGGCCCTTTACAACGCGAAGAATAAGTTTTCTCAAGGAAAGATACGATAATCCTTACCTTAACTATGTAGTTTCACTAATGGGTGTTTTTTTCTCTCTAACTTACATTTACATAATATTTAAGGGTGGCATTTAATGTTAAGAACATTTATTCACCTAACACTAATAACACTAAATTTCGAAGAAATTACCTTAGAGGAAGCTGTCCATAAAGTGGAAAGAATTATCGGTAAAAGTTCTGAAACAGAGTATTCCGCCAATACGGCATTACTGATTTACGAAAAAGACGTTCATGAAGAAACTATGAAGAAATTATTAGATGTAAGTAAGCGTAATGTTGACATTTTCATAATAAAATTCTTTGACAATAAAATTAGAGAAGCCTGGCTTATTCTCAATGAACTACACAAGGTAAATAGCGAGGCCGCTCTTAAACTCATTAAATATTACCCTCTTCTCGTTAAGCATTTTACAGCTAATAATTTAGCGTAGAAACTATTTCCTGTATAGGTTCCAAGAAACCAAGTATTGAAAGTATGTAGACCAATGCTGTATAAAATACTGACACAACAACATACTTCACCACTGTTTTCTTAGACAAATTAATACCTCCTCCTTTAATAGCCCTTTCCGTCCCTAAATGCATTAATATAAATCCTAGGACATTAGTAAAGTTATAATAAATTATGAAAAGTATTGGAAAATAGTCTCTTGGAAGAAGGAGAATAGTTAGGCTTGATAAAATGTAGGATATGGGTATGTTAACGAAAACATCATTCCACCATGATAATGGAGAGAGTATGTAACCTATGAAAGCAATTACTCCTCCTTCAACTCTATTTTTCATATTCTTTTTTCTCATGCTTTAACACTTGAAGAAGAACTTTCAGTACTCAAGTATTTCTCTAAGTCCTTTGCTTTCTCTTTTAAACCTTTGGATAAATAAATTTCATAGAGCCTTTTTGCAACATCTCTTCTCTTTTCTAGCTTAAACGATTCTTCATAAGCCTCTAATGCTTTATCCACCCTTCCCTGTTTATCGAAAATATAACCTATTTTTGCCCATATTCTAGGGTTCTCTTTGAATAAAATAGCAGCTTGCATGTAATAATTTAGCGCTTTCTCATAATTTTCCTTCATAAAGTAAAGATCACCTAATCCCTCAAGGGCTTCATGATTCCCCCTATTAATGCTTAAAGCTTTTAAATAATGTTTTTCAGCTTTTCTCCATAAGTCATGCCAAACGCGGCCATATGTCTTTTTATCTAAATTCTCAATGATCTTTTTAAACACATTACCTAGTACGGTATATGTTTCGCTGCTTTCAAGCCCTTTAATTGAAATCATAAATCTTTCAATAGCTTCAGCTAAAATTATAGGGTTAATATTCTCTCTAAAGAAGCCTCTTTTATCTTCAAACCAAGCTATGATCAATGCCTGCATTATCCTTAAGATATCTTGTGAAAAAAGGTAATAGTACTTAGCTGATAATTCATTTAATCCACCATAAACTTCATCAAGTGTTTCCGCAGCAAAAACCTTTACCCAGGAGTAGTTCGTGTTTTCAATAATTCTATTTATTTTCGCAATAAAGTCGTCTACGCTTTCCTGAGCTACTCCCTTTGTTAAGGACTTTAAAATAAGAGCTAATAGATCATTTACTATATTACTGCTCATTAAACTCTCCTTCAAATAACTTTTTAGTTACATTACAAGTTTATAGCTCTTCTCTTATATTTCATATAAGCCTCTAATGGAGGTAAAGATGCTGTAATTAGAACCATGATGCTCCCATTAAAACTCAACATTTTCTTAGCCATGACTACAATTATCATTACATGGGGACTTTTAACTTAGCTAATTCACTAGAATCCATAACGAGTAAGAAAATTTTACAGAGGTTAGAGTAAGTTCTTTCTTTAAACTTGAAGAGAATAGCAAGTAACTCGTAATTATAGAATGAAAATATTTCAATAGTGCTTTCAAACATCAGTATATAACATTTTAAAGATAGATCAGGGGGCTCCTAAGTCTTCATCCCTAATAGTCTTAGGTCAAGCCCGCCACAGTCATCACTTCTGAATGTATAATAATTTACAGAGAACCTTTAAACTTGACCCACTATAAATACTGTATTAAGCTATAGTGGAAAGGGATGTGTGCATCTTGAAAAGCAAGAAGAAGTATATAATGTTAGAAGTTTCAGAGGAAATAATAAATCTTTTAGAGAAATTAGCCGAAATTACTAATGCAAATGTAAATGATGTTGCTAAGGAGGTGTTTTCATTAACCGAACCTGTGCTTAGGAAAATAGTTGAAGAAAAAACCGTAGATTTTAAGAGGCTTAGAGAAGAGCTTCATAGAACAATGCTTGATTCATTAAACATTAGGGCTTTAGAAGAAGACGTTCTCGAAAAAGTTAATGGAAAAGGAATGTATGTACTTGAGGAAGTAGATTTAGACATAGATGACAACTCAATTTTTATAATGTTTCGGGAATTTCCAGAATCACAGCTTAAATTAGGTGATATGTGGATTAAGCTAAACTTAGCTTCAGCCAGCATGGGATTTACATTCTTCTTAGAAAAATATGTTAAAAGAAAACCATCGAAAAAGCCTTCACATAAGTTAAAATATAGCGTCAGTACAAGGGAACACTTGAATAGGCTCTTAGTTACGATAACGTTTAGAGTTAAGAACGTAAAATATCTTCCAAAACTAAGTGAAATATCAGATGTTGTGAAAGAAATAAAAAATGATCTGCAGGGACACATATGAGTTTAAATTCTATTGAAAAAAGGTATTGTTGAAAATATTTAAAGGCTCATGGTCCATGCTGGAGCTAGCTAAAGACTTAAACATGACTCGGAATGAAGTAAAAGATGTAGTAAATAACCTTATCGTAAAAGGGTATCTTATGAAAATTGATTGTTTTAAAGAAAAATGTGAAGCCTGTTCTCTAAAAAAGATCTGCCCTTACTCTAGAAATCCCCTTAACATCCCCATTTATGTCTTAACGAAAAAAGGTTTAGAGACCGCTTTAGCTCTAAAATAAGTTTTAAACTTTTTGGCAAGTTTAATAAAAAATTCTTCCATGACTACTAAAGTGGAATCTGAGTTAATGGGAAGTAGTTTTCAAAATTATCTCTATAGCTTTGTTCTTAAGCATGGTTGTTCTTTTCGCTTGAATTCTTAATAGGATTTCAGGGTCTTTTAATGCGTGACCAGTAACTACACATACAACATTATCGTTCCTTTTAATAATGCCTTGCTTTAAAAGTTTTAAACAACCTGCAACACTAGCTGCTCCTGCAGGTTCCGAGTCAATACCTTCAAGGGAACCTAATTTCACCATTGCTTCAAATATTTCTTTATCACTAACTTTAACAAATAGGCCTTTAGATTCCTTAACTGCAGCCATTGCTTTAGGCCAATTGACAGGTTTACCTATCCTAATAGCAGTTGCTATAGTTTCAGGCTTATCAGTGAAAATAGGTTTGCTTAATCCAAGTTCAAATGCTCTAGCTAATGGTGAAGCCCCCTCTGATTGAACGCCCACCATTTTTGGTAGCTTATTTATGAGTTTAAATCTGTAAAGCTCTTTAAAGCCCTTCCATATTGCTGAAATATTTCCTGCATTACCCACAGGTACAATAACCCAGTCTGGCGTGTTAATTTCCTCGGCAATTTCAAATGCTATAGTCTTTTGTCCTTCAAGTCTCCATGGATTAAAGGAGTTTAAAGGATATATTTTCGGCTCTTTCTCAACAACTTTTTTTACAACCTCTAATGCATCATCAAAGTTCCCTTCAATTTCAAAAATTTCTGCACCATGAAGTATTGCTTGAGCAAGTTTACCTAAAGCAACTTTTCCCTTAGGTAAAACTATTATGGATTTCATTTTGGCTCGTGAAGCATATGCTGAAACAGATGCTGCAGTGTTTCCTGTTGAAGCAACAATAACTGATGTCGAACCTATAAGTTTAGCTAGTGTAACTGCAACCGTCATCCCTCTATCCTTAAAGCTCCCCGTAGGGTTTGCGCCTTCAAACTTAACGTAGAAGCTTTTTGAACCAAAAATATTTTCAACGCTAATAAGTGGTGTGCTGCCTTCACCTAATGTTATTACGTAATCAAGTAAGGTTTCTGAAAGAGGGAGAAGTTGCTTATAGCGCCATACACCTTTCCCTTTAAAATCCTCCCATGAAATTTCGGTTTTTAAGAAATCATATTCTACAGAAAGTAAGCCATTGCACTTTGCACACTTATATGTTTTAGGGTTTGGAGGGTAAATTGCACCACAGTTTACACATTTCAAATAAACGTTTTCCTTAACTACACTCAAGATATCAAACACCTTACATTGTTACCCTTAACTTCTCTTTCATAACTCTATTAAATAGTTTTGTACATATTTTCTAACGATGCCAACATAACTTAGGGCTGTATTATGGGAAGGAAGAAATGTGAAATACTATTACTTGTAAAGAAAGAAGTAATACGTAAGATTCTTAGTAAAGTAGAAAGTGAAAACATAGAGATCTGCGGCATTTTATTTGGTGAAAGAAGAAAGGGGAAGGAGTTCATAGTTAAAGAATGCTCATTTATAAAGAACTTAAACAATTCGCCATTAAGTTTTACTATGGATCCTAAAGAAATGTATTTTGAGATAATGAAGCATGCGAAAAAATCTATGGATATTGTCGGTTTATTTCATTCGCACATGTCATCTACAAAACCATCTAGTAGAGACTTGAAATTCATGAGGTTATGGGGGATACCTTGGGTTATAATCAGTAAGCATGATAAAGCAATTGTGGCTTACATTATTAAAGACGATGATTTATGTGAAGTCGAAATTATTGAGATTCCCTAATTAACTTAGGTCTGGGAACTCTTTTTCCATCACCCAAAACCCAGTATTCACCATCATTTCTTCTCTCAAGCTTCCAGATAGGTGTTTCATGCTTTACTTTTTCTAGAACCTCCTTTGCAACGTTAAAGGCTGTGTTTCTGTCTACAGCAGCTACGAAAATGTAAACTGTAGTTTCCTTAGGTTTAAGTGACGAGATTTTATGATATATTTTCACATCAATAACACTTGGTTTTTTAGAGTATTCCTTGGCTAATTGGTTTAGTTTAGTTTCAGCATAGGGTTTATAAGCTTCGTATATTAACTCGTGAACCCTAACATTATTACCTAAGTCCCCCTTAACAAAACCTATAAAAATCACTAGTGCGCCTGCTCTTTCAAATTCAGGTGTTTTTTTAAGTTCATTAATTACTTTCTCAATATCAATGTCATCCTCAATAATCACTCCTTCAGGCGAACCACCTGATGCTGGTGGGAACAGGAAAACTTCATCACCATCATTTAACTTAGTATTTTGATTAGCGGGTTCACCATTAACTAAAATTATTATTGGTTCTTCAGGTTCACTTTCATCAATATAGTTAGCTATTTCCGGGTATTTTCTTATAAGAAACTCTAAAAGATTCTTTACCGTAGAGTTTCCCGGAAGATCTACAGTGATTCTCTCTGAGCCTACAATATCTCTGTATATGGCAAAAAGCCTAATATTGACTCTAATGCCTAGTTCACCTCAACAATACTAGAAAAACGACTATATTTAGGTTTTAAGCTTGTTTTAAGATTAAACATCCATGTACATGTAGTATTCGGCTGGTGTAGGGAAGGATTCTATAAATTTGGCTTCTTTACGTTTCAACTCTATGTATTCTTCAAGTACTTCCTTTGAAAATATGGGTATCAAATAGTCCATGTCTGCTTCTAATTCATCTAATGCTTCCCACAGAGTACGTGGAAGCTCTTTTATCCCTAACTTTCTTCTTTCATCAATACTCATATGATATATGTTCTTATCTACGGGGTCGCCTGGATCAAGCTTTCTCCTTATACCGTCGATTCCTGCAGCAAGTATAGCAGCAAATGCTAAATACGGATTAGCTGATGGATCAGGGGGTCTGTATTCGATTCTTTTAGAGTTTTTTATACCTTTATGATAAACTGGAACTCTTATGGCAGCGCTTCTATTACCTCTACTCCAAACCAGATAGACTGGTGCTTCATATCCTGGAATAAGTCTCTTATAGCTATTTGTTGTGGGGGAAACTATAGCTGATAAAGATCTTGCATGCTCAATAAGCCCGCCTATAAAGTATCTTCCTAACTGGCTAAGCTCTGCATACTCATCGTTTTCATCATAAAACATATTCTCACCTTTAAGATTCCATAAGCTTATGTGAACATGCATTCCGGAACCATTATCTCCGAAAATAGGTTTAGGCATGAAGGAAGCGTACATACCATGTTTTGCAGCAACGTTTCTCACGACATACTTTAATGTTTGAACATTATCCGCTGTTTGAACTAAACCTCCATATTTAAAGTCTATTTCACATTGACCGGATGATGCGACTTCATGATGATGAGCTTCAATTTCTACATTAAAATACTTTTTAAGTACATATGCTGCTTCATTTCTAACCTTAAACACTTTATCGTAAGGGTCCGGAATACAGTATCCTTCCTTTACACGTATGAATGATGAGCTTACTAAGGAGCTTCTTTCCTTGGAATATATTGTTAAAGACTGCCTTATACCTGGATTTTCAAATTCAAGCTCTACTTTGTCGAAAACAAAGAATTCAACCTCAGGACCCCAATAGCTAATGAAACCTAATTCTTTAGCGAATTCTTCAGCCCGTTCAGCAACGTATCTAGGATCTCTTTCTAATCTTCCTTTATCAAAACCCCAATAAACTTTCCCTATAAACCTAGCAGTACCTTCTTTCCAAGGCACTATAGCAAAAGTTTCAATAACAGGTTTAAGCACTAAATCACTTTCATCTATTGTTGAGAAACCCTTAATAGAGCTTCCATCAAGCTTTCCGAATCCCTTAATCAATACTTCCGCAGAAAGTTTCTCGGAAGGAAAGACTGCAGTATGTAATCTACCTAAAAGTGAAGTAAAATGTATCTCAACCCACTCTATATTTTTCTCCTTAATAATTTTCATAATATTCTCTAAACTCATAATGCATCATCTATTTAGTGTACAAGTCACCTTGTATATGAACATTATATATAATTTAGCCTAATAATTAGAGAACACTGTAAAACTTTGTTGAAAATAATATTGAACATTTATATAAAGGTAAGTAATAGTATGTAGAGCAATTTTATAAAAAAGTTTAGACCCTAAAAGCCTTTTCTATTAACTCAATGACGTCCTCTAAAGTAAATCCTAGTACAGTCATCTTCGTGGAATATTTTTCAATAACCTCTCTTACTTCATTAACTTTGCATCCTTTTAATTCATTTTCAAGAGCCTCAAGCATTTCCTGAGGATACACAAAGAAATCCCCACTAATAATAATACTATGTATTCTTCCCTCTTCATCAAACTCTAAATCAACCTTTACCATTTTTCCTCCTTTAATCTTTTTAAGAACACTTACTTTCCTCATACCATCACCTTTTATAAATCCACTTCATCGACTTATATTTTTCAATAAGCGTAGAAGCTAAGGCAAGTTCCTCATCCGTTAATTTGGATTCTTCAAAGTCAACGTTTAAAGCTTCCGAGAAACCTTCAATCATTGCTTTTATTGTTTCATCCTTTGTAACTCTTCTGCCAAGCTCTCTTGAAAGTGTAGTTACTCTCTCAAGAATGGACCTGGCTCCATGACTGAGTAGTTTTTCCTTAGGCGCTTTTAGTGATGAAGCTAAGGTCATGAGGTCTGTATTATACATTAGTGTTCCATGTTGCAAAAGCGCTCTCTTTTTACGTGATTGGGCACTTCCGGAAATTTTCTTACCTCCAACTACTACATCGTTTATTGGAACAAATTGTGCATCTAACCCGAACTTGTTAATAGCATAAACTATTCCCTTGCATATTATTTCGTAGCTTTTTAAAACATCAGTAGCAACATCCCTTATTGAAGCAATAATAGAATATGTTACTTCACCATTTACATCATGATATACCGAGCCTCCTCCTGTTATTCTTCTCGTAAAGGGTATGTTTCTTTTATCAAGAAAATCTATATTTACTGCATCGTTTATGCGTTGAAAATAACCTATAGTTACGGCACTTGGATTAAATACGTAAAGTCTAAGGGTATTTGGGATTTTGTCTTCATCCCTTAAAAGCAACATGGCTTCATCTACAGCCATGTTCCAAAAAACATTTCCCTCACTAATTATTAATCTCCAGGTAACCATATCATTTACACCTTACATCAATCCTTATTGTATGATGCTAAACTTATATTTTTCGTAAAAATAATTGTTAGATGCAATGGCGAGACTGTTCAAAAATATTTATTTACCACTTAAATCCCCTGTTCTTTGGGAACACTAAAGCAGGGTTATTGAAGAATGTATGTGCGAGCATCCATAGGTACATTGGCATCTCTAGGATTACTTGACCTTAAAATGTTTGAAAAACCGTATACAGCATATATTCTACAGTATTCTGAAGACGGATGCCAAGCTGATTGCTTATTTTGCCCTCAAAGCAGAACTAATTTTTCAAGAAAAGATTTTGTATCAAGGGTGGTTTGGCCGAGAATAGAGCTTAATGTATTAATAAAAGCTATAAAGGCGAAGAATGTTTTTTCACGTCTTTGCATTCAAAATGTAATTAAGCAAGGCTTTAAGGAAGAGTTCATCGAGATCATTAGGAGAATTAGAAAAAACAATATTAAAACACCAATTAGCGCATCAATAACTCCTATCTCAAGAGATTACCTTGACGAATTGAAAGAGTTAGATGTAGATTACCTTGGTGTAGGGCTTGATGCAGCAACACCCGAAGTTTTTGTGAAGATAAAAAAGCCCTATACATGGGAAACATACATTAACTTCATTAAAGATGGGGTTTCTGTGTTTGGGAAATATAGGGTTAATGTCCACTTAATTTTCGGACTAGGTGAAACTGAAAAAGAGTTCGTAAAAACAATGAAGACCGTGCATGATGTAGGAGGTAAAATTGCTCTATTTGCGTTCACTCCAGTAAAAGGTACCGCTTTAAGTTTAAGAGAACAGCCAAGTATTTACTCTTGGAGAAAAATTCAGTTAGCAAAATACATTATAGAGAACGAACTTTACGATAAGATAGTGTTTGTGAAGGACAAAATATGTTTCGAAAATAGTTTTCTACGTAACATTATTAATGACTTAAAGAAATATTTACCAATATTTCTTACATCAGGCTGTCCATCATGTAATAGACCATTTTACAATGAAAGTCCGAAAGGCCCTTACTACAATTTCCCATCCATACCCTTTGCTGAAAAAAGAATTAAAATGCTTAAAAATGAGCTCCTAAAGATAACTAAGGAATGTGATGTCTATGGGCAATGTTAAAGCATTTATCCCAGGCAGGAAATTCCCTGACATAAGTATAACAGGTCTTTCATGTCCTTTAAATTGCGCTTATTGTGAGGCTTACTACTTACATGGCATGGAGTCGGCACCAACACCTAAAAAACTTTACGAAACAGTAAGGTATTTAGTGAAAAAAGGAGCTAAAGGTGTGCTTATAAGCGGGGGCTTTAATTTAGAAGGAAAATTGCCTATTGAACCTTTTCTAAATATTATTAGGGAAATTAAGAGAGATTTTGATATAGTAATCAGTGTTCACCAGGGACTGGTTGATAGAAATTTAGCTGAAAAACTTAGAGATGCGAAAGTGGATATAGTAGATTATGAAGTCATTTTAGATCCTTTCGTAATAAAAAACGTGAAGAACCTGAAAAATAAAGAACCTGAAGATTATATTAAGTCCTTTGAAATCCTTGAAAAATATGGCCCACCATATATTGCACCCCATATACCTTTAGGTTTAAATTATGGTAAAATTGCTTACGAATTCGATGTGATAGATAAGATTATTGAGTTTGACCCATACATTCTTGTGTTTCTGATTTTCATACCTACTAAAGGCACTAAAATGGAAAATTCACCTATGCCTGAACCTAAAGACATAATTAATGTAATAAAATATGCTAGAAAAAAATTTAAGAGGACATTAGCTTTAGGCTGCATGAGACCGTGGAAATTAAAATACCTTGTTGACCCATACTTGATAGAAAAAGACCTTGTTGAGAGAATAACTAATCCGCCGAAATCAGTAATTAAGAAATATGGTCTTGAAACCGTCGAAGCCTGCTGTTCTGTTCCAAAAGAACTCCTAGAACGTTTTATTTAGCCTTAAATTAGAAGTTAAACTAAACTACTTTATATTGATTCAGTACTTCCTCAAGCTTAACTTTTCTTACAAGCTCCTTAGCTTTCTCTAATGCTTCTTCATCGTTTTTTGCCGACACGTTAAGAACTATTTTTGTTCCCTTTATTTTCACTCTGAAGCGTCTTTCACCAAGTAACTCATATTTCTCTAAAATTTCAAATTCAACATTACTCACATTACACACCCAAACTCTTTCTGTATTTTCTTAGCTATAAAAGGATATATTGGTGATATTGGCATTAGAACCCTTATGAAACTTGTCCTTCCAAGTTCACATAATACTTTAGGATTTCCTCTTCCTTCCAAATATCCTCTAATAAGGCTTAGTGCTGAGTCATAAGTGGCCTTTATTTTTAAACCTAAGTGGGTAGCTGTAAAGGCTATGTATTCTGCTAAATCCCAAGCTCTAGGTATTGTTGAAGATGCTTGTTCTAAATCTATAGGAACAATTGTGTCTTTTTTTAGAATAAAGTTTGATGGCCTAGTGTCTCCCATGGAGAAGCCTAGTTTATGAATTTTTGCTAAAAGCCTTCCTACAAGAACATTAGGTCTTAATGTATTGCCTTTACGTAGAGCGTAGGCTACGTCGTTTCCGGGAACATACTCTCTAATTATGTATTTTTTCTCCCAATTTATTCCATATATTTTAGGAACCCTTATATTAGAACGTGACAATGTGTAAATAGCATTTACTTCACGTAATAGTCTTTCACTTGCTGTTAATGCGAAATCAACTATGCCCGATGTCCATAGACCAACAGGTAGCCATTTTAACGATTTCCAATCTCTATATTTTTTAACGACAACAGCAACCTTCTTATTATTAATTTTTTTATATCCCAGAAACGTGTAATTTATTATGCTTCCAAGATTTCTTGAGAACTCTACTTCCTTAAAACCCCTATGAAAAGGTAGCATTTCATCGTTTACTTTGATATATAATTCAGAATAAGGCGTTGGTATATGAAGCAACGCTGGCCAAGCCCTAACTTTAGAAAGAGCTAAAAATGATGCAACATTTCTTACTCTTAAAACATACTCCATATATGGTACAATAAGTTCACGTAAAGCTCTCTCTATAAACACTTTTTTCTTCCTACGAATACTCTCTACGAACTCGTCACATATTTTAAAGAAGCCTTTCTTTTCCCTACATAATATCCTACAATTTTCAAGGAACTTGGAATATAATAAGAATTTTTTAATAAAATTTTCTGCAACAATGTTAAGGTTACTCAAAATATAAATGTTTATAGGATCTATGAAACCTATGATGGATCTATAAGAAACGAGTAAGTCATAAAGTATAAAAAGCGGTGTAAACGTTACTTTACGAGCATACTTAATTCCTATTTCGTAAGTTAACCTCCTCATAGCAAAAGAAATGTAGTTCTTTAGTGTTTCAATTTCTATCTTCTTTATCTCATAAATATCGCCTATAGTTTTCTGACATGTTAAGATACGTATTATAAAGAAGCCTCCAAAAATACCATATTTAATATCATACATTAACGATTTAGGATTAGCAAAAATACTTATTAGGACTTCTCTTTTACTCCTGTGATAAAGTATTTTAGGAAAAATAGGGTTTTCTTGTGAAACGACAATATTTTCGATGTACCAATGATCTCTTAGCTTATAATTTGAAATTAATTTCATTATGCGGCTCAGCTAAACCCCACCGTCATCAACAATCAGTGATCGAGGACTTCTTCATTGCCAACAATCTCTCTGCAATCATCAGTTAGATTATTCTACTTTAATTAATTCTTTAAGCATTTCTTTCGCTTTTTCTCTCTCTACTTCCTCTACTCTATTTTCGCTTAAGGCTTTAGTTAATTCCTCTTTAATTACTTTAGCTGTTTCTAACGGGTCAGGATTATACTTTAGGCTCATAGTGTACTTAAATGCTCTTCCCTCTGGTGTTACTATTATTGCTAAGGCCTCTCCCAGATCATCCTTGAAGAGAACTCTTACAGCACCTATTGTTGCGTATGTTTCTTCTCTAGATGTTTTTATGGCATATACGTCTTCTAATCCCTCCTTTACTGTGCCTAAATACTCTATTTCAATTTCTATAGGAGGTACGGGTCTAGCGGTTATTTCCTCTCTTTTCTCTAGAACTTTAGGTAAGAGCTCCTTTATTTTAGATGTAGTTTCTTCTAAAGGTTTATAATGTTGAACTTCCAAGGTATCCCATTTCCACACTATCTTCCCGTTTTCAATATCATACTCTATAGTTATACGTACAACATCTCCCTTCTCAACACCTACTTCCCTAAATAACTCGAAAAGTAAAGCATTAAGTTCACCCGTAGCTCTCGCTACTTCCTTATTATCTACCCTCCCCTTTAAAGTAGCAAACATAACTCTCCTTAATTTATTAGCGTAAGCTCCTGCTATTATGAGCCCTGAAGATACCCTTGGCATCTAAATCCCCTCCACATATCAGAATATTCTTACTCCTCCTAATCAAAATTATCACTAAAACTTAAAACCCTCTTCCACCGAAATCTACTAAAAACCCTTTAAAAATATACAGCTTAAGCTATGCTAGGGTGTTAAAGAGAATGGAAATTTATAATCTTTCAGAACATGAGGAGAAAATAGTTAGCTTGTTTAAAGAACATGATGGTTTAACGTTTGATGAGCTTAAGAACTACATGAACTTAGATAAGCCTACGTTAAGAGAAATTTTAATAAACATGCTACGTAAAGGCATAATAATTAAGGTTCCTGATTTCGATAAAGGAAAGTTTGTCTACAAAGTGCCTGAGTAACTAGCTCCTTGAAAGAGCATAATCGACCACTTGCCGCGCTTTATCAAGATTACTTTCTCTTCTTCTCTGATAATTCTCAAGCCATTTAGCGAAAATTTCGGCTACTTCACGTTTACATTCTCCGCAAAGTCTTAATCCCTGTTTGCATTCTTCATATATTTTCTTAACTCTATCTTCATCGTCAAAGTGATACATTATTAATTGATAAACAGCGCATCTTTCAGGTTGGCCACCTATTTTTCTCTGTAATTCAGCTGTTTCTCTACCACCCGTGTAAGCATTCATTATTTTCCTCTTTACTTCAGAAGGACTATCCTTTAATGTAATATAGCTCATAGGATCTCTCTTACTCATTTTAAAACCTGGACCTTTAAGACTCCACTGAAGCTTATGGTAAACAGCTGCTGGAGGTATGAAATTAAATTTCCTAAAGTATTTTTTAGATAAATCACGAGTTAATCTAATGTGCGGGTCTTGGTCTGCACCAACAGGCACTACTGTTGGTTTAGGACCTCCAAAATCCGGATGCTGCGGTAGTAAAATATCTCCTACTTGCACCATAGCTGACATGTACATTCCTAAATGCTTCTCTCCATAAATTGCTTCTAAAAGGTTATATGTTATTCCTCTAGCAAAGAAGTAACCCCAGTGCATAACGCGTAGCTCTCGTGATTGAAAATATACATATGTTCTCTTAAGATCAATGCCCAAAGTTATTAGGTCAGCTATGTTCTCTAACGCGTACTTTACTGATTTCTCAAATGGTATACCATTATCTTCCCAAGCTTCAATGTCTGCTATTGCGTAAAATACTTTTGCTTTAGGTGAGAGACTCTGTAAATAAATTATTTGTTCAGCAGTCATCTTACTTCCTAAGTGAAAAATCCCAGAAGGTTTAATACCTGACATTACAGCGTATTCATTGTTTTCCTTAATTGCTCTAACTATAATTTGGAAATCCCTATGTCCAAATACTATCCTCCTAGCAAAATATCTATTCAGAAACGGTAATTCATTAAGTAATTCTTCAGTTAAAGGCTCTATTCCAAATATTTCTATTAATTTCCCATAATCTTCAAC
>Ga0180301_10000871_pt1 | contig 23854 bp, 18 predicted proteins | sample GuaBasSediGuay16_FD_121797 | JGI IMG/M metagenome (GOLD analysis project Ga0180301, IMG submission 121797) | Subseafloor sediment microbial communities from Guaymas Basin, Gulf of California, Mexico - Guay16, Core 4569-2, 12-15 cm | ecosystem: Environmental > Aquatic > Marine > Hydrothermal...
CCTTAATTTCTCCGGGAGTTTCAGAAAATTTCATTGGAATTCCAATCTGCTTTATCTTGCCTACTTTTGGATGTTCTATTTCAACTAGCATTTTTCTATGTAGAACTTGAGGGTCACGAAACACTTCATCCATTGTGTATACGGGGCCGCATGGCACCCCTTTTTTAAGCAGAATCTCTATCCACTCGTCACGGGTCTTACTTAGAAAAGCCTTTTCCAATATGGGAATCAGTTTATCTCTATTTTCGACCCGTTTCGGGTTAGTGGCAAATTTTGGGTTTTCAACCAGGTTTTCCAGCCCTAACGCTTCACAGAAGTTCTTCCAGATTCTGTCGTTTCCCACAGCAACTGTTAAGTATTTTCCATCACGAGCTTTAAAGCATTGATATGGTACAATGTTTGGATGGGCAGATCCCATCCTCTTAGGAACTATGCCAGTGGCAAAGTAGTTTGCCGCCATATAGGTCATCCATGAAACTGTCGAGTCTAGTAGTGATACATCAATCCATTGGCCTTTCCTGGTTTTTTCGCGGGCTATCAAAGCGGAAAGAATAGCAATAGCAGCGTACATTCCGGCTCCAATATCTGTTATAGCTACGCCTATTCTAACTGGAGGTCGATCCGGCTCACCAGTAATGCCCATTAAACCGCCCATGCCTTGAATGACTATATCATATGCGGGATAGTCCCGATATGGACCAGACTGACCGAAACCCGTTATTGAACAGTAGATTATACGTGGATTAATCTTACATATTGTTTCATAATCCACCCCAAGTCTTTTGGTCACACCGGGTTTAAAATTCTCCAAAAAAACATCGCATTTCTGTACTAATTTATAGAGTATCTCCCTACCTTTTTCATTTTTTAAGTTCAAAGTAATGCTCTTTTTATTACGATTCAAACATAGGAAATATGCACTTTCACCTTTAATGAAGGGTGGGCCCCAGACTCTCGTGTCATCCCCTCTTCCAGGCATCTCAACCTTAATGACTTCGGCACCCAAATCAGCTAAGATCATAGAGCAGAAGGGCCCCGTCAAAATCCGAGACAAATCTAAGACACGTATACCCTCTAAAGGCAGAACCATAACTTTCCCTCACTTAACTTTAAGATTTTTCGGTTCTTCTTAGTCTTATTCATTATAACACTTTTTGAATCCTTTTTTATAAAACTTCGCCTTCAAAGTCTTAAGAAGTCCTTTTTCGATCCCTCAGCTGGAATCTACTGACATGACTCTGCGCTATTTTTCGGCATGATCATCCTTACTTTCCGGAAACTTTAAATACTTCACAACTACATCAATTCGGCAGTAAATCACAAAGAATTTTTGTAGCTTTTGGTGACGTAATAATAATTGGAAGTGGGAAGGTTGGACAGGAAGGTCCCAAAAATAGTTGTTACACCGCCCGGTCCTAAATCTGTAGAGTTAATGAGGCTTCGAGATAAGTACGTGCCTAAAGCGGTTTATAATGTTACATCGATATTCGTTGCTGAAAGCGAGGGTGCAGTAATCAAGGATGTTGATGGAAATGTGTACATAGATTTTGCTTCCGGCATCTCTTGCCTTAATGTGGGACATAGAAATTCTGAAGTAATCAAGGCTTTAAAGGAGCAACTAAAAAATACCTTCACTTATGCTTTCACGTAACGCTCTACGAGCTCTATGTTAGATTAGCTGAAAAATTGGCGACATTAGCTCCCGGAAATTTCGAAAAGAAGGTTGTACTTGTTAATAGTGGAGCCGAGGCAGTTGAAAATGCCGTAAAAGTCGCAAGATACTACTCCAAAAAACCAGTGATAGTACCTTCGAATGTGCATTCCACGGTAGAACCCAACTTGCGATGAGCTTAACAGGTAGTGTATGGCCCTATAAATATGGTTTCGGACCATTAGACTCATCTGTTCATAGGACACCATACGCGTACTGTTATCGTTGCTCCTTTGGACTCGAATATCCATCTTGCAATATGAGGTGCGTAGAATACGTAAAGGATACATTGGAAGTCCACTTATCACCCGACGACGTTGCCGCTATGATCGTTGAGCCAATTCAAGGTGAAGGAGGTTTCATAGTTCCGCCAAAAGAGTTCCTACAAGGACTAAAGAAAATCTGCGACGAAAACGGTATTCTATTAATAGTCGATGAAGCCCAAAGTGGAATGGGTAGAACTGGAAAAATGTTTGCAATTGAACATTTCGATGTAGCTCCGGAAATAATTACTATGGCTAAATCGCTAGGCGGAGGGCTTCCATTGGCTGCGGTCATAGGTAGAGAAGATATAATGGATTCGGTTCACGTTGGAGGATTAGGAGGAACTTTCGGCGGAAATCCGCTAAGTTGTGTTGCAGGTTTAGCGACTATTGAAAACGCACAGAAACTTTTAGGTATTACTGAAAGGCTTGGGAAGATTTTGATGAGAAGACTCAAGGAGATGTATGAGAAATACGAGATAATTGGAGACATAAGAGGTATAGGTTTAATGGTAGGAGTGGAGCTAGTGAAAGACAGAGAAACCAAAGAACCAGCTAAAGAGGAGAGAAATCAAATTCTAAGCGAATGCCATAAGAACGGACTAATAATAATAGGCGCAGGAGTCTACAAGAATGTCGTAAGGTTTTTGCCCCCATTAAACATAGATGAGGAATTATTAAACAAAGGTTTAGATATATTTGAAACTGCAATAAAGAAACTGACATAACTGCACACGGAGCCTACAGAGGAATGAAGTGAAGTGAATATCGCCTCTTAAATGGTGTTCATATAATTCTAAGGCGTATATTTGAATGGATGTCTCGCGGAGTCTTTTCTTTCTAAGAGCTCATTTAATGTAGGTCTTCCTTCAATAGCTTTTCTTATTGCATATCTCATCGCTTTATAGTTGTTTTTCTCTACACGTTTGGGATTTGATGCAGTTGGGTGAACGAAGACATGGGCGATCATTACAAGGTCATCTGCTTTTGAAGGTAATATGCCGTGTTTGACGCTGTCTATGATGGCTTTGGCGACACCCTTCATAGCATATTCATACACAAATTTTTCTTGCTGCGCCGTTGTAATTCTTACAGTTGGTACTAGTAACGTGTATGGCTTCACTTCTTTTCCGTCGATTTTAACAACCACAGGTTTATGTCCAGGCTTAGGATTTTTCAAAGTTTCCTGAAATATTTTGCCTACTGGCCCATCTTTAACTCCTAGCGCTAAATCAATATGGGCTATCTCAGCCGTACTAGGAGAAGCGAACCCTTCCCCAATCCTCAAACTGAAGTCGTTAACTTTAGTAGGGGTCTCAGGAATGGCGTACGTTTCGCTTTCTACAATTTTTTCCGGTTTAATTTTGAACATCACTGTTCTCTTAGGAATTTTACCCAATATCTCTAGATGTATACGCATTAGTTCTTCATCTTCATAAGGCAGTGCGCCACCCTTCATAAGAGGTCTTCTGGCTTTGCCAACGTTTATCCCCATCATGTTAAGAGCAGCCTTCACTGCTAGTGCGCCTCCTCGTCTCGCGATTATCCTTACAAGGGTTTGAATCTTTCTTTGAATAGCAAATGCCTCTTCTCTTTTCCCTTCAAGTATTAAATTGTATATTTCAATCCATATGTCTGGAATGACGTTTGCGGAGGCTAATATCAGTCCGTCCGCTCCAGCTGCTAGGGCTGCTGTGGCTATTTCGTCATGTCCACAAATGATGGAGATTTTTCCAAATACTTTCTCGAATAAAGCCATCATATAAGGCATATTTCCGCTCGAATCTTTTATTCCAACGATATTTTCAACATCTGCTAGCCCTTCAACGACCCACCACGGAATTTCTACGCCAGTAACTTGTGGAATATTATATAGAATGATAGGTAGACTTGTCGACTCAGCTATTTTTTTATAATGTTCAAATATTTCTTTGTCAGTAGGTTTTAAGTAGAACGGAGATACAATTAACGCTGCGTCAGCTCCAATCTTTTCGGCGTATTTGGTCATTTCTATAGCGGCATCCGTTCCTGCGTCTCCTGTGCCAGCAATTACTTTGACTCTGCCTTTAGCTTGATTAACAGTTATTTCTATGACTTTCTTCCTTTCTTCAATGCTCATGCTTGTAAACTCACCTGTAGACCCGCAAGGAACTACTGCGGTAACTCCCTTGTCTATAACAAAATCAATCAAGTTTCGCAAGGCCGCCTCGTCAACTTCAAAATTATCATCAAATGGAGTTACAACAGCAGGCATTACTCCTTTTAACCAAGATATTTTCATTAATTGCTCCCTCCAAAAGCTTGTTTTATAGCGTTACTAGTTGCCCGGTACGCATTAATGTACAAAACCCTTCTGTCGCTGGCTTCAGGGTTAACGCTGACTTTAGTGATTAGTGCATATGTTTCTACAAGTTCTTTTGGAATAATGTTATTCTCTACAGCATCTAACACTGCTTTTCCGATGGCCGATTGAATTGGACCAAAAAGTATGCTTGATTGTCTCAAGTTTTTAACCTCGATTCCAGGTATTTCTAAAGTAATCGGTTTAACCATTAAGTTTGGTTCCACCACAACTGACACAGCTTCATGACCCGGTGCAGCATTTATTAACCCACGAAGCCAAGCCTCGCCAACAGGACCATCCTTTGGACCCGCAAGTAAGTCGATACGCACAAAGGTTACTCCCTGACCGGCGGAGCCCTCACCAACCTTAAGCTTCTCCCGCATAATCGTTTCTGTTTTGATATTGAGATCCTCAAATCTTTCTTGTAATGATTTCGAGGGAGTTTCTACCGCTGAAAATTTGGACTGCAGTATTCCAAGCTTTTCAAGTTCCAATCTTAATTCTTCTCGAACTTCGGGACTTAGAATCCCTCCCTTTACTAAGGGCCTTCTTGATTTGCCAACATCAAAATTCATCATTTTTAAGGCTTCTTTTACAGCCACGTTGCCACCATGTCTGCAAAATATTCTCACTAACTTTTGGATACTCATCTGTATACTTCTAGCTGTTTCCAGATCTCCCCTCGTGACCGCCTCGTACAGTTTCACCCATATGTCTGGAATGATGTTCGCCGAAGCTAGTATCATACCTCTTGCGCCCGAAGCCAGTGCTGGTAGAACCACCTCGTCATAACCTACAAGAACGCTAATTCGGTCTCCAACCTTCTCTAGCAACTCCATTAGGTAAGGCATATTACCGCTACTATCCTTAATTCCAACAATGTTCTCTAATTCCGCTAAGTCCTCTACAACTTCTCTTCTGAGAATGCCTCCGGTACATTGTGGAATGTTGTAAAGGATTATGGGAAGACTTGTTGAATTGGCTAATTCATAGAAATGTTGGAAGTCCCCTTTATCAGCTGCACGTAAATAATATGGCGCGACAACGAGAACGGCGTCCGCTCCCACATCTTCGGCATACTTCGTAAGCCTTAAAGCGCTCAAAGTTGAGCTTGCTCCTGTTCCAGCAATAACTGGAACTCTTCCATTAACTTCGTCCACGACGATTTCTATAATCCTCTTGCGTTCTTCCTCTGAGAGATATACAAATTCGCCAGTAGTACCTACGGGCACTAAACCTGAAACACCTTTCTCGATGAGAAAGTTGATCAGTTCTCTTAATACCTTTTCATTTACCTCATTATTTTTTGTGTAAGGCGTTACAAGTGCTGTATAAACTCCTTTTGGCTGGAACATACTGATCATCCTCTCAAGTTCGTACTTTAGCTAATATTCAAATGAGGATGTTATAATTTTTGTCGTCATCCTCTTTAAGTCTTTCTTATATTCCCAGCAGAATTAGCAGAAGATAGGCGTAAATACTCACATATTCTAGCAGAACTGCTACGCTTTTTTTGTTAAGCAAGTAATCCGAAAACGCTACAACATCTCACTATTAAGTTTAAGATTTTCTCATCAGGTTTATGTATACAAGTAGCTGCTGGAATGTCGAGTAGAAGCACACGAAACTTTAAGTTAAGTCTTGCTCTGACTTATTTTCATTGTTCATATAAGTGACATGCTATTAAATGATCTTTTTCGACTTCAATTAATTTCGGTTCTTCCTTCTTGCACTTCGGAGTTGCAAAGGGGCATCTTGTATGAAATCTGCAGCCTGGAGGAGGATTGATGGCAGACGGAACCGCTCCTTTCAAGATAATTCGTTTCTTAGAGCGCTTACCTGGAACAGGGACAGCAGATATTAGTGTTATAGAGTATGGATGCAATGCATCCTTGAAGGCTTCCACAGGTGCTAGTTCCACAATTTTACCCAAATACATAACTCCTATTCGATCACTTATGTATTCAATAACGCTGAGATCATGCGATATAAATAAACAGGTAAGCTTAAACTGAGATATCAGATCTTTCATCAGATTGAGTATTTGGCTTCTGATAGATACATCAATCGAGGATACAGGCTCATCAGCTAATATAAATTCTGGATTAGCAATTAACGCTCTAGCTATTGCTACTCTCTGTTTTTCTCCTCCGCTGAGCTCATATGGATACCTATTGGCATAAGATGCATCCAACCCTACATTCTCCAGCATTTTCAGAACAAGTTCATCTTTTTCACTTTTAGAAGTATGCATATGCCCATGAATGTCCAAAGGCTCCCTAACTATAGATTTAATTCTCATTCTAGGGTTAAGTGATAAATGAGGATCCTGAAAAACTACCCCAATTTTAGAAGCTATATATTTTCGATCCCTTCCGGAAATTTCATTAATCACATATGTACGTCCGTTTGGTTCTTTAAATACAATTTTACCCTCATCGGGTTTTTCAAGACCGATGATAAGTCTACCAGTGGTTGTTTTTCCGCACCCGCTTTCTCCCACCAAACCAAACGTCTCGCCCCTTCTTATGTCAAATGTCACCCCATCTACTGCATGAACCCATTCTACGGCTTTAGGTATTATCCCTCCTTTAATAGGAAAATATTTCTTTACATTTCTGATTTCAAATAATGATTCTCCTGACATTTTACACACCATTTTATTGGCATTCTTCTAAATATCTATGGCATGCTACTTTAATTCCAGAATCGAGTTCAATGAGAGGTGGAGGTATTTTGTTGCAAACTCCATCTATCCTATACTTACATCTTGGATGGAACTTGCAGCCTAGAGGAGGATTGATTAGGCTGGGTGGTTTTCCAGGGATGGTTGAAAGTCTCTTCCCCTTGAATCCAAACCTTGGTATACTTTGGAGGAGAGCTTCAGTATAAGGATGCTTAGGATCCTCAAAAAGAGTTTCTGTGTCAGACAATTCTAAAAGATTTCCAGCGTACATGATAGCAATTTTATGACAAAACTCACTTAATACACCTAAGTTGTGACTAATTAGCATAATAGAAACATCAAATTCTTCTTGTAGGTGGTTCATTAAATCAAGGATTTGTGCCTGTATAGTGACATCAAGATTCGTTGTGGGTTCATCAGCAATAAGTAAATCAGGGCGACATGAAATGGCCATAGCAATCATAGCTCGTTGTCTCATTCCTCCGCTAAATTGGTGGGGGTACTCTTTCATTCTTTTTGAGGGATCAGAGACCCCTACTAAACTCAATGCTTCTTTAACTTTATCTTCTACTTCACGAACATATGAGCGTTTAAATTTTGCTAAAAACCAATCTAATAATCCTCCTTCTACATTGAACTGATGCAGGGAAATTGCTTCACCTATTTGATCTCCTATAGTATAAACTGGATTAAGAGAGGATGTAGGATCCTGAAAAATCATTGAAATTCGAGCCCCCCTTATCTTTCGCATTTCCTCCTCAGATTTTTTAAGCAGATCTTCGCCATTAAAAAGGATTTTACCGCTCACAATTTTTCCGGGCTCTCGGATCAACCTTAGTATAGAAAGGGCAAGCGTGCTCTTTCCGCTTCCTGATTCACCTGCTACTCCTAAGTTTTCTCCTTTCTCCATCTCTAGACTTACTCCGTCAACTGCTTTGACTACACCGTAACGCGTGTAGTAATAGACCCTCAAGTTTCTTATATCTAATAATTTACTCATGACCTCACACTCTTATTTCAAATATATCACGTAGCCCGTCTCCAAACAGCTGAAATCCCAATAATAACAGGAATAGAAATATGCCTGGGAAAAAGGATATCCACGGGCACGTTTGTAACGTGTTCTTACCGGATAAAATAATCGCTCCGTAAGATATACTGTTAGGATCACCTAAGCCTAAGAAACTTAAACTTGCTTCCCACAAAACGTAACCCGCAAAATGGATCGTTGACAGAACAATAACGGGTAATATTATATTTGGGAGTATATGTCTAAACAAAATTCGTGGTGTTGAAGCTCCCATCGCTCTTGCTGCTTCAACAAAAGGGGCGTTTTTCATTTGAAGAACCTGACTTCTAATCACTCTTGTCATATATGGCCAATCAATTAGGGCCATAACGAGTATTATTATACTCAATGATCGTGCTTTGAACATAGACACCGCTAAAATCACCATGATAAAGGATGGTAATGCAAGGAAAATATCCGCTATTCTCATCAATGCTTCGTCTAGCCAACCGCCAATGTATCCAGAAACTCCACCGATAATAAAACTTATTACAAACTCTATGAGGCAGCAGCAGGCTCCAACATAAAAGGTGGTTCTTGCCCCATAAACAACCAAGGAAAAAACGTCTCTTCCTCTTGTATCTGTCCCGAACCAATGTTTAGATGATGGAGGCTGTCTTGCTCGAAAGACTTCATTAGGATCATAAGGGGCTATTATATCAGCAAATATAACTAAAGTAATGAAGAACAAAACTATGGCAAAACCAAAGAGGGCTGCTTTATTTTCTTTAAGTTTTTTCAGTGTTGATGCTGTTGGTGATGTTATTTTCAAATTATCTTCCCCCGCATAGACTTCTAATATTTTATTCGAGGATCCAAGTAAGCGTAAATTATGTCAGTAATCAGATTTGCTACTAGAACCATTATAAAGATAATTAAGCTAATGTCCATAATGAGAAGATATTCTCTTCTATGTACACTAGTTACTAGAAGACTTCCTAAACCTGGCCAAGCAAAAATAGTTTCGATTACGGCGGCACCTGCCATTAAATAGCCAACGTAAAGGCCTATTACTGTAACTTCAGGGAGTATAGCATTCCTTAACGCATGTTTATAAATTACGATACTTTCTTTAAGACCTTTCGCTCTTGCAGTCATAATGTAGTCTTGATTTAAGACATCCAACATACTTGCTCTTACGAGCCTAACGAGATAGGCTATTTGGTATGAAGACAGACATATGACGGGCAGTATCATATGTTTAATCTTGTCAAGCCAATATTCAAAAGGAGAAGAAAAAGTCATGCCTGGAGTCTCCCTTCCACAGACAGGAAGCCAATTTAAGTAAAGAGAAAAAATAAGAATCAAAATTAGAGCAAGCCAAAAACTTGGTATGCCTCTTCCCGTTACGGCGAAACTTGTTACAATATGATCTATGATTGAGTTGCGTTTAACAGCAGCAGTCACCCCTAAAATAGTTGAAACGATGACCGTTATAACTAAAGCGGAACCTGTAAGTTCTAATGTGGGAATTATTCTTTCACCTATCATCACACTTATTGGTCGGCTATTCAAATAAGAATACCCGAGATCACCGTGAAGTAACATATTCAACCATATCAAATATTGTTCGTACAATGGTTTATCCAAACCATATTTCTGTCTCATTACTTCAATAATGTCCTTGTTATAGGGGGCAGAAGTTCCAAACATGGTCAATATGGGATCGCCGGGTGCAAGATGGATTAGCACAAAAACTAAAGCTGACATAGCAAAGAATAGAGGAATAATCATTATTATGCGTCTAATTATATAGGTTCTTAGTTTCATTTTTCATGTCTCCTTCTTTCTTTTATACTACTAATACGAGACAATAAAAATTTATCTCTAGCGCAACCACTCATGTACTCTTTCTGCAACTCTAGCTTGAACGTGATACACATTAATAATATAATCCATAGAGTTAGTTGGAAGCTCTGATTTTGTTCGAAGATACTAAAATCCCTTAGGAGTATCAACTTAGCATCAAATTGAGTTACTTAAAAAAAGGGGGGTTATTGTTTTTCGCGTTTGCTTACGCGTCCAGCTATGAAGCCAACAATAACGCCTATAACTAAGCCTCCGCATATAGAGTATACATAGACAGTTAAAGGTATAGGCGCAGTCTCAGGTGCCTCTAGGTACTCGTATTTGTACCCTGCCATTTCCATATACTGTTTTGCTAATTCAATGTTGTAGTCCCAAGGTGGTGGAGGATTCGGTGGATACAGAGAATGCGTATCAGGCCAAATTCCGCCTGCCGAAGCTACAGCTGCCCAACCTTGGAAAATCTCATTAATAATTTTCGTCGTATTAACGGCATGGCATATGGCTAATCTCACGAATCTATTATTAAGTATTGGATGGTGAAGGTTGAACCCTATAAACTTTTCAGCGTAGTATCCATATCTGTAAAGCTTCAAGTGAGGACATCTTTCTACGAGGCTTGGAATCTCAGTAGAAGCAGCCATGCATATGTAATGATGGAGGTAATCTACTTCTCCGGCCTCCAGAGCTGAAAGTGCTACCGATTCATCAGGGATTATCTTTATTATAATTTCATCGACAGTTGGCGTTCCATTTCCGAAAACTTTCCATCCCCACCAGTCCGGCCATGCTTCAAACCTTAGATACTCACCCTTCTTCCACTCCACAAGCTTAAATGGTCCGCTGCCAACGTAGTTTGGATGTTCATTAGTTGGGCCTTCAGTGTTCATCCAATAAGTCATTAACTGGTCATGTGGGACATCTTCTAATATGTGCTTTGGGCAGGGGGCATTTCCCCAAGGTCCGTAGACCATGCCGAGAAAATCAGGTGTAGCTTCTTTAAGGTGGAAGACAACCGTTGTTTCATTTAATGCCTCGACTGATTCTATCATTGATGAATAATCGCCATACATAGGCGATGCTGTTGCTGGATCCAAGATTGTTTTGACGGTCCATTCAACGTCATAAGCGGTAATCTTCACACCATCCTGCCAATAGGCGTCATCTCTTAAGTAGAAAGTTACCGTCTTACCGTCTTCAGAAAACTCCCACTTCTTAGCCAGCCAAGGGATAAATTTTGCTCTATTCGATTCCGGATCAGGGACTTTGACTACTAATACATCCGTCATTCCGATGTTAAAGTCGTCTCCACTAGAGTGGAACATAGGCAATAGGGAATGAGGGTCGGCGGGATGAACCCCCCTTAAGACTCGACGCCCATCAGGTAGAGGTTCGATTTCGTAGAATGGTGCCAAACAATGCCAATTATGTATTATACGTGCAATAACAGGTGTAGGATATTTCTCAAGTTTCTCCGCGGTCCATCCCAAGTTTATTGCGAAGGCAGTTACGTTAAATCGAGTGTTTACTGGAAATGGAATGACAGGCCAATACATGATCATGTGTGGCGGATCTCTGTAAATCTCCCAAAAAAATTCTTCGTAGTATTTGAGTCGTTCAGTGTAATTGAACGTCGTCCAGCCTAATTCAAGCGCCCGGTCTGCTTTTCCGTTATTCCAGCCAAAGTAATTCCATCCATATGGCGGCATACCGGATGAGTGATAACATCCTATAGACCACATTGCGGTAAGCTCGTCCCAAGCGAATCTTCCAAGATCCATGTCCCATCCTCCTTCGTCCCATGTTTTGTTGTAGGAGAGACCCCAAACCCTGGGGTAATACTCGCTCTTCTCCATGAAGTGAACCTCCACATTTATCCCTATTTTCGCTAGGTCATCCTTTATTTGCATGGCAGTGTCGTGTTCCGGTCCTGGTCCTACGTAAGGAACTACGAGGTGAAGCGTGAAGAAATATTTCTCTGGTTTTTGTACCGAAGTTCTTGAAAGTCCTATTGCCATTAGAGGTATTGTTATTAGCGCTATTAATATTGCAGCCTTCCAGTTAAACACCTTCCTATACCCCGCTTCACTCTTTTATTATACACACGACCTTTATTCCAACTTAATTTATAAAATTTGCGTCGTACTGGGCGCGCTAAACCATGTTTATTATTTCTGCTAGCCCTTATAGATGCATTTTCACCTGAAAATGACCTGAAAACATAAGATAGATCGATATAAAGAATGTGTAGGTTTTAGATCTTCCCAAGGTAGCGTAAAACAGCTTCTATCTCTTCCATTTGATAGCTAGCTCCGCGGGCTTGAGGTTCCGCAACAGCATCAGACTTTATCACTCCCATTAACTTAAGGGCATACTTATGCGCCCATTGCCAGTTCTCGTAAAAAGCAACATCATTCCAAACTAAGAATTTTTCATACCAGTACTTTCTTGCTTCGTCAATCTTTCCTTGCTCAACTAAGGATAGAAGCTCTACGTTTTCCTTTGGGAAAACGGCGGCAGTGGCGGTTGTTATGCCTTTGCATCCTAGTTGGAGAAATCTTAGCGTCCAAGTGTCGGCGCCGCAGAATAAAAAGAATCTATTACCCAAGGTTCTATGTATTTTTTGCAATAATGCACAGTTGTGAAAAGCATACTTCATATACGAAATTCTTCCTTCATCCATAAGCCTTTTAATAACCTCAAATGGAACAGGGTCATCAGCTCTAGCATATGGAACGACATGGATATCTACAGCGTCTGTCAAAGCTTTATAGTGCGCGTACAATTCATCTATGGTGTAGGTACGCATTCCTTGCGGATTAAAAGCGAGAACAGCATCCGCGCCTATATCCTCGGCCGCTTTGGCTAATTTAACCGCTCGACGAGTACCCATGGACGCGATTCCCACCATAAGCGGTCCTCTGCCATTCATATGATCGACAGCTGTTTTCACAACTGTTTCCCAGTCTTCAGTCGTCATTAAATAACCTTCACCGGCTGCCGCTAGAACGCAGACTCCATAACATCCATTCTCCATCTCAAAATCAATAATTGACCGTATTCCTTCCTTATCAATCTCTCCTTTCTCAGTCAAGGGCGTTGGTGGTAATGCAAATACTCCCTTCAACTCCTTCATTTTTTCACCGTCCGACATTTTCTTATTTGGTTCAATAAACTATTATTTTAACTATTAAAAAATAAAATTTTTTGTCAAATTTCTGTCAAATTTCAGTTTGCTCTACTCAAGCCATACGGTTCTTCATGAATGCCTCTAATCTGTCGAGACCTTCTCTCATCATATCGATAGGAAGAATGAAACTCATACGGACGTGTCTCTGCCCATATACTTTGCCAAAAATGAATCCCGGTCTTACGTAGACTCCGTGCTCCAGCAGGTCGTATACAAACTCCCTTTCATCTTTCCATATCCTTCCGATTCCTTCAATTAATGGAAAGGAGAAATAACCTGATCTAGGCTTGACGCAACTTATCCCATCTATCTCGTTCAGACGCTTCCATAGATAGTCTCTATGTTTTTCGAGTTTTCTATTTAAAGCGTCTATGTGATCCATACCACCTTTCTCAAGAGATTTCTCAAGCACCTCTGCAGCGGCATCCGCCATAGTCGGAGGCATTAGTAAAAGGAAATCCACATAATCCATCAATTTTTTCTTAAACTGTTCCATTTTACCCTCAGGATCATGGAAGAGCATATAGCCTACCCGCCATCCTTGCGCTAGCCAGTTTTTCGTCAGACCATTAAGTGTTATAACTGGTACATCATTAGCTACAGATGCTGCAGGAACGCTCTTTAGTCCGTCAAAAACTATGAGGTCGTAGATTTCATCCGAGATTACAAGGATATCATGTTCCCCTGCAATGTCGATGATCTCCTTTACGGTCTTCCTGTCCCAAACTGCACCAGTTGGATTATTGGGATTAACCATTATGAGAACTTTGGTTTTTTCAGTAATCTTAGCTCGAATATCATCCGGGTCTACTTGCCATTCGTTCTCCTCAACTCCTCCTCGAACAGATATTATTTTGTCAGAGTAAACATAACCGAACTCACACCACGTTAAATAGGTAGGTTCAAGAAGAAGGCACTCGTCGCCTGGATCAAGAAGGGAGAAATATAGCAATTCATGTGCATGAGTAACTCCATTAGTCCATATAACATCTTCTGGATCATAAGATACTCCATGTACTTTTTTTTCTCTAGCTACTACTGCTTCTCTGAATCTCTTCCCTATAGGTGACCTAATAGATGGATACATCGTCAGATTTTTCTTGGCAGCCTTTATCAAAGCCTCTTGCACGTACTTCGGTGGCATGTAGCCAAATGGATATACGTCGCTTCCGGCAAAAGATATTATATTTTTGCCTCTCCGTTCTAATTCTGACATTCTTTCACGGAAAGGTTTTTCGTAGTTATGAAAGGTTTCGAGTCTCTTTGACGGTTTGACCTGCATTTCTAATCACGACCCAGTAAGGTTTAGATTCCATCATGTACAATATAAAACTTACTTATTCAACTTCATTTTCAGTGATTTTAAAAAGCAGCAGATTTATTCGACAAATAATAGTGAGTGTTTAGAAAAATTTTAATATTAACATCGAGATGGTAAAGTTCTAATTAATAGATGATGGTGAAAAAAATGAGTAGGTCGAAGTTTAGCTTATTGTCAAAAGATGAAATCGATGATATCCACAATGCTACCTTAGAAGTATTAGAGAACCCCGGGCTGAAAATTCATAGTGAACGAGCTTTAAATATCTTGGAGAAAGCTGGAGCGAAAATTGATTACGAAAAAAAACTTGCTTCAATACCTGAATATTTAGTTAAGGAAGCGCTTAAAAAAGCTCCAAAAAGGGTAAAATATTGTGCAAGAAACCCGAAGTATGATTTTTGGCTTGATAAAACAAGCACACATTTTACAACAGATGGTCAAGCCATTTTCATAAGAGATTTTGAAACAGGTGAACGTAGGCCGTCAACAAATGATGACCTTGCACGTTGGACTATTCTGGCTGATTATCTAAGTACAGTTCATGTTATATGGGTGTCATTAACTCCAACAGATGTTCCAGAACCTATGCAAAGACTGACCGAATTTTTCACTTGCTTGGACAATTCAGAAAAGCATGTTGAACATGGTGCACTCGGTTCAAAGCAAGCTCAATATGCAATGGAGATGGCCGCTACTATTGTTGGAGGTAAAGAGGAATTAAGGAAAAGACCAATTATTTCAGCAATTCAGTGCCCCATAGCCCCCCTTAAATATGAAAAAGAGTCGATGGATGCCGCCATAGAGTTTGCTAAAGGGGGGATACCAGTTGTAATACTTTCTATGCCACTAACCGGTCTGTCGGGTCCAGCCACTATTGCAGGCTCACTAGTTATTAACAATGCTGAAGTCTTAGGAAACGTAGTAATTTCTCAGTTTACTAATCCTGGAGCGCCAGTAATATACGGAGGATGTCCCGGATGTATTGACTTTAAAACTGGAAGTTACGTTAAAGGTCCGGAAACGGCCCTTCTTAATGCAGCCCTCACTCAGTTAGCTCGTTATTATGACTTGCCATGTGAAATTAGTGGCGGTAGTTCGAGTTCTAAAGTTCCAGATGCTCAAGCAGCCTATGAACGTACTATGATCCTTACCATTACTATACTGTCTCGTCCAGATATTTTGTGTGGTTTAGGAGCCTTAGAGAGCGCCAAAACCATGTGTCCAGAGATGCTGCTCATTGACAGTGAAATTATAGAAGCAATTCTTAGGATAGCTGACGGATTCGAAGTAAACGATTATACCTTAGCCGTAGATATTATCCGCAAAGTCGGACCAGGTGGTCATTTTCTAGCAGAAAAGCATACAGTTGATAATATTTTAAAGGAGCACTGGATACCGAAAATTAGCGATCGACAACCATATGATGCATGGGAGAAAGCAGGGGCAAAGGACATCATCAGAGTAGCAAGAGAAAAAGTAAAGGAGATTTTAGCCACTCATAAACCCGAGCCTCTACCTGAAGATGTTCGGAAAGAGATACTTGATTTACTGAAAAAATATCAGAATGAAGTATTAAAAGGGAAGAATAACTAGCTGTCCCTTTCCCTTTTTACGGTCTTCCGTAAACATACTTTGCACACGTTAATCTGTATAGTCGTTAACCTATATGTATGCCTTGCCTATAGCAAGCAGCTCTACTAAACTATGACTAAAGTATGCATTAGCAACTCTACCATCTTTTACATTAATCCTTAATGTACTTATATCTGGCCCTCCAATACCTATGTTCCCTCCACATTCAATTGAAACTTCAGAAAAGCCATCCGTTATTTTACCCAGTGCAGTTAAGGCCAAAATCATCGCTACAGATCCTGTGCCACACGCAGGTTCGATATATCCTCCAAGCACGTTATGAGGAAAAACTGCACGGAGATTCCCTCCATGTTCTGGATGCATATCATACAGAGAGAAGTTGTACAGGTATCTTCGTTCCTTAGAATACCATTTTCTATTCCAATCTAACTGTATTTTTTCAAGGATTTTTAAGGTCGCTTCATCCATTGCTTTAAAGTTTGCGTTGGGATATTTTTTCTTTATACAATCAGCATCCATAACAAGATACTCACCTACTTTCAGCGCCTCGATACCCGCTACTTTTATAGGTTGAATTCCTATTTTGTAGCATTTATTTACATAGGGCGTCATATTTGTCCATACTCTTTTTACTTTTTTTCTGTGATCAATTTCTATGTCTATACAAAATAGCCCATCATCGGTTTCTAACATAACTCTTGAGATAGGTCTTTCTATTGTTACCTTAAAGTACTTTGAAAGATCAGTTTCTACTAACGCTTTGCCAAGCACTTGAGTCAATCCACCGCACATGCTTATAAAACCTCTTTCGGACGCTCCTACAATTTTAACTCTTAAAACACCTTTATTCTTCCCCTCATAAAGTATACCAGCTTGATGCCCTCTTATGTGTGGAGCATCAAGTATTTTTAGAGCATCCTTAACGGCATCTTCCTCCGGTAATTGATCGCCACGCAGAAGCACTATTTCGTCGCCGCCCATATGACCTTTAATAAAATCGATCAATTCGCTGTCCCCCTATCTTTTGCAAAGTGGAAAAAATATAAAAATATTGTGAACCTTTACTTAGAAAAAGGTAATTCGTTACGCAAAAAAAGAAACAGTGGAGGTCAGCTTAGCTCTCTTTTCTCTACTTCCTTTATAATTTTTTTAAGTTCTTCTTCGATATCTCGGTCTAAAGGTTCAGGTCGATGTTCTTTTAAGATTCTCCGGGCTTCTTCACGAGCAACTTCTCTGAGATCTTTCGAGCCTTCTTTTTCCCACCTTTCCCATGACTGCCTATTAAGAAGTTTCGGAAGATAGTGTTCCTTGGTTAAATATTTTAAAGTATGCTGTTGAGCCAAATAATGCCCGCCTGGACCTATATGCTCAATTATATCAATTGCCAACGTTTCATCATTGATTTCAATTCCACGAAGAGCTCGTGATACTATTCCGCATATCTCATTATCAATAACTGTTTGCTCATAACTGACTGTTAATGATGAATCAAGCGAGCCAGCAGCATTGTAAATGAAGTTTATCCCCGCTAGAGCTGCCATTAGAAGCGTTATGGCCTTCTCAAAGCCTGCTTGGATATCTGGAATTTTCGAATCGGTGCCACCGCCTGTTCCTCGGCTAGGTAGGCCATAATATTGAGCCAGCTGGGCGGTAGCCACATTGATAAGTCCAGACTCGATAGCTCCGTAGGCTACAGTACCTGTTTTCATGTCTATAATTGTTGAAACGGTTCCATAAAGTACCGGAGTGCCAGGATTAACAAGTTCAGCCATCACTATCCCACTTAGTATTTCAGCATTCTGTTGTACTAGCAGACCTGCCAGCGTAACTGGTGCCGTAGCTCCTGCCTCCGCTTCTGGAGCTATGATAAGTGGCTGTTTGTATTTAGCGTATACCATAAGTCCTTGTGTTAACTCTTTAGAATGCTGCAGTGGACTTACTGGATTATGATACCCTAAAACCATGGGCTTCTTTCTAAGCTCTTCCTCACCACCAGCAAGAATGGACAACATCCTTATATCGTCCATAGCACGCTTGTAACCATAGGTAGTGCCCTCCAAGGGCTTTGTTGTATTTTTAATTTGAACAAACAGTTGGTATACGTGAACTACAGAATCGGGGACGTCTCTCGGCTTGGCTGCACTCGATTGATGATGTATATTTTCTAAAGCATCAGCAAGTCTAAAGAAGTCTTCCAAATCCTTTAAAGTAGGAGTCCGCGGTTTGCCAGTTTCTAAGTCTAAGACACGTTTCGCTCCATTTCCCATAGAGAAGTAAACTCGCTTATCTTCGAATCTTAGTTTGTACTTTGGGTCTCGCCCGTAAAGTGTAAAACAGCACGGAGCTTTCTTAATGGCTTCCTTTACAAGATACTCCGGGATTCTAGCAATCTTTTCCTTTACATTAATATAAGCCCCTGCTTCTCCCAGCATCTGTAAGGCTTTGTCTTCTAGCACTTTCACGCCAACACGTTCTAGGATCTCGATCGTGGCTGAGTGAATTTCATGCAGTTCATCGCTTGTAAGAATCTTTAACTGGCCGCCTCTGATTTCCATAACTAATCTCCTCGTTCCAATACAAGCTTTTTGGCTACCTCAACAGCCGCCTTGGCATCTTCGCCATAACCATCAGCACCTATTTGTTTAGCCCATTCCTCCGTGACTGCAGCCCCTCCTACCATCACCTTCACTTTTTCCCTTAATCCAGCTTTTTTAAGAGCCTCAATCACCTCGGGTACTTTTTGCATAGTAGTTGTCATAAGGGCTGATATTCCAATGATTTGAGGATTGACTTCCTTTGCTTTCTCCACAAATTTTGAGGCTGGAGCATCAACTCCGATGTCATACACTTCGAAACCATTTGCAGTAAGCATTGTGGCGACTATGTTTTTACCAATGTCATGAATGTCTCCCTCAACAGTCCCAATAACAACTTTACCGATAGTCTTTCTCGATGCCCCCTCTTTCAACATGGGCTCCAGAATGGCTAAGGCTTCCTTCGCAGCTTGAGCCGCCATCATCAGCATGGGGAGAAAAATTTCGCCCGCTCCGAATTTTTCTCCCACAATCTTTAAGCCTTCTGATACCCCTTTTTCAATTGCCTCAAGCGGATCAAACCCTTTTTCTACTATCTCCTTAGCAACTTTGGCTGCTTCTTCAGTATCATAGTTTATAATTGCTTCTTTTAGCCTCTTTAAGAGATCAGTCTCTCCCATAATCTCACCTCACGATTACCCTCTCTTTTTTAAAAATATTTAATAAATTTTTCTCGGATAAACATCCCCTGACAGTTACCATTAGATTATCTAACATTATATTGCCCCTATAGCAATCTTTTTAAAGGGATTTCTAAACATAATCTCAATCACAAATTTAATCATACACTAGGAGATGCGATGGCTATGTTCAGATTTAGTAGGGAACAAAAAATTTTCGATATTGCAGGCGTGAAGGTCGGAGGTCAGCCGGGTCAGCTCCCAACAGTCATGTTCGGGACTATATTTTACCACAAGCATAAAATCGTGAAAAATGAGAAAACTGGCGAGTTTGATAGAAAAAAAGCTGAAGAAATTCTGATAAGAGAAAATGAGATGTCTGATAAAACAGGAAAGCCTAGGATAGTTGATGTTTGCTGCGGGTGGCCGCAAGCATTCGAGAAATTTATCGACTTTGTAGCGGATACTATTGATGGCCCATTCTCTATCGACGGAGCAACAGCAGAGGTGAGGATAGCTGGAGCAAGATATGTAGGAGAGGTAGGTCTATCTGAGCGAGTTGTTTATAATTCGATAACGCCTCACATAAAGGAAGACGAAATTTCAGCTATTAAAGAAGCTAAAATCAAATCTGCCATTCTATTAACGTTCAACACCGAAAATCCAACGATATCAGGGAGGTTGCAAGTAGTTGATAAATTATTAGCCTTAGCTGAGAAAGCTGGAATAGAGGACATGCTAATAGATACTACAGTTCTCGACCTGCCGGATCCCGGACCTGTCAGCAAAGCAATATATTTAGTTAAAGAGAAGTATGGGCTACCTGCTGGAGCTGGGGCACATAATGCAATTGACATGTGGCATAAAAGACGGAAACTTGATAAAATGGAATACATGCTTGGATGTTGCACTGCCAATGTCCTTCCTATCGTCTCCGGAGCCAATTTCGTTTTATACGGACCAATTGAAAGCGCACCTTATGCATACTTTTACTGCGGGTTGGCCGATGCCTATGTCGCCTATTCCGCAATGCAAGAATTCGGGACAAAACCACTAACAAAAGATCATCCATTATTCAAAATCTTTAAGGTATGACCATTCCTTTTCTTTATTTTGGTGGCTACTTTTCCTAAAATGTGAAATAGTTATGCATTATTTTGAAGGTACTTTTTCACTGAAGGGAATCTCTCTATGATCCTGTTTGGTATAAGTAGTGCATTGAGAAATTCTGAGTTAAAGTCGGCATCAGCTGCAAGTTCATGATAACGGATAACTCTTGCTAAATATTCTGCAACATCTCTGACCTCCTTTGAGATTAAAGCCATTTTAGCACCTGCAATTGCCGTATTGCCTACAAACCTTATTTTTTCTGTTGGTATATCCGGAATTAAACCAATAATTTTTGCGTTTTCAGGGTTAACGTAATTCCCAAAGGCACCTGCGATAAATAATACATCAATATCTTCTTTCCTGAATTTTCTCCTTTTCATTAAAATAGAACACCCAGAGTATATAGCTGCTTTTGCAAGCTGAATCTCTGTTATATCCTTTTGCGTGACTGTTATTTCTCTACCTGTCATGGTCTCATCTCTCCATGCTATGACAAATTCCCAACCATCATAACCTCTTCTTAGTCTGGGCGTTTCTATGTTAGGATTGAATCTTCCGCGATTATTTATTATTCCATGCTTGAACATTTCTGCTATAACGTCTATGACTGCTGATCCGCATAATCCTCTTGGTTTAACATTACCTATAGTTTCATATTCAACTTCAAGGTCAGGTTTAATTCTAATTCTTTCTATGGCGCCAGTAACGGCTTTCATCCCGTATCTTATGTGAGCACCCTCAAAAGTAGGTCCAGATGCGCATGAACAACAGATTAGATCATCTTTGTTGCCAACAAAAATTTCAGTATTTGTTCCGATATCTATTAGTAACGAGTTCTCCTCAGACTCGTAGATTCCAGTTGCAAGAACATCCGCGATGGCGTCCGCGCCTACAAAGCCAGCAACTATTGGTAGTGCGGTTACAACTCCGTGCGGATTTGCTCTTACATTTAAATCTCTTGCTGCCAAACTTAATGTTCTCTTCACTGCTGGTACATAAGGTGACAAAGCGACATACTTTGGCTGGATCCCAAAAAATAAATGGTGCATAGCTGTGTTGCCAACCACAAGAATTTCATATACTTTGTTCGGGTCAACCCCAGCTTTTTCGCAAACCTCGTGTAAAACTTTATTTAGACCATCCACAGCAAGCTTTTGCAACGTCTCAAGATTGGCATCGCTAGTTGAAGCGTATGTTATCCGAGTTATTATATCTTCTCCGTAAGTAGTCTGGGGGTTTTCAATCCACCCCATGGCCACTGTTTTCCCAGAGGTTAGATCAACTAAATGTCCAACTATCTTAGAGGTACCTATGTCCACGGCTAACCCAAAAACTTCACCGGATGTATCTCCAAGTTCAATTTCAATAATCTTGCAAGCATCCCATATAACTAGTGTAACATCCCAATGAGCGTTTCGGAGGACATCCGGCATTTTTTTTAGGACTTCATAGTCAATATATATACCGTTGAGGTCTTTAAACCGTCTACGTAAAATCTCGACAAGTCTTTCGAAATCTGGTTTAGTGTCTGATAGAGTAGGCTTTGGCACTACTACATGTAGTTTCTTTATAAAGGGGTTTACATTCACATTTCTTTCCTTACCCATAATATTTACCTTTAGGATTCCCAAACGACTTTCCATTGGAACAGTCACTACAACATTTTTGAAAATCTTAGTTTGACAAGCCAATCTGTATCCCCTGTCAATATCTAATTGTGATAAATGTTTTTTTTCAGCTTCCGTTAATCCGCTTACAGCATCTTTATCCATTATGATTATCCTACACTTCCCACAGAGACCCTTACCGCCGCATTCCGATCTTATACTGACACCAGCCTCTTTAGCTACGTTGAGTACAGTACTTCCGACAGGCGCCTTTACTTTTCTTCCTTCGGGCTCGAAAGTCACTGTTACATTATCCATATTTGTCAGCCCCAAGAGTAATTCCTCTAAGAGCTCGCGCTCTAGAACATGTAGCGACTTTTAATTTTTATATATATTCATTACGCCGCGCGCGTTAGCTTCCACAAAAGAACTAAACTTGGAGGGATGCGAATCTTATCTTTTATTTAGCATGTATACAACTTCGCTTTTCTGAATTTTCTTGAACTTTTGTTCTCTTTAAAGATAGAAGAACACTTTCAAGGTTTCCAGACTCGTTTCAAAGTAGCAGCCGACCTTTCACATATTTAAGATTGTTAAGATTGTATCGTTATTTTAATCTTTAAGCCATTTTACTAGCTTAAAAATAGCCCATAATAAGAACATTCCTATTATGGAATATCCTGCTACCCAAGCAGCATCAGTTATTTCTCCCGAATATATAAATACCCTTCCACTTATAAACGCAAGAAACATCATCCATAAGAAAAAGAAAACGAGGACAGGTAAGAATAATATAAGCAATATTACTATTGAAGGTGCTAGTATTTTATATTCGTTCAAGCTTATCTCTTCCCATCACAATTTTTAGATATTAAGCCGTCTCTCCATACACTTTCAACTTTTATTATTATGAGATGACTTATTAATAATTGGGCTTCTTCCTTTTCAAGTTTCTCGTAAAGTACACCTCTTTAAGATGCGCACGCGCCGTTTTTCTAAACTTTTCGTTAAGAGAAATAACGCACAGTAAAAGGTACTTTAAAATAATTATAATTTTTATAAAATTTTATAAATATAAAAACACAAAATATGAAAACAACCCCGTACTTGAGGTGATTTAGTTGAGCGAGTACCCCAAAGTGGTTGTTAGTCCACCGGGTCCAAAAGCACAGGAACTAATAGAGATGGATCAAAGATTAATTTCTCCTTCTTATGTGCGTTTTTATCCGCTTGTCGTTGAATCTGGTAGAGATTGCATAGTTCGAGATGTTGATGGAAATGAGTATATAGATTTTAACTCAGGTCTTGTATGCATGAATGTTGGCCATAACCATCCGAAAGTGATTGAAGCACTCAAAAAACAGCTGGAAAGGTTTCTGCATTATTCAAACACCGACTTTTACTATCGAGAAGTTGTAGACTTGGCTGAGAGGCTCTGCGAGATTACGCCTGGAAAATTTGAAAAGAAGGTTTACTATGGGAACAGCGGAACAGAAGCCGTCGAAGCAGCAATCAAGCTTGCTAAGTGGCATACGCGGAAGCCGCGTTTCATAGGCTTTATAAGCGCGTTTCACGGGAGAACCACTGGCTCATTATCGTTTACTGCCAGCAAACCCGTCCAGAGAAGATACTTCTTCCCATTGATGCCGGGCGTAACGCATGTTCCCTATCCGTATTGCTATCGTTGCCCATTTAAGCAGACATTTCCAGACTGCAACTACTGGTGCGTAGACTTCATTGACGAGTATGTTCTGCAGAAGTACGTTCCACCAGAAGAGGTTGCAGCCATACTGTTTGAGCCGATACAAGGCGAAGGCGGATATGTTGTTCCGCCTGAAGGCTACTTCCAACGCCTAAAAAAGCTTGCTGACAAGTATGGCATATTACTAATCGATGATGAAGTTCAAGCAGGAATGGGCAGAACTGGAAGATGGTTCGCC